>ERZ791631.845-NODE-845-length-23010-cov-5.977870_pt1 | contig 23010 bp, 16 predicted proteins | sample MGYA00509961_ERZ791631 | MGnify/ENA primary metagenome ERZ791631 (study PRJEB30046, sample SAMN00715248) | human gut metagenome | study: EMG produced TPA metagenomics assembly of the A metagenome-wide association study of gut microbiota in type 2... | reverse complement strand
CCGTGCCGCAGCCGCCGAAGCGGTGCTTAAGCCGTCAGGCGGGAATTGTGCGGTGTTGCCTTAGGGTATTGATTTCGTGTGGCTTATGATAGCAAGGCAGACGGCGTGTGCGTTTACCATTCATAGGGAAACTCTCTTTTACGCGCACAGAATGTTGAAAAGGAGCCTTACGCCATGAGTATACCATGGCGCCGGGCTCCCTGCAACATCAAACAGTCAAATTCTGCGCCGCTTGCGCCGCGCAGCTTGTGCAATGGCAATGCCGTTTTTACCAACGAGGCTGTTGCGGACGAGGAGGGAAGGGTGTATATTTATTATGCCTCTGTTTTTACTCGGCTGTACGCTGGGACTGGCGCTGCCCGGGGATTTCGGTGAGGTCCCGGCGAAGATTTGGTACTTGCAAAAAGTGGAAAAGTAATCCATAATAGGGATACACAGCGACAGCCGTATAGTGGCCGCCCTGTAATGTGTCATGTAAAGGAGAAAAGCATGAGCAACGCAAAAGAACTGTATAACCGCTGGCTGGCCCAGCCGGATTTGGACGATGCCATGAAGGCGGAGCTTGTCAGCGTGGCCGGGAATGACGAGGCCATCACCGATCGTTTTTATCGTGATCTGGAATTCGGTACCGGTGGTCTGCGCGGTGTCATTGGTGCGGGCACCAACCGCATGAATCTCTATACCGTCCGCAAGGCAACGCAGGGGCTGGCGGACTATCTGAACGCAGCCGATCTGCCCAAAAAGGTTGCCATCGCCCACGACAGCCGCCATAATGGTGAGCTGTTTGCCCGCGAGACGGCCCGTGTGCTGGCCGCCAACGGCATCACGGCCTATATGTACCCCCGCCTTGAGCCGACCCCGGCGCTTTCATGGGCGGTGCGGTATCTCGGCTGCGGCGCGGGTGTCTGCGTGACGGCCAGCCATAACCCCGCCAAGTACAACGGCTACAAGGTCTACGGTGCGGACGGCTGCCAGATCACGCTGGAGGCTGCCGAAAAAATCCTTGCAGCGATTGAGAAGATCGACTGCTTTGACGGCGTCAGGCTGGTCGATTATGACAAGGCGCTGGCTGATGGCAGCATAGTCATGATTGATGACAAGTGTCTGGACGACTTTGTTCAGGCTGTCTATGACCAGCGTGTCGGTGACGGCGCGGGCATTGACGCGCTCAAGCTCGTCTACACCCCGCTGAACGGCACCGGCCTTGAGTGTGTCAACAAGCTGCTCCAAAAGCTCGGCGTCACCCATGTGACTGTTGTGCCCGAGCAGGAAAAGCCCGATGGTGACTTCCCGACCTGCCCTTACCCGAATCCCGAGATCCGCGAGGCTATGCAGAAGGGCTTGGAGCTGTGCGACAAGGTCCACCCCGATCTGCTGCTGGGCACCGACCCGGACTGTGACCGCTGCGGCACCGCCGTGCCCGACGGCAAGGGCGGCTACCGGCTTATCACCGGTAACGAGATGGGTATTATCCTGCTCGACTACATCTGCCGTACCCGCCTTGCACAGGGTACGATGCCTGTTGACCCCGTGGCGGTAACGACCATCGTTTCCACCGATATGGCAACGCCGGTTGCAAAAAAGTACGGCGTCGAGCTGCGCCGCACCTTGACCGGCTTCAAATTCATCGGTGAGCAGATCGGCAAGCTGGAGGCAGAGGGCCGCGCTGACCGCTATATCTTCGGCTTTGAGGAGAGCTATGGCTACCTGTCCGGCGCGCATGTCCGCGACAAGGACGCCGTCAACGCAACTTTGCTCGTCTGCGAGGCAGCCGCCTGGTATGCCCAGCAGGGTAAAACGCTGTTGGACGCTATCGAGGCATTGTACAAGGAGTTCGGCTACTTCCGCAACGCGCTGTGCAGCTTCGCCTTTGAGGGCGAGAGCGGCATGCACATCATGCAGAACCTGATGAAGAACCTGCGCGCCAACACGCCGGCCGAGATCGCCAGCTACAAGGTGGATAGCGCAGTGGATTACGATACCGACGGCACCGGGCTGCCCCGCGCCAATGTGCTGGAATACCACCTTGCGGGCGGCCACAAGCTGATGGTCCGCCCCTCCGGCACCGAGCCGAAGATCAAGGTCTACCTGTCCGCTGTGGGCGAGAGCGAGGCCGCCGCTGATGCTGTGAACGCCGCACTGGCCGAGGCCGCAGCGGCTATGATGAAAGTGTGAAGAATATGGCAATAATCAAGTTGACTCCCAGCTGCAAGGATTATCTGTGGGGCGGCAGCCGCCTGCGCACGGATTTCGGAATCAAGAGCGACCTTGATCCGCTGGCGGAGGCGTGGGTACTTTCCTGCCACCCGGACGGCCCGAGTTACCTGCCGGACGGTACCACGCTGGCGGAGTATCTTGCCGCCCACCCCGGCTGCCTTGGCACCGACTGCGACAAATTTGAGCAGTTCCCGATCCTGACGAAGTTCATTGATGCCAAGAATAACCTCTCCATTCAGGTGCATCCGTCCAACGATTACGCACTGAAAAATGAACACCAGTATGGCAAAACCGAGATGTGGTATGTGCTGGACTGTGAGCCGGGCGCATATCTTTACTACGGCTTCGACCACGAGATCTCCAAGGCGGAATTTGAGGAGCGCATTAAAAACAACACCCTGACACAGGTGCTGAATGCTGTGCCGGTGCATAAGGGGGACTGCTTCTTTATCCCGTCCGGCACGCTGCACGCCATCTGCAAGGGCATCGTCATTGCCGAGGTGCAGCAGAATTCCAATGTGACCTACCGCGTCTACGACTACGGCCGTGTCGGCGCGGACGGCAAGCCCCGTGCATTGCATGTGGCAAAGGCACTGGATGTGACCCTGCGCACCCCGCCCGTCAAACATGACTTTGGCAGCCATCTGGCCCAGTGTGAGTATTTCACCGTGGATGCCAGAAAGGGCGCCTTTGCGGATGCGGTAGACGAAAAGAGCTTTGTCTCGCTGCTCATCACCGAAGGGGAGGGAACACTTACCTGCGGCGGTGAGGCGGTTTCTGTCAAGAAAGGCGACAGCTACTTCCTGCCTGCCAACAGTGGCAGCTACACCGTGCAGGGCAGCTGCCAGACCCTTGTGACCTGTGTCTAAAGCATCTCTAATGCTACCCGGCGCGGTTGAGTTGTAAACATACACTAAAATAAAGGAAAAGTCCGTTTTGGTTTTCTGGCCAAAACGGACTTTTTTATAAGGTGAAGGACATCAGAAAAGCTATTTTTGAAGGAGTGCGACATTGGCAAACTGGGTTGGCCGGAAAACGGCTTCCACGGCGTGCCTGCAGAACTTCTGCGACAAAGTTCACATTTTGAGATATATCCATTACAATCCAAGTGAAAACAGACGATTGATTGGAGGTATCATCATGGCTCATAACCTGACGTACACCAAATGCGGTGATTACCATATTATGAAAATTGCTATAAGGGGCTGATTTGTGAATAATTATCCCTGTTCTGAAATTTTTGTGTTCGCATCTTCGCACGGTTTCTTTATAATAGTAGGTAATACAATATAAAGGAGTCCCTTGACGATGCGAGCAATAAACCTTAAAACCAACCATCTGACAGCGCCTGTCGGTATTGACGCCGGGCCGCTGTTCTTGTCCTGGCAGTGTGCTGACGGTGTGCGTCAGACTGCCTATGAAATTGAACTGACCGCGAACGGCGAGACGGTTTGGCACAGCGGCAAGGTGCAAAGCGCCGCTATGCACGTTGATGCCCCGACTGTGGGCGGCTCCCGCGTGCGCGGGTGCTGGCGCGTGCGCCTGTGGGATGAAAACGGTGTCCCCGGCGCGTGGAGTGAGGCACGCTTTGAGACTGGCCTTGCACAGTGCGACTGGGCAGGGGAGTGGGTGGACCCCGAGACCGAGCCTATCGACATCCCCGGGGATGATGCCATCAACGCTTTTGCCCGCCCGAACTGGGAGCGCAAACAGGTCGAGAAAGAAGCAGCCGGAAAAGGAACAGCCGAGCCGTACAAGCCCCACCGCCCGGCATCCTACCTGCGCAAGGGTTTCACCGCACCCAAGAGCGAGGCACGGCTGTACATCACGGCAAAGGGACTGTATGTGGCATGGCTGAACGGCGTGCGCGTTGGTGAGATGGTGCTGGCCCCCGGCAGCTTTACCGGGGACAAGCATCTTGGTGCGCAGACCTACGATGTGACCGCGCTGCTGCACGAGGGCGAGAATGAGCTTTTGATCGCGCTCGGTGATGGCTGGCACCGCAGCACAGGCGGTGTGGACGGCGACCGCGACTTGTTCGGTGATACGCTGGGCGTGCTGTTTCAGCTGGAGGTGGACGGCAAGCCGGTCTGCGTTTCCGATGACACGATGCAGGCAACGCAATGTGGGTCTATTCGTCAGAACGATATGCAGCAGGGCGAGGTCTACGATGCACGGATCGAAGGCGAACTGACCGGCTGGCACGGTGTGCGCGCCTACCGCGATGATCTGCCCATCACCGGTATGAATACCGTGCCGATTCTGGAACACGAAACCTTCCCCGGCAAGCTGCTGCAAACGCCCAACGGCGAGACTGTGCTGGACTTTGGGCAGAATATCGCCGGTTATGTGGAGATGGCGCTGACCGCCCACACCGGACAGAAGGTCAAGCTGACCTGCGGCGAAGCGCTGGACGAAAACGGCAACTTTACCCAAGAAAACTTTCAGGACCGCAACCGCCACAAGGAGGGCGGCACCGCCCAGATGCTGGAGCTTGTCTGTAGAGAGGGTGAGAACCACTGTAAGCCCCACTTTACGATCATGGGCTTCCGCTATGCCAAGGTCGAAACAGATGCCGATTTGACCGATGCCGTGTTTACTGCCCACGCCGTCTACTCCGACATGGCGGTGACAGGTACATTTACCTGCGGAAATGACGCGGTGAATCAGCTTGTCAAGAACAGCATCTGGAGCCAGAAGGGCAACTTCTGCGACATCCCCACCGACTGCCCGACCCGCGAACGCGCAGGCTGGACCGGTGATATGGGCGTGTTTATTGAAACCGGACTGACCCTGATGGACTGCTACCCCGTGGCGGAAAAATGGCTGGCAGAGTGCCGCCTGAACCAGTACCCGGACGGTCGCATGGCGAATATTGCCCCGCCGAACGCCCGCCCCGGCTATATGACGCCGATGCTGTGTATGTCCGCAGGGTGGGGCGATGCGGCGATTCTGGTGCCGTATGCGATGTACAAGCGTACGGGTGATCGCAAAATTCTGGCGGACAACTACGCGATGATGCAGCGCTGGTACGCTTTTTTGCTGGGGCGTGCGCAGCAGACGACCGATGAGCAGCAGGGCGGCGATTACGCCAAGTACACCGTGCTAAACGGCATGGACTACGGTGAATGGTGCGAGCCGGGCATCACCCCCATGCAGGCAATGATGAACCCGCGCAAGAGCGTGGGTACGGCATATCTGGCCTACTCCGGGCGCTTGCTGGCGGAAGTAGCTGATGCACTGGGCAAGTCCGACGATGCTGCCAACTACCGCGACACTGCCGCCAACGCTGTAAAAGCCTACCGCGCGGCGTTTACCGAGAACGGTGTGATCCACTCTGACCGCCAGTGCGAGTATGTCCGCGCCATTGCCTTTGCCCTGCTGGGTGAGGACGAAAGCAAAGCCGCCGCCGCAACGCTGAACCAAATGGTCATCGAGAACGGCTACCACCTGAACACAGGCTTTTTGTCCACGCCGTTTTTGTGCGATGTGCTGGCAAAATACGGCTATGCGGACACTGCCTACAAGCTGCTTTTGCAGCCCAATGCCCCCGGCTGGCTGTATGAGGTCGGCAAGGGCGCCACGACCGTTTGGGAAACATGGACTGGCATTGATGAAAACGGCCAGCCGCACGAATCCCTGAACCATTACAGCTACGGTGCCATCTGCGGCTGGCTGTTCGGCGGGGTCTGCGGTATTCATTACGCGGGCGGCACACTGACGATAGCCCCGACACCCGACAAATCGCTGGGCTGGGCGAAAGCTGCCTACGATTCCCCGGCCGGGCGCATTGTAAGCGGCTGGCATTATGACGCCGATACAGTAGCATATGAGTTTGAAATCCCCGCCAATTTGACCGCCGATGTCACCCTGCCCGATGGGCGTAAGCTGACCCTTGCCCCCGGAAAGCACACAGTATAAGAAGAAAGCGCCTGCCCTGCCGTAAAACTTACGGCGGGGCAGGCGCTGTTTTTGATAAACTGGAAGTTGTTGTTACAAACGATTCAGAAATTCATTTGCTTCCTTTCGCTCCTTAAAAATGTAAATGTCTTTATTCGCATATTGATTTAACAGTTCCATCACCCTTGGTCTGTTTTGGCAGTTATAGTTTTTTACAAATTCAATAAACTCCCCATCTTCTTCATTTTCTATCCATGGCATATCCGTCCGGGGTTTACCTCTTCGTTTTTTGATGCCATCAAGACAGACATTTACTGTGTAATCCAGAAAAACAACAGTATCACATGCTTGCAATCTCATTTCTAATGTGGATTTGTAATTTCCGTCAATAATCCATTCTTCACTTTGAATTGCATTTACTAACCGTTCGCGGAAAACAGATTTATCCACAATCGTTCTATCCGGATTCCAATACATCAAGTCTAAATGATAAAGCGGAATGCCTGTCAATTTATGCAGCTTTCTTGAAAATGTGCTTTTACCGCTTCCGGGACAACCTATTACTATAATTCTTTTCATAGCGCTATACCATAAACTCCCGATTTTCTGCCCTAAGTATATCACACAAAAAACCGAATTTCAACGCAGGAAAAACAAATCCCCTGTCCTTTCGGGCAGGGGATTGCGGTTTAAGTATACTGTTTCAGATATTCGGCACTGACCTGCAAACTTTTGACGGGGGAGTTATCTACCCAGTTGCGGTGGCTTTCCAGAATCACGGCATCTACGCCGACAGAAAGCGCCTGTGCCATCAGGCTGTCGAGATCCATATTGCCGGTACCCAGCTCCATGCTGTCGGTTTTCAAAATCGGCGTTACGGCGCTGCCGGTAAGGCGGGTGCCGCGGTCATTGATGTGCCACAGCTTCATGCGGGGCCCCAGACGCTGCATCCACACAAGGGCATTCGCGCCGCCCTCGGTGAACCAGTAGCTGTCAAACTCAAAGTTGACGAACTGCGGGTCGGTTTCCTCCAGCAAAATGTCGTAGGCACGCTTTTCTGCGTTCACGCGGCGCAGCTCACAGTTGTGGTTGTGGTAAAGCAGCTCCACGCCCTCGGCCTTCAGCGCCGCACCGGCCTTGTTCAGCCGTGCGGCCAGCTCGTGCATGGTGGCCTCATCGCCATAGTCAAAGCGGTACATACCGGTGATGACCACGTACTTTGTGCCAAAGCTCTTGGCTTCGTCCGCTACTGCCTTGGCATCGCGCTCCAGACTGCCTAAATCTGTGTGCAGGCTGACCACCTGCAGATCGGCGTCTTTGACCAGCTTGTGCCAGTCAAGATTGCCGCCTTTGCCTACAGGCATACCGGCCGCTTTGGTCAGCAGCCGCACCATAAAGCCGATGGGATGGATCATAAACCCGCACAGCTCAATGCCATCGTAGCCTGCGGCTTTCATGGCAGCCAGCGTCTGGCGCGCCTCGCTTTCATTGCTTAAAACAGTTCCCAGCATAAACTGCTGGACTGCCTTTATGGGCATGGCTCAACCCTCCATCTTGATGATTTCACCCGTTGTGACGCCGTTTTCGTTGAAGCTGTCCACGCAGATATAATAGGTCTGCCCGGCCATCAGCGTGGAAAGCGTTACCTCGTCAGCATCATAGACCAGCCAGCTTTGGTAGAGCTTATCCGGTGCAATGCCATAGCGCACATTGCAGCCCTGCGCGTTTTCAAGGTGCTGCCAGCTGATTTTGCCGTCCAGTGCGTCCAGCCGAACGGCGGTGGCCTTTGCGGCGGCGGGGCGTTCGCCCTCGCCGTTGCCGAACACCCGCAGCCCGCTGATGCGCAGCGTTTGGCCGTAGGGCAGGGCCCCGCCCGTCACGCGGACATACCGCGCGCGGATGCCATCGGCATACTCATAGTAGCCGTTGGAGCACTCGCGGGCGACACCCTCGCGCAGCGTCCAGTTCTCGCCGTCCGGGCTGGTTTCCACAGTGTAATGCGAAATCTGCGGGCGGGTTTCGATGTGGCGCGTCTTGCGGTCATCGCCGTAGCTGTCAGCAGGGAAGTCCACCGCCAGCGCTTCGTCCGCCATATTGACCTGAACTGCCCGCACATCGCAGTCGCGGCCTAGATCCACACACAGCCACTCGCCGGGCTGGTCACTGCCGGCGCTCCACCAGCGGCGGCAGTCCTCGTCCACGGCGTTTGCCGGCTCGCTGCCCTCGGCGGTGGAGGATGCCGTCACGGTCTTGCGGTAGCTGAGCAGCATCCACTTGGGCTGCTGGCTGGCGGCGTCAAATTTGCCTGCCGGAATCTCATGCGGGTAGTCGGCAAAATTCTGGTTGCAGTACAGCACGCCGTCCGCATCAAACCCGGCAGGGAAAAGCCCCACCCGGCGCTCAAAGTCGTGGTTGACCGAAATGCGCATCGTGGCGGCGTGCCAGTAGTTGCCGTATTTATCGGCAATCGTGCTGCCGTGGCCCGCGCCGGTCATAAACCCGCCCGGCACGGCGGAGAAGGGATTGGACATTTGCAGCGTGAAGGGCCCCAGCGGATTGTTGGCGGTGTACACGCCGTCGGCGTAGGTGTTGTACTGGGTGCCGGGGCAGGCGTATTGCAGATAATACGTACCGTCGTGCTTTGTCATAAATGCACCCTCAATATAGGGCTTGCCGACGGCGTGAAACATGGCGGTCAGGGCCTCGGCGTTTAGCCCCGGTATCTGCGCCATCTGGGGCGGCAGTTCCAGCTTACCGGTTGCCTCGTTATAGAACGGCTTCATGGATTTGTACAGCACACTGCTCTCTTTATCCACAATGCCGTTGTTGCCGGGGCGCTCATAGCCCAATTCTTCTTCGCGCCCGAAAATCAGTTCTTTCTTTTCCCCGATGGGCGTCATGGTTTCGGGGTCAAGCTCCACACCCCAGATGGGCGAGGTGTTGGAGCAGCCCCAGTAAAAATACACGCGCCCATCATCGTCACAGAACATGTCGGGGTCCCAAAAGGCGAATGGGGCGCTGACCTCGGTAAACGGCTCGGTCAGCGGGTCAGCCGTGCGCAGAATCGGGCAGTTGCGCCCCTTGCGGCTGGCAGAAAAATAGAGATACTCGCCGACCTGGCGCACATCGGGTGCGTAGTCGTAAATCAGCAAATTGGGGTCGGCGTGGAAGTCCCAATGCAGCAGATCGTCCGAGTACCAGAACCCGGCCGACATCGACACAAACAGGTAATATTTGCCCTTGAAGTACACCAGTGTCGGGTCAGCGCCCTCGCGGAAACCGGCGATGCGCTCACCCTCTTTCATGTGCTGGTAACGGTAGCCCAAATCCAAGGGGTTGCAGTAGGTTTCCATAAAATCACACATCCTTTTTGATGCCCTGCAAAACGCGGTTCAGCTGCTTGATGCTCTCGGCATCTGCGCCTGCCTGCTTGAGCATACTCTCCACGGTCATGCGCTGCATGGCGCGCTCCATCATGGCAACCAGCGCGGGATTGTCCTTGACGGCGGCGGCTACATCACCGCGGGCGGCAGCCGCCTTGTCGGTGATGGCTTTCAAAACGGGGCCCACCTTGGCATCCGCCATGGCCGCTGCCATATTGTCCTTGATGCTCCAGCAGGTTTCGTCCAGCTCGCCGTCAAACCAGTTGTTCACGACCTGACGGTTCGACATAGCGTAGGCAGGGTTTGGTTCGGCAGCTTTGTTGACCAGAATCACGCTGGAATACGCGCCTGCGCGGGCCTCGATGCTGTGCTTGCCGGTGATGGGCACATTGAAAACAAACACCTTGTCGCCTTTTTTCGTCTCAACCAGATGCCCGTCCTTGTACAGCGAAACCTCCGGCAGGTTGGAGTAAACCCGGACTTCGGTCACATCCTCGGTGCGGTCCACATAGCGGCTGCCGCAGGTGTGTACAAAGGGCTGCTTGCTCCAGTAGGCCTTGTACAGGTAGAAGGCGTCTTTCTTGATTTTGCGGTCAAAGGTGACAAGTCCCTTTTGGTTCTCGCCGTTTTTGCCGCCCTCATCGCGCCCGTCGGCGGCAAAGTCGAACATATTCCAGACATGGGTTGCCCACAGCCACGGGCGGTCGGCAATCATTTTTGCCATGTGCTCGTGGTAGACGCACTGGTAGGTTTCGGTGTAGTCGCCCTTTTCGGGGTGGGCGCTCTGGTAAGCGGGGTTGGCGTCCGCGCCGTACTCCGAAAAACCGATGCAGCGGTCGGGATATTTGGCGTGGTAGGTATCAAAAAAGTCATCGTTCTGATCCAGCTCACCCAGATACCAGCCAAAGTACAGATTGTAACTGTTTACATCGGGAATTTCCAGAATCGGGCTGGTGATTTCCAGCATAAAGACATTCGCCATCGTGGTCAGGCGGGTCGGGTCGAGCTTGTGCGCCAAATCATTGAGGGCGCGGTGGTTTTCCAGCAGCTCCTCATTGACAGCCGACGCGGCGGTGATCTCGTTGGACAGTCCCCAAACGGCAATGCAGGGGTGGTTGTAGTTCTGCACGATGAGTTCTTCCATCTGGGTCAGCGTGTTGGCGCGGCCATTGTGCATGTGCATCGTAATGTAGGGAATCTCCGCCCAGATGACAAGACCCTTTTCATCGCACAGGTCATAGAATGCCTGCGCGTGCTGGTAGTGGGCAAGGCGGATGGTGTTGGCGCCCATCTCCAAAATCAGCGCCATATCTTCTTCCATCATCTCTTTGGTAATGGCTACGCCCGCACCCTTGCGGTCCTGATGGCGGGAAACACCGCGCAGGGGATAGGGGCGGCCGTTCAGGATAAAGCCCTTCTGCGGGTCAATTTCAAACTTGCGGCAGCCGAAGCGGGCAGTCTCGGTCTCGCCGTTGTCCAGCCGCGCAGTCGCGGTGTAGAGATACGGGTCGTCCACACCGTCCCACAGGCGGGCATGCTCCAGCGTGAACACAGCCTTGGCGGTGCCGTCCTTGGCGGCAACGCTCGTCTGCTGGCCATCCAGTGTGAAGGTGACACTTTCGGCACCCACCACAGCGGCCTCCACCGTCACTTCACAGCGGCGGGCGTTGAGGTCCGTGACAATCGGCGTGACCTTGACGGGCACAGCGCCGTTTTCAGCAAGGGCAAAGTGGGCGGAGGGCACAACATGCAGCGTTACATCGCGGTAAATGCCGCCATAGAAGGTGAAATCGGCTTTCTGCGGGTAGACGGTATCGTTGTCGCTGTTGTCAACGGTAACAATCAACTCATTGGCACCATCGTGCAGAGCATCGGTAATGTCCACGCGGAAAGTCGAGTAGCCACCCTTGTGCTCGGCCACTTTCTCCCCATTCAGGCTGACAACTGCAGTCATAGCAACGCCGTCAAACTGCAAAACCACGCGGTCACCGTCGGACAGCTCCGGTTTCTCCAGTGTACGGGTGTAGCTGCAGGTGCCGCGGTAGTAGTCGTTGCCGCCGTCTTGGCCGTCTACAGCGTTCCAAGTGTGGGGCAGGGTGATCGGCTCGTCATGACCTTCCTTGGTAAAAGTCCAACCGGTGTTCAACAGAATTGCTTTGCTCATAGAATGACTCCTTATGTGTGGTTTTAACTTCAAAGAGCCGAAAGGGCTGCAAACCCTTTCGGCTTTGGATAATGGGCTTACTGAAGCTGTTCTTTATAGAATTCAGACTGGGCAGCAGCCTTCTTCTCGGCAATGCGCTTCTGGACGTTGACCATCTCCTCCTTGGTCAGCGGGCAGCTGCGCATGGCAATCAGCGTAATGATCCAGCCGATGATAGGCAGACCAAACTTGAGAACCATACCCATCCAGAAGATAGCGGGGGTGCAAGGGTCGGTGGGCTGGGGCATCGTGGCGGTGTAGCCCAGCAGCGCAACAGCACCGGTGGCAATCACGGCGGCAAAAGAGGTGATGAGTTTATCGACCAGGCTGTAGGTGCCGGAGACAACGGCGGGAATATAACGCCCGCTGCGGTCCAGCTCAAAGTCGATGGCATCGGCCATGTACGAGGTGTTGGAGGTGGTGATGCACATATTGGAGCCGTTCTGCAGCAGAGACAGAATGACATAGATAATCATGGCGGGGCTGCCCATGACACCGATCTGTTTGGGGTCAATGACAATGAAGAACACGACCATAACAGCGGTGATGACCATGCTGATGCAGGTGAAATTGACAATGCCCTTTTTGCTGCCGTGCTTGCCGACATACTTGGCACCGAATGCGGCGAAGAAGATGGACGGCACCATGCTGATAACCGTCAGGATCGTGCCAAGAGCTATATTGCCGATGATAATGCCGCCGAGAATTGTGTTGATGATGGCCTGGCTGCCGACCTGCTGAGCCAGCTTATCGGATGCGTTGGACGCAATGTAGCACTGCAGCGGCTTGTTGTGCTTGAGAACCTCAACAATATCGGCCATCTTCAGCGGTTCGGCTTTCTTGGTGCCGACAAAGTTTTCGGGTTTGTCGAAGGCGGAAACGCCGAGGCATACCAGCAGGGTGCCGATGGCGGCAACAATCAGGGTGATATTGCAGGCAGCGGTCAGAAATGCCTGATTATAGGTGCCGCCGCACTTGGGCAGCAGGACAACATTGAGCACCATGGACATAACCATCGGCACCAGATAGTTGAATGCGGTCGTCCAGACGCCGAGGGTGGGGCGCTGGCGCGGGTCATTCGTCATAATGGCGGGAATCGTCTGCGCGGTCATATTGGTGACGGTGTAGCCGATGACGTAGATTACATACAGCAGCGTGAATGCGACCAGCCCCATCCCCTTGGAGGAGAAGCCGGTGAACATCGCGTAGAGGGCAACGGCCTCAATCAGGTAGCCAGCGATCAGCAGCACACGCAGCTTGCCGAACTTGGTGTTGACGCGGTCATACACAAAGGCCAGCAGCGGGTCGGTGATGCCGTCCAGAATACGGGTGCAGGTCAGGATGATGCCAACCGCGGCGGTGGTAATGCCGTAGCCGATGCTGGCCGAATAGCTGGCCATACCGATGAGCGAGTAGACGCTCATACCGACCAGCGCGTTGCAGGCGTAGCAGATGATTTGCCATGTTTTGGCGCGGCGGTATTGTACGCCGTCAACTTCTGAAGCAGTGGGTTTCTTTTTGAACATTTTGTTTTCCTCCTAGAATAATTCCGCGGTGGTTTTTCTCACTGATACCACTATACCAGCAGCAAACCGGCAGCAGGGGATAAAAATCAGAAGGTGAGGAACAAAAATTCGTGCGTTTTTTCGATGCACATGAAATATTACCCTGTTTTACTAAATACTATCCTCACGGCTTGCGCTTGCTATGCTATGATACAGGTACAGAAGTTTCTTGATTTGCTTTAGACAGCACAGGTAAGGAGAAAATTATGCAGAAATTTGAAAAAGGCTTCTTTGTCGGCGCGGCCACTGCCGCCCATCAGGTCGAGGGCAACAACATCTATTCCGACTACTGGGCGCAGGAGCAGCTGCCGCACACAAGCTTTGCTGAGCCGAGCGGCATTGCCTGCGACCATTATAATCGGTATGAGGAAGATATTCGCCTGTTGGCAGATGCCGGGCTGAACGCCTACCGCTTCTCCATCGAGTGGGCGCGCATCGAGCCGGAGGAGGGCAAGTTCGACCCTGCCGAAATCGAGCATTACCGCAAGGTCATTGCCTGCTGCAAGGCGCACGGCGTGGAACCCGTTGCGACGCTGCTGCACTTCACCAGCCCCAAGTGGCTGATTGCCAAGGGCGGCTGGGAGGCAGAATCCACGGTCGAATACTTCAAGCGCTATGTCAGCTATGTGATGGAGCAGCTGGGCGGTGAGCTGCATTATGTCTGCACCATCAATGAGGCCAACATGGGCCTGCAGCTGGCGACAATCTCCAAGCGGTTCCGCCTGATGGCAGAGCAGGCCGCCAAGGCTGCTGCCAGTGCAGGCAAATCCGCCGAAGGCAGCGTGCAGGTGGGGATGAACTTCCAGAAGATGATGGAGAATATGAAGTACGCTGCCGCTGAAAACGCCGCTGCGTTCGGTACGCCGCAGCCGAAAATTTTCGTCAGCGAGCGCACGCCGGAGGGCGATCTGCTGGTTCTGCGCGCCCACGCCGCTGCGCGGGAGGCCATCAAGGCGATTTGCCCCGGGGTCAAGGTCGGCCTGACCCTCTCGTTGCATGACCTGCAGGCCCAGCCGGGCGGTGAAGCCTTTGCCGCCGCTGCGTGGGAGGAAGAGTTCACCCACTATCTTCCTTATATTAAAGAGGATGACTTCCTTGGTGTGCAGAACTACACCCGCACGCTGTACGGTGCGCAGGGGCAGCTGCCCGCTCCGCAGGGGGCCGAGCTGACCCAGATGGACTACGAGTTTTATCCGCAGGCACTGGAAAATGTCATCCGCAAGGTGGCGCAGGATTTCCACGGCGATCTGATCGTGACCGAAAACGGCATTGCCACCGCCGATGATACCCGCCGCGTGGCGTTTATCGAGGCCGCATTGGCTGGTGTGCAGAACTGCATCGCCGATGGTATCCCGGTCAAGGGATACTTCCACTGGAGCCTGATGGATAACTTTGAGTGGCAGAAGGGCTATGCTATGAACTTTGGCCTGATTGCCGTAAACCGCGAAACGATGGAGCGCACCCCGAAGCCCAGCCTTGCGACGCTGGGCGGATACGCCAACGCATAAAAATAGCAGTGGTTGTCTGTACGGCAGCCACTTTTTTGTGGTATACTGGTATAAAAAGAGGGTGATTCGATGGATGTTTTTCAAAATATGGAGTTGTTTTCGGAGCTGATCCAGTGCGGCGGCAACATTTATACATGGTGCTATAATGCCGATGGCAGTCTGCTGCAGAGCAACTGCCCGGAGGCAGGGTTCCTCTCCGGCGCATTTGACTTATTCGGCTGTAAGAAAAAAATGCTGGACTACGGCAGCCGGCACACAACGCCGGTCACGCTCGGCACGGCTATTGGCATGACATGGGCGGCGGCCTTTGAAAAGGACGGCAGCGCACTGAAGCGTGTTTGGATCATCGGGCCGGTGTTTTATCAGGATGTTTCGCTGCGCGGGATTGAGCAAGGGCTGCAATACTATAACCGTCTGGAAACGAGCGTGGCATGGACCATGCAGCTGTATGAGGTTCTGAAAACCGTCCCAGTGCTGCAATGCTCAATTTTGCACCGCTACGTCCTGATGATGCACTACTGCCTGACCGGTAACCACATTGCTATCAGCGACATCAACAGCGAATTTTTGGCGCAGGAGCGCAATACAGTGCAGCAGCCCGCTCACGACCGCCACAAGGTCTGGATGGCGGAGCAGGGGCTTCTGCAGATGGTGCGCACCGGCGACTTGAACTACAAGCAGGCGCTTTCCGCCAGTATGGGAATCAGTGCGGGTGTGCCGGTGCGCAGCGATGACGCCCTTCGCCAGAGCAAGACAAGCATCATCGTGTTTACCTCGCTGGTATGCCGTGCCGCCATCGAGGGCGGGCTTTCGCCGGAGGAAGCCTACGCGCTGGGGGACAGCTACATCCAATCTGCCGAAAATGCAAAAACGATGGATGACCTCGATCCTCTGCCACTGATGATGTATGACGACTTTGTCCGGCGCGTGCATAAATGCCGCACCAACCCGCATCTCAGCCAGCAGGTGCAAAAGTGCGTGGACTATATTGAGATGAATCTCGATAAAAAAATACGCGCTGCAGATATTGCAGCGCTGGTGGGCTATACGGAATATTATCTGACCCACAAATTCAAGGAGGAAACGGGCTTGAGCGTGACAGATTACATCAAATTTGCCAAGATTGAGCGCGCCAAGGTTTTGCTGAAAAGCACCGATCAGACTGTGCAGGACATTGCGGCAGCGCTTTCCTTCAGCACACGCAACTATTTCAGCCGGATTTTTCAGGAGGTCACAGGCCAAACCCCGATGGAGTACCGCGAAAAGTAAATGCTTCTCCCAAAAACCTCTGTCAGGCAAACAGTCTGGCAGAGGTTTTTATGTTTTATTCTTGTGTCAGCGCCCGCGCCATTCTGACCACGCGGGAGGCATTGATTTTTACCTGCTCCAGCGTCACTGCACCGCTGGCGATGCCCTGCAGCAGGTTGTCATAATCACCCTTGTTGCCGGGCATGAACAGGTCGCCGCCTGCTGCAGCTACATACTGCGCCTGCGAATCCCGGTGGGCAGAGCGCGCATCCCCGGTAATCGGTGAGACCCAGTCGGTCATGACGATGCCCTCATACCCGAACTCGGCACGCAGAATATCCATAATCAGCCCGCGGCTTTCGGCGGTGTGGGTGCCGTTCAGCAGATTGTAGGAGGTCATAACGGCCTTGGGCTGGGCTTCCCGCACGCAGATGCCGAAGCCCTTCAGGTAGATTTCACGCATGGCACGCTCGGAAACGATGCTGTTGTTGCGGGTGCGGTTGTACTCTTTGTTGTTGGCGGCGTAATGCTTGATAGTCGTGCCGCAGCCCTTGTGTGCCTGCACGCCGCGCGTCATCGCAGCGGCCATCTTACCGGAGACGAGAGGGTCCTCGGAGTAATACTCAAAATTGCGCCCGCAGCGGATCGAACGGTGGATGTTCAGCGCCGGGGCAAGCCACAGATGCACACCGAAGCGCTCCATCTCCTCGCCGACAATGTCACCGCACTGCTCCACAAAAGTAAGGTCAAAGCTCTGTGCCAGCGCGGTGCCGATGGGAATGGCTGTGCAGTATTGGGTTTTGATTTCGCAGCCTGGCTTCGGCTTGCCGCTGCCGCCCATCAGGCTCATCACAAGCTTCATTGGGCCGGACAGCATTTCCTGAAGGGAAGCCGGCAGTGCGGTACTGCCGACAGTGTGCTTGCCCTTATCGTCCTCATAATACTCTTTCGCAAGGCGCAGGCCGGCAGGGCCATCGGCCATAATAAGGCAGGGGAAGCCGCTGACCTTGTCGCAGCTCTCACCCGCTGCACCGCAGACATGGCGGCCCGCCGTGCCGATCATCGAAGCAAACCCCTTTGCGTTCGGATCAAAATCGCCAATCAGAAGCAAGGCGGTGTCCTCCTTGGTCAGGGCGTCCACCTCAGGCAGAACTTCCTCGGTGCGGTCGTAGGCTACCGTTTCACAGGCAATCGCGGCCGGGTCGATTTCGATGACCGGCACACCTGCCGGGCGCTCCATCGTGGCGGCAGGGGCAGTAAGGTCGGTGAAATCCGTGCTGCCAAGCACATTATTTGCCTGCAGGGTCGTGACCGTCTTGTCCAGATGCAGGACGGCGGCAGGGGCGGTTTCAACGCTGCTGACACCGACACGGACAAGGTAATTGCCTGCCTCCAGAATATAGGAGGCAGTCTCGGTATCATAAGCTGCCATCTCCGGCAGGGTAAAGGAGCAGGTGACCGATTCCGTTTCACCGGGGGCAAGCTCGCGCGTTTTGACAAAGGCGCAAAGCTCCTGCCAAGGTGCATCGAGCTTACCGGCAGGCTTGCTCAGATACACCTGCACGACCTGCCGACCTGCCAAAGCGCCGATGTTTTCCACGGAGGTACGCACAGTGATCTGTGCGCCGTTTGCCTCCACCGCGACAGCTTCAAGGCGGAACTCTGTGTAGGAAAGCCCGTATCCAAAGGGGAACAAAGCCTGTTTGCGGAAGGTATCAAAATAGCGGTAGCCTACATAGATGCCCTCGCGGTAGCGGGTTTCGTTCATGTCCTCAAAGTCGGGCATTTCAGGGTATTCCTCAAAGGCGGCCCAAGTGGTCGTCAGCTTACCGGAGGGATTGGCCTTGCCCAGCAGAATATCCGCCAGCGCACCGCCGGTCTCGACACCGAGCTGAGAGAGCAGCAGAATGTTGCGCACGCCCATAACGGGGGTGAGATCCACCACGCCGCCGACATTCAGCACCAGCATAAAGCGGGTGAACTTTTTGTCCAGCGCCAGAATATCCCGCACCTCGGAATCCGTCAGGCGGATGTCGCCCTTGAGCGGCGTGCGGTCGTTGCCCTCACCGGAAATGCGGGAGACAACATAAATCGCTGCATCGCCCTCAGCGTTGAGCGGCAGGTTATATTCTGGCTCAGGCATGGCCTTGCCCATGCCGTAGAGGATAAAGTTCTGTTTGACGGCTTTGGCGTCCGTTTTCAGCTGCTTCAAAAAGGCCTTGTGGGCCTTTTTCCGCGCCTGCTCGTAGCCGGTGTGCCACTCCATCCCGGTCAGGGTGAAGCCTGCCTGCTGTAGCCCTTCCTCAATGGTTACGCTATAGCGGGAATTTACCTCGCCGGAGCCGGTGCCGCCGCGAATCGTGCGGCGCACGCCGCTGCCATAAGCAGCAAGGGTGCAGGGCTTTTCCAGTGGGAAATTGCCGTCCTTTTTCAGCAGCACGGTGCAGCCCGCTAAATTTTTACGCAGCGCTTCGATGTGGCGCAGCTCATAATCGGCCATCGCAGTGGTATTTTTCATGGGAAACATCCTCCTTTTTCATTAGTATACAAGAAATATCCGCAGGCAGTGAAGTGAACATTTCGTGTTTTGAGATAATAATTAGGAAAGCTTACGCATTTGTCAGTACCCTGACTCCGCCTTCCACAAAAGTCGCAATCGTGTCCAGCTGTGCTTCTGCCAGCTCCGGTGCGGAGGCCTGCAGCCCTGCAATGCCGTTGAAGATGAAAACCAGTACAGCACCGATGTTTTCGTACTGTGTACTGTCAATACCCTCCTGCTTTACCTTTTCAAGAATGGCATTGCGAAGATGGGCAGTGAACTGTGCCATGGCCGGTGCAGGAAAAAGCTCGGTGCAGAGCTGGTTTTTGCTCAGCAGGGCGTACATTTCCTTGACGAAGGCGCGTGGGGCGCTCAACAGGCCCTGTACGGTGTTGAGTTGGCTGATGACTTCGGCAACGGCCTCCTGCTCCAGCTGGTCAACAAGATCATGAATCGTCTCATAATGTGCGTAAAAGGTCGCCTTGTTGATCTCTGCGCGCGCGGCGATTTCTGTTACGGTGATTTTTTCTAAGGGCTTTTCTTTAATAAGCTCATAAAAAGCAGTGCGAATGGCACGCTTCGTTTTCTTGATACGCAAATCCATAACGATCCTCCATCAATAATCCGGAATACTGACGCATAAACAACGCTTTGGCCTAAATGGGTTGGGTAAGCGTCAAACCTGCCCAAAATTGCTGATTGTAAAGCGGCATCAACAATGGTAGTATAACACCAACGAACAGGATAAGCAACGGTTGGTTGATTATCCAATACGCAAACATATATTTTTGGGGGAAAAACAAAATGATGGATTTTAGCAGCGTTCAGGGAAAAGTCGTCATCGTCACCGGTGCAAGCCGCGGTATTGGCCGTGCGATTGCCGAGTGCTATGGCGCCCAAGGCATGAAGGTCGTCTGCGCCGCCCGCAGTGTGGAACAGGGTGAAGCCGTTGCAAACGGTATCCGTGAAAAGGGTGGGGATGCCATCTTTATCCAGACCGATTGCAGCAAGGCAGCCGCCATTAAAGAGCTGGTGGACAAGACGGTTGCCCACTATGGCAGGCTGGACGGTGTTGTCAGCAATGCGGGCATCGGTATGGGCGGTACGCCGCTGCATGAGTATGAGGTGGCCGACTATGAGAAGATTTTCGCCCTGAACAGCGAGGGTGTTTTTGCCGGCATGAAGTATGGCGCAGAGGCTATCCTGAAAAGCCGCAGCAAGGGTGGCTTTCTCATCAATGTGGCTTCTGTCGCAGGGCTTGTACCGCAGCGCGGGCAGGCCTTGTACAGCGCCACCAAGTTCGGTGTGGTAGGCATGACACGCGCAGCAGCGCTGGATTACGCTGCCTACGGCATCACGGTGAACGCCATCTGCCCCGGCTATACCATGACAAGCATCTTCGGGGACGCACCCGCCTCGGCGATGGACTTCTTTGCCTCGGACTGCCCCGCAAAGCGTATGGGTGACCCGCAGGAGTGCGCGGCGCTGGCATTGTTCCTGGCCAGTGATTTGGCGCGGTACATCACCGGTGCGGCGATTCCGGTGGACGGTGCGCTTTCAGCAGGGCATCAGAGCATCAGCAGCTGGAAGCACCCTGAAATTCTGACCGATGGCAAGCTCAACAGCAAGAGCACGATTGCAGCCTTGATGGAAAATGACGAAGCAAAGGCCGTCGTTGAGAAATTCCTGCCCGGCTTTGCCGCCAATGAGCAGGCAAAAGCAGCTTATGGTATGACCTTCGGGCAGATCGGTTCGATGCTTGGTTTGCCTGATGCCGCATTGCAGGGGCTGCTTTCGGCACTGGATACGCTGTAAGAGGAGGATTTTTTTGAAAAACGAAGCAATGTTCCGCACCGGCTCTGTCTGGCGCGCCATCTTCACGATGGCGGTACCGTCGGTCGTTATCATCTTTGTGATGTTCCTGTACAATATCGCCGACATGTTTTTTGTTGGCTGCTTGGGCGATACGGCACAGGTGGCGGCAGTTTCGGTGGTTGGCCCGGTGTTTTCAATTCTGGCGGCTGCTGCAACGATGCTGGGCGCCGGCGGCTGCACCATCATCGCCCGGTGCTTTGGGGCTGGGGAAGTCGAAAAGGGGCGTGTTTATTCCTCGCTGTGCTGTTGGGCAGGAACACTGCTGGGCGTGTTGGTCTGTGCAATACTGCTTCTATGCGGGACGCCGCTATTGCGAATGCTCGGCTCCACACCGGAAACCACCGCGTATGCCCGGCAATATCTGCAGGTTTTAGCCGTCGGCTCCCCGTTCTTGGTTTTGGCCAACACTGCGGCGATGCTGCTGCGTGCCGAAGGTGCAGTCAAAGACGGATTGATCGGTAATCTGTTGGGCACGGTTACAAATCTGCTGCTCGATCCGCTGTTCATTCTGGCTTTTCGATGGGGCGTCACCGGTGCGGCTGCCGCCAGTGTGCTGGGCAATGTCGTGGCAACAGGGTTTTATATGCGCTACATCATCCGCAAAGGTACCGTGCTGACGGTTGACCCGCGCTTCGCATTGCAAAAGCCTGCTGCGCTGGGCGAAATTCTGGTCATCGGTCTGCCCAACGGCATCGGCAGCCTGCTTTCCGGTTTTGCCTCTACCTTTAGCAATCGGCTGCTGTCCGCCTACGGCACGGGCGCGATTGCCGCAATGGCCGCAGCAGGCAAGACAACGATGCTGATCGGCATGATCACGATGGCAATCTGTATGGGCTGCCAGCCGTTACTGGCGTACAGCTACGGGGCAGGGGATAAGCGCCGCCTGCGGGAGCTGCTCAAAAACATCGGGCTGCTCACAATGGGGATTGGCTTGGCCGCCGGTGTGGCGTGCCTGCTGGGGCGAAAGGCGCTGATCGGTATGTTTATTAAGGAAGCTGCAGTCACTGCGCTTGGTGAAAAGCTTGTTGTCTGGCTCGTGCTGGGCAGCCCGGTCATTGGTCTGACCTATCTGGCTACCAATCTTTTGCAATCGGTCAACAAGGCAATGTCGGCTGTTGTTCTTTCGCTGCTGCGGCAGGGTTTGCTTTTGCTGCCGCTGCTCTATGGCCTGAACTTCTTCTTCGGCGTGACCGGTATCGCCGCCGCCCACTTTGCGGCGGACACGGGCGCGGCACTGATCGCCGCCGTGATGCTGGTGCGCATCTGGAAGAAGGAGCTTACTTGAAGGCCGCCCATGCAAGAATTGCTTCTGCTGATTCAAATCGAAACGGCTGAAAAAGCCGAGCAACAGCTTGAAATCCTGAGTAGAGTGACATACAAAAAAACACCGCATAATTCCATCTGCCAATACAACGGCGTTCGGCCGTCAGGCGGGAACTATGCGGTGCTTTTGTTGCCTTGAGGGTGAGTGTTAAGCCCAATTCATCCGCCCGTAGCGGGTGGTCATCTGGCAAATTTCCTTTTGGAGCTTCTTGGTAAGCTGGCTCTTTTTCAGCCGCCAGCGCCAGTTTTGCCCTACGGTGGAGGGCTTGTTGATGCGGGCGGAATTATCCAGCCCCAGCCAGTCCTGCATCGGAACGATGCAGGTTGCCGCTGCACTGCGCAGAATCAGGGCAATCATGCTTTTGTAGAGCTGATCCTCCGGCGTGGCGTAGTCGTACAGATAGTCCCGCACCATGGCGCGCTCGGCGCCGGTGATGGTCTGGTACCATGAAACCAAGGTCTCGTTGTCATGGGTGCCGGTGTAGGCGACACTGTTCACCGGGTAGTTGTGGGGCAGATAGTCGCTGGCGCTGCCGGTATCGCGGGAATCAAAGGCAAACTCCAGCACCTTCATGCCGGGAAAGCCGCTGTCCCGTACCAGCTGCCGCACGGTATCGCTCATGTAGCCAAGGTCTTCCGCAATGATATTCCGTTTGCCCAGTGCCTGCTCCACGGCACGGAAAAGCTCAATGCCGGGGCCTTTCTCCCAGTGACCGTCTGCAGCGGTCTCGCTGCCGTAGGGAATGGAGAAATACTCGTCAAAACCGCGGAAGTGGTCGATGCGCACTACATCGTACAGCTCAAAGCAGTACCAAAGGCGGGTGATCCACCACTGATAGCCTGTGCTGCGGTGTGTTTCCCAGCGGTAGAGCGGATTGCCCCAGAGCTGACCCGTGGGCGAAAAGCCGTCCGGGGGAACACCGGCTACAGCGGTGGGGATGTTCTCCTTGTCCAGCTGGAACAGACCGGGGTTGGCCCATGCGTCCGCAGAATCCAGCGCTACATAGATGGGAATATCGCCGATGATCCGGATGCCTTTGCTGTTGGCGTAGGCTTTCAATTTGCGCCACTGCTCATCGAACTTGAACTGCAGATATTTGTTGTATTCTACTTCAAAGTAGAGCTCACGGCGGTAGTAGTCTATGGCGGGCTGCCAGCGCAGACGAATATCCGCCGCCCACTCGATCCACGGCTTGCCCTCAAAGCGGCCCTTTACCGCCATGAAGAGCGCATAATCGTCCAGCCACCA
>ERZ791631.826-NODE-826-length-23561-cov-2.896580_pt1 | contig 23561 bp, 10 predicted proteins | sample MGYA00509961_ERZ791631 | MGnify/ENA primary metagenome ERZ791631 (study PRJEB30046, sample SAMN00715248) | human gut metagenome | study: EMG produced TPA metagenomics assembly of the A metagenome-wide association study of gut microbiota in type 2... | reverse complement strand
TCTGATCTTGTCCCACGCTTAACGACCAGAGAGGAAGCTCTACCTGTAGATAAAAACCTAAAGAGTCAGCAACCTGAAAAGCTGCTTCCGGCGGACACCAGGAGTGAAAGCGTACGTGATTCATTCCATATTCTTTAATGGTGGTGAAGATGCGTTTCCAGTCATCCACATTTGTCGACGGATAACCGGTCAGGGGAAAGACTGCACAATCCAGTACTCCACGTAAGTGAATGTCTCTTCCGTTCAGGCGGATATGATGTTTACCCTGCTCTACGTTCCGCATGCCGAAAGTTCGGGTTTGAGTATCTGTCTTTCCGTCTACGTTCCAACTGGCTTCTATCTCGTATAAATAAGGTGTGAATTCATCCCAGAGTTTCACCCTATTTCCCATCGGGAGCGTTTGGCGTATGCCTGCATGTACCTGAAGGCTGTCTGCATTTAGTGTTTGGCGAACTATTATTTTACCTCCTTGCTCGCGGATGCATAGCTCCAGTTTTCCTGTCTGTCTGGTCTTTAGGGGAGCGGGCTGTACAGATACTTCCACAGCTTTCGAGCTGACATCGGGGTATACATTGATCTGGCGGATATGCGCTTTCTCCTTAGCATATAGTAAGATGTCTCCGGCTATTCCGTTCCAATTAGTCTGCGTATATTCAGTTGTTCCATGGTTCCATTGATCCATCGGATATTTAAGTGTATTGTTTACGCAAATGGTCAGTGTGTGGATTCCCGGAGTAAGTAGCGGAGTCAATACGAACGTGTTCGGTGTGCTCAGGTGCTCTTTCATTCCTGCCTCTTTGTCATCCACGTAGACGGTGGTTTCCCAATGGCAACGTTCCAGTTTCAGGTAAATCTCCCGATCTGCCCAATCTTCCGGAATCACTACTTCACGTTGGTACCAGGCGGCTCCCTGATATTCGAATTTACGGCTTAAACGGTCTACGTAGCGTGCCGTATTTTTAATTCCTTTACCTCCCTGGTCTGTCGATCCGGGGAGCATAATGGTTTCAGAGAGCTTGTCCAGATAGAGTTCCGAACCGGGAGTTTTACCGAATCCCATCGGATCCAGTTGGAAGCGCCACATGCCCGACAAGTCAAGAGCATCATTCGTTAGGGTTTGCGCCATAGCGGTCATGGCAAGCATCAATCCGGTCAGGAGCAGAATCGCCCGGTACCGGGTGTTTTGAAAAGATTGTTTCATGATAGAATGGTATTCATTAATTTCCGGTGAATTTGTACTCCTTGATGATTGTTATCCATTGAGGCGGCTATATCAAAGAAGTGTTCGGCTTTTGTTCTATTTCCCAGTCCCAGATGTCCCAGTGCCATCAGGTAGTTGCAGTGGATGCGGTTCTTTTTATCCATATCGTCTTCCCAAATCAAAAGATCGGGTAAAGATACGGCAAAATAATCCATCTTGAATCGGTCGAAGAGGTGTTCTTCTCCATAAGTAATTAATTGGTTGAACCGGCTGCGTGCCTTTTCTTCCTCTCCTAATTTCCGGTATGCCAGTCCTTGGTAGAATATTTTATCCGGTTTCTGGTCGTTGTAATACATGGCAGCGGCTGGCTGGCTGTTTCCCGAACAGGCTTTGACGAACAGGCTGTGAGCCTCTTCCGGTCTCCCTTGTTGTTGCAGGATATATGCTTTGTAATAATTGAAGTCATTTTCCTGTGCTCCCGGTAGTTTCCCTTCACCCAGATGGGTAGGGTATATGTAGCATTCATCTATTAAGGCGAGTGCGTCATCATATTTTTTCCGGTTTATCAACTCCTTTGCCAGTTCCAGGCGTGCCAGCTGATATTGTGCGGGTACTTTACCTTCTCCTCCTTCCCACGGATGGAATTTTCTTTGGTCGATCCGTCGGATTGCTTCCCGATATTGCCCGGTTTGGTTCAGTAAAGTGACGTATTCCAGATACAGGTCGTCACGGGTCATTACGATATCTATGTGCTGTTCCAGAAAGCACAGTCTTTCTATGTGCGGACGGTTCAGCCGTTTGTACAATTGATCCAGTTCCATCAGTACACGGGCATCCGTGTGATCCAGGCGGAATGCTTTTTCCAGTAAGGTGACAGCTTCGTCCGGACGGTTCATTTTGTTGAAGTAAGCCAGTGACAGATTACGCCATACGGTGGGGAATGTCTCGTCTTCGCGCGAAGAGCGCTCCCAGGCTGCGATGGCAGTGGGATACCGGCGTTTATCATACCATAGATTTCCCAGGTAATAAAGTGCTTTGGGGGCTTTTCCTGCAAAGTCGACTACACACTGAAGGGCTTCTATCGCTTCCAGGGCATTGGGGAAACAATAATCGGCCGGTTCTTTTTCGGCAGTGGCAATGGCTATTTGTGCTTCGGCTGTTTTTCCTAGACGGATCAGGCACCAACTCTTGTAATAATGTAAGAGTGTCTGTTCACCGACAGGTTGGGCAATGGCAAGTTCGGCTACAGCCAGTGCTTCTTCAAATCGTCCGGCAGAAGTATAGTCGAGCACCAGTGCTTCGTAATCGGGTGCTCCACGCTTCATTAGGTTCCGAAGTTGGATCAATACTGTTTCATCCCGGGTGATCAGGTATTTTTCGAACAGGCAACCGAAGTTGAATGCATCTGTCTTCAAGGAGTCTTCTATCCAGGCAAGAGCCTCCTCTTTTTGTTCGAGATGGCGGAGTATGATTGCTTTCAGATGGCGTCCGCGCAGATTGTGCCAGTTGTGGAGAAGGGATTTTTCAATCTCTTCGAGAGCTTCTTCCCAATTGCTGCGGGACACGGAAATCTGGGCCAGCGAATAGTAGCCTGCGTCTTGCCATGCCGCGTTCCAACACGATTTATAGAACGAATCGTAGGCCTCATCATCTTTTCCCTGAAATTTTAGAGCAAGTCCGAGGTTATAGAAAGCTTCTCCATCATAGGGGTTAGGATTCTTTTCGGTGAGTCGGGCGATGGCATTCCGAAGATATGGTTCAGCCTGCGCAAACTCTCCTTTGCGTATCAGCCATAGTCCCATGGCGTTGTTGCAACGTGCATCTCCATTGTCCCGGCGGAGTGCTTCCCGATAATAGTCGGTCGGGCAATAAGTGGCATGACGATATTGTTCCAGATGCAGTCCGGTCAGATAGAGTTCTTCGTTGGTTTTGATCTCTTCCGGTGCAAGGGCGGGTTTGGCTGCTTCCGGAACTGCTTTGATTATTTCCGGTTCGGCCTTCCAACTTAGCTTTTTTCGTCCGTTGGTATCGTAGATAATGACTTCCGCTTCGTGAAGATCATTTATGGGGATCAGCCGGTCGAATACTTGTTCAGGCGAGAGGCTACCGATTTCCTCAAAGCGTATAACACCCGCTTGACGGACTACGATGCGTAATCCTTGCTGAGCCGAGGTGGCAAACAGCTTCAAACGACATTCTTCTCCTTCGGTTTCCAGATTCATTAAGAGTTCGGAGGAGGCGTTTTTCACAACTCCCAATTCCCGATAGGGCATGAAGTATTGGGTAAAAGTCTTCTCTTCATAAGGTTGCAACCAACTGAAGTCCGGTTGATTGTCCGTATAGACTCCGGTCATCAGTTCTATGTACGGACCGTCAGCATCAGTCAGGTTGCGGTCCCATGCCTGTCCGAAATCCCCGTTTCCCCAGGTCCATTGTTTTTTTCCGGGAGATATGTGATGATTGGCCACATGCAGGACACCTGCCTGTGTATCATTTTCGTACCCGCCTACAAAATTATAGTTAGACCGGATTGCCATGTAGGAGGTCGGTACGGGAATATTTTTATATCTGGAAATATCTACGCCGGCAGAATAATCCATTTTATAGTAGGTTCCGGTAGCAATAGGATAACGAGACACGTCCCGTTTTCCATGATCGAATACAGCGTTGACATCCGACGGGAATACTGACTGATAGCAGTCATTGACCGCTACGGCCGGATTGGCCCACCAAAGGAAAGTTTGTGGAAGCGGAGTCGGGTTGGAAACTTTTCCTTGTATCTCGAGTACGGCACGTCCCGGGCGGAGTGTAAATCCGGCTGTTCCTTTTTGACCGAACATCCGTTCCCGTTCGCTTACCCATACAACGACACTTCCGTCTTTACATCGTTCGATGCTGTAGTCCACCGGTAAGAAGGTGCTGGGACGGTGATGTTGAGGCCAGTTGAACTCAATGCCTCCGGAGATCCAGGGACCGGTGAGTCCTACCAGTGCCGGCTTTATTACGTGATTGTAATAGATAAAATGCCGTTGCTTTACCTTGTCGAATGCCATTTGAATACGTCCTCCCAGTTCGGGCAGGATCATGACTTTGATGTATTCGTTCTCCAGCCATACGGCATGATAACTTTTCTCCTCGCAGGTATCTTCAATTTTCTCGATGACCGGATACGGATATACGACTCCGCTGCTTCCCTGGTAGACACGTTTCTCCAGGAACATCGGGTTTTTCTCAGGGCGTCCGATGCCATAGGTAGGGAGCAGGATGTCTTCCTCCCATACATTAACACTTTCTTTCATTTTGTTCTATGTATTATTTGATTAATTCTTTTTCTATTTCTTCCAGTGTTTTCCCTTTTGTTTCGGGCAGGTTTTGGCGTATGAACAGGAATCCGGCCAGGCAGATACCACCGTATAGCCAGAAAGTTCCTTCGGCACCTATACTTTCATTCAATACCGGAAAGGTATAGGTCAGTATGAAACAAGCCACCCAAAGGAAGAAGGTAGAGATGGCTATAGCCATACCTCGTATTTTCACGGGGAAGATTTCGGATAACACCACCCAGACTACCGGGGCAAGTGACATAGCATAGCAAGCGATGGCAAGTACCACCAGTAGAAGCATGGGTAAACCGTTTACATCCAGGAAGTAGCAGGTTCCCAATATAAGGTAAATCAGCGCTAATCCTGCCGAACCGATCAGCATCAGTGTACGACGTCCCCATTTGTCTACCGTATAGATGGCGACGAACGTAAATATCACATTAGTAATCCCGGTCACTACGATGTTCATCAGTACATCGGAAACGGCATATCCGGCTGATGAAAAGATCTCGTGGGCATAATTGAAGATAACATTAATGCCGCACCATTGCTGGAATATGGCCAGAACGATTCCAATGATCAGTACTTTGCGCATTTCCGGGCGGAAGACCGATTTCCATTCGTTGTTTTGCCGGTTGCCTTGAGATTGAGTGAGTTGGTTCAGTTCTTCCAGGGTTTGGCGGGCATACGTTTCCCCTCCGATGCGTGTCAGTGTCTTTTGTGCTTTCTCCTGTTGATGGACGGTAGCCAGCCAACGGGGACTTTCGGGGATGATGAACGATAACAGGAAGAAAATTCCTGCCGGGATCAGTTCTGCCCAGAACATCCATCGCCAGGCCCATTGCACACTTGTTTCGCTGAGTATATCGGAACCTTGTGTGTAGTATTCACCGATTTGCCAGTTGGCCAATTGTGCCAATAAGATACCTAATACGATGGTGAGCTGGTTGAGCGATACGAATTTGCCGCGTACATGGGCAGGAGATACCTCTGCAATATATACGGGAGAAATGTTGGATGCGATGCCGATGCCCAATCCTCCTACAATGCGATAGAAGATGAAGTAGGAAAAATGATCGACTGCTCCCGTACCCCAAGCCGAAAGTGCAAACAGGAATGAGGCTATGACAAGCATCTTTTTGCGTCCGTATTTGTCGCTCCAGATTCCTGAGAGCAAGGCTCCTGCCAGGCAGCCTATCAGTGCGCTGCTCATAGCCCAGCCACGTAGAGCCGCAGAGTTTTCAATACCAAAGAAAGGTTCATAGAAGATTTTAGCTCCTCCGATAACAACCCAATCATAGCCGAACAGTAATCCGCCCATGGCTGAGACGATGCAGATAAGTAGTAAATAGCCTCGTGTCTGTTTCATGTTATTAAATGGTTTAATTGATATTGCAAAGTAAGCGGGTTTGAGAATAGAAATAAATAGAGAAACCGATTAAAAAGATGGACTATATTTCTTTTTTATCTCTATATTTGTGGCGTGAACCGATGAATCTTATTAGTATGGCAAAACAAAAAGACGGCTTTCTGGGCGAACAGGCATTGGTGTTGCCTCCTGCCATTGTGCAACGTATGAAGACTGATCCTGCAACTTCTATACTCTATATAACCGATATAGGCTATTATCCAAAGGCTTATAATCACTTTCGGGAGCGGGAAACTCCGATTGACCAGTATGTGTTTATCTATTGTACGGAGGGTAGGGGATGGTTCAGTCTCGATGGGCAGAAACACCCGGTAGTGCCTAACCAATACTTTATACTTCCTGCAGGACTTCCTCATGCGTATGGCGCTGATGAAAAAGAACCATGGACAATTTACTGGATTCACTTCGGAGGAACACTTGCTCCGCTTTATTGTACGCATCGTACCTGTAGGCTCACGGATATAAAACCGGGAATGCATTCGCGTATTAGTTACCGGACAGAACTGTTTGAGGAGATCTTTCGGGTACTGAAGATGGGGTATAGCTTGGAGAATCTTTCATATGCCAGCTCTGTATTCCATCATTATTTGGGATCATTGCGCTATCTCAGAGAGTATCGGGAGGCTTTTTCAGAGCATCGTCCGGCAGGAGAAGAAGATCCTGTAAATGCAGCTATTCATTATATGAAGGAGAATCTGGGCAAGAAGCTGACTTTAGCCGAGCTGGCTGATTATACGGGGTATTCATCCTCATATTTCTCTAATCTGTTTTTGAAGCGTACAGGATATGCCCCATTGAGTTATTTTAATCAGATTAAGATTCAGAAAGCCTGTCAGTTTCTCGATTTTACCGATATGAAAGTGAATCAGGTCTGTTATAGAGTGGGTATTGAAGATGCTTATTATTTCTCACGGCTGTTCAGCCAGATAATGGGAATGTCTCCCAGGGAATATAAAAAGGTAAAGAAAGGATAAAAGGAAGACAGCAAAGAAGAAAGGTGTGTCGAAACTCGTATTCACCACGGATTATCACAGATTAAGAGTGTTGATAACCAATGACGGGAAATTCACTCTGTGCTACTCTGTGTCCTCTGTAGTGAGTTCCGACACGCCTTCCTTCTGATAAATACTACATTTTTATTTTCTCTGCCAGTCTGATGTCTTTAGAGGAGGCGCCTACTAGAATTTCAAATTCACCTTTTTCAAATACCCATCGGTTTTGTTTGGCGTTAAAATACTGGAATGCGTCTTCACTCAAACCGATTTCTATCTGTTTGCTTTCTCCTGCTTTCAGATATACCTTGTCGAAACCTTTTAATTCTTTCAAGGGACGTGGCTCTTTAGATTGCATGTCGCGTACATAAAGTTGAGCGACTTCATATCCGTCTCGCTGTCCGGTATTGGTTACAGTGAATGAAACGACGAGTTGCTTCTGTTTTTTATCCGTCATACGGATGTTGAGGCCCGAATAGTCAAAGGTGGTATACGAAAGACCGAATCCAAAAGGGAAAAGGGGTTCGATACCTTTTTGATCGTATCCACGGTAACCGGTGAATATTCCTTCTGTATAATACACTTTCTTTTCCTTGCGAGTTTCATCGTAATGACCGCAGGCAGGTGAGTCTTCCCATCTTTTCTCGATAGTGAATGGCAGCTTGGCTGACGGATTCACTTTACCCGAAAGAATATGAGCTAAAGCATGTCCGCCTTCCTGCCCCGGATAGAGGGCGTGTACTACTGCAGGCACCTGATCGATCCATCGGGTCATGTTTATTCCGCCTCCTGCATGGATGGCAACTATCAACTTAGGATTTACTTTTACCAGTTCCTGAATTAACATATCTTGTCCGTAAGGCAGGTCGAAAGGACGGTCGCGCCCTTCCAGTTCGATACTGCCATCCAGTCCGGCACAGAAAACCACCAGATCGGCTTTGGCAGCCAGTCGTTTCGCTTCAGAAAAGTCAATATCACTTTGATAAGCATATCCCATCCGGATCTCTGCCGGTGTACTGCGTTGGTTGCAGAACTCCAGCCGAATATGTTTGGCATCCCCTTTTTTTGCGGAAATTGCGGTATTGCGAACATCGAATGATTGAGATTGAGAGGCATCCAATGCTAATGTTCCGTCTATCCATAAACGATAGGCACCTTGTGCGTCGACAAAGAATCGGATACTGTCTGTTTTCTCGACATCTACATATCCTTCCCAGCACACCCGATAATCATTTCCCAATTTACTTTCGTTGAAAGGATATCCCCACCATTCATAATTTACCGTGCGGTCGGTGCGGCGGAGAATCAATCCGCTTTCTTCTTTATCGGTTTCTATAGTTCGGTCGGCCGATTGATTAACACTTACAGTTCTTCCTGCCGCTACTGCTTGCTGTTGGATCATTTTATCCGAGAGTGTGGCAGAAGTGTCGGAAGATAGTGTATAATAGCTCGCTTCCAGTCCGGGTTTACCTTCTTTCGTACGGAATTTACTGTTACGGAATAAGCGGGGTTTGAATTGGTTGGATATTCCTTCCGTGTAAAGTACGGTTGCTTCCGGAAACTCCTGACGGATACCTTCTAACGCTGAAACTACATACCAGGGATGAACTTTTGAACTTCCCCCACCACCGTAAACGATGCTGTTTACATTGTATATTCTATCCGAAACGATAGCCGGATTGGCAGTCGGTCCGATCACAGCTATCACTTTGGGGCGGTGGATCGGTAAGGTATTCTGTTCATTCTTTAACAGGATGATTCCTTCACAAGCGGTATTCAGAGCCATCTGATTGGCTTGAGGATTAAAAGTCGGAATATCGGTGTCTTGCTGAGGCCTGTCGAAAAATCCCATTGAAATACAGGCACCATAGATGCGGCGCACTTTATCATTGATTACTTCTTCTGTAACCTTTCCTTCTTTGACAAGTGGGAGAAGTTCTTTGCGGGTGAACCAGTCATTGCTGCCCATCTCAAGATCCAAACCGTAGTTTGCGGCATTTTCGGCGGAATAGGTACATGCCCAGTCAGACATTAACATGCCTTTGAAGCCCCAGTCTTTCTTTAAAATATCGATCAGATGTTTGTTTTCAGTGCAATATACTCCGTTCACTAGGTTATAACCCGTCATGACAGCCTTGACACCTGCTTTTTGCACAGCAGCTTTGAAGGGAGGCAGATAGATTTCCTGTAAAGCACGTTCGGATACTTCGGTACTGACGGTGTATCGGTCAAATTCTTGATCGTTGGCTGCGAAATGTTTGATGGTAGCAATGACTCCTCCGTCTTGCACTGCTTTTATAAAGGGGACTACCATCTCGGATGCCAGATAAGGATCTTCACCAAAATATTCAAAATTACGGGCTCCTTTTGAAGCCCGATAGTTGTTAACTCCGGGAGCTAAGAGAAAATGAATACCTCTTGCACGCCATTCCTGAGCATACATTGCTCCTGTTTTCTCTGCCAGATTTTTATTCCAAGAGGCAGCTAGCGAAAGTGCTGATGGAAATGCGGTGGCGCGTCCGAATAATCCCCAGGATGCAACGCCCAGCGGACCGTCGGCCAGTTTGAATGCCGGTATTCCTAATCGTTCGCAAGGGTGCAGATAGAAATCATTGTATCCGGAAAGCAGGTCGATTTTTTCTTCCAGAGTCATTCGTTTGGTAAGATCGTCTACTCTTTCTTCAGTGGATAATGTCGTGTTCTGAAATGGGTACTGGCTTTGGGCATGTAGCTTGCAAGGAAAAAGCAGTCCTATACCCAGGCTCATGGTAAGGAAAATGTTTTTCATGTGTTTTTTCTGAATTAAATGTTTATTGAGTGATGTTGCAAAGTTCTAAAAAAGAGGGCTTATTGCAAAATAGAAAGCCCTCTCTTTTAGAATAAAGTGTGTTAAATTAATGTATAGCTTCTATCATTTCATTTCCGTTTCTTACGGGTTGTTTAATCAGTTCCGGCAGATTATAAGTTTTAGTGAACGTGTCATAAAAGTCCGGATCTTTTTGGGGCATCAGGAAGGGTTTCCCCGCTTTTCCGGTTTCCGGATCGAAACTGGCAAAGAAAGGGCGAGCCCAAAGCCCGTCCAACCGTTTGCTGCTGAAAACAAACCAGCGTCCGGATGATGACCATGTATGGAAACTCTCCACGTCGTTGCTGTTCACTTCATTTAAAAGTCGTATTTCTCCTGTATCCATTGTCAACAGACAAAGTTCGCTTTCCGGATGCCAGATGGAGAAGTTTCCATAATCCGACAGGGTGAACATCAGGTATTTACCATCGGGAGAAACCCTTGGGAAAGAGACGCTTTTTCCCTGTTCGGAGGCTCTGTACACACACTCCGGCGTACCGAATTTACCGGATTCCGGATCGAATCCTATTCTGCACAGGTCATAACGGATACTGTCCAGCGGCATCTTCTCTTTATAAGCATTTCCCCGGCAGAAATACAGTGTTTTCCCGTCCGGTGTCCAGTTGGGGAATGTTTCCATATACCGCTCCCCGCATATCAGGGAGTCAGTGAGGAATGTTTTCTTTTCAGTATCATAAACTATCAGGTCGGCAGCCAGGTCGGATACCTCTATGGGTTTCTGTCCCGATGAATGGAAGAACTGCTGTATCTCATTCATTGAGAATGCAATGTATCTTCCTGAAGGATGCCAGGCCGCATAGGTTCCCCCGTTCTTGAATCCCTCCGGTTTGGTGTTTACCTTTTCCACTTTCCCGTTTTTGCATATCAGTGTCCCTCCCGACTTTCCCCGCACATGCACCATCATGGTTTCCGGAGAGTTTTGATTGAACGTATGGCAGTTGATGCACTGTTTGCCGAAATTTCGGTTCTCCGCTATCGGAGTCTCTTCATAACCTGTCAGGTCTCTCTGGTAAATCCCCATTTCGTTCCATAGTTCATATCCCGGGTACAGCAACCGGTAGACCAGGTACTCATCTATCGGTTCGTTCGATATGGTATCCTTGATATCCGCATAGCGTGTCCATTTCCCTCCCCTCAGCAGGGTGATGCGGATGAATATTTCTTTTCCCGCGGCTTTTTGGAGAAGTTTCTTCCATTTCTTTGTCGGTATAATCACTTCGGGATTCTTGCTTGTGCAGAGGATGTCCGCCGTCTCCCCTGTGCCAATTTCCGTTTGGAAGGCATCCGCGTTCTCCCCGATCCTGAAATTGGGAGGTGCAATATTCAGCGGGAATGTGACCCCCGCATAATCGGGATATATACGGGGAATGCTGTCCGTGCAGGCATCCGGTTTGCCGCATTGGGCGGTGCATGCCTGCAGGCTCCAGCTGAGAACCGTGATAAGAAGGATATAGATTGTTTTCATGTCTTTACATATTAGTTCCTTATGATTTTGTCTCCATACGGACTGATGAAGTTCAGGTAATACCAGTAGGTGTTTCCAAACTCCGCTTTCAGCCTCTGCATTTGCCTGTTTTTATACAGGCTGTAATACCTTTGGAATCTCTTTTCGGTGTTTTCGCTGACGTTGAATCCTGATTTGGAAAACGTTTCCCCGTCCACTCCCAATTTATATATGTATAGTGCTTCTTGGTATGCGGGTGGCATTTCCGGATATTTAAAGTGCCTGATGAACTTCAGGTTATCCACAAAGCGTACTACGTTATTGCTCAGCAGTAAGTCACTCATCAGGTATTCAAAAGCCATTCTGTTTGTCGTGTCCTGCTCACACAGATATTGTAATTCCGGTCCTATATTGATGACGTTTGCAAATCGTGCGGGATGTTCCTTATTGTTTTCAAGTGCCATGCGCAGTCCCGGTACACTGCCTGCATGGAGCTGTTTTTCTAATTCTTCGGCATCTTTCCGATAGAAGAGGGACTGCTTCAGGAGATTGATGAACCGTCGTGCCACTTCAGGTCTTTTGTTTACTATGTAGTATCGTGCCAGGTTAAGCAAATGGGGTGCCGTTTCTCCCCATACCACCATTGCTTCGAATTCCCACCGCTGTGCTTCGTTGATGTATCCTAAGTCTTCATATATAAAATGTCCGTACTCACTCTCACGGCTATCGCTGTTCCATGGGAAGTATAGCGCCTTGACTCCCAGTTTTTGTGGGTAATCGAATAGTTGATAAGGCAATTTTCCCGTATGGTACAGAGCCAGGTTGTGAAAGTAGGAGATCAGCTGGTTGGTTCTTCCCGAGTTGATATATTTTTCGGTTTGTGTCAGTACATTTTCCCAATTCTTTTCTTTTACACTCTTTTCCGCCATTATCATTCGGTGTTCACTCATGTTATAGGTTTGGACAAAAAAGTAAAATGAAGTGCCTGCGTAAATTGCTATTAGTAAGCTGTATATTAAAAGACGGTACTTATTGTTGGGGGGAAGTGGAGAATAAATTTTTCGGATAAAAGACCAAGGGCGAACTGTGATTTGATGAAAAAGGCCCATAATCAGAAGTCCCAGGAAGGTAGCGATGATTGGTGTTAATGAATGGTCGACAGTCATTGAATAGAGGAACAAATATATAGAAGGTATTAGTGATAGCAGTAGCAGATCATTGTGCCCTGTAATTTTTTTTATGGCATCGTTAGTCAGTAAATATATGAGGGCTAAAATTCCTGCAAGTAAAATGCTGCCTATAGTAGGTATGTGAAAAAATTGTATAATAAATGCTGTCAGATAACTCATCCATCCTTGTGACTGGATATGTTGTAGAAAAAAAGTTTTGGAATATAGAAAAAGATGATGTTGTTCCTGATAGTAAATCACATGTGATAACACACTCTGATAACAGAGAAAATAAATAAAGAAAAGAAAAATGAAGAGTATGTAAGGGAAGTACTTTCTCATGATAAGTGCTGCTTAAATATGGGAAAATTCACGGACTCTATAACATTTAAATGTAGAGAGTCCGTGAATTTGTGTGTTAGATATTAATATCCCGGATTTTGAGTTAACTTGGGATTTAAATCAATTTCAGATTGAGGAATCGGGTAGATATAATTATGGTCTTCATATCTACTACCGGCCAGTTTAACATTGTCACCCTCGTACAGAACACATACCTTTCCGCCATCTTTGGGATCTGCATTAACCGCATCGTCTACCATTTTGTATTTAATGCCAAGGAATGGTGCGTTCAACACATCTTTAGCAATACCCCAACGGCGAATATCCCATTGACGCTTTCCTCCTTCGAGAGCAAACTCAACGCGCCATTCATTACGTATACGCTGACGAAGATCATCTTGAGTCGCGCAGTAAGTCGGCTTGGTTGCATCTGTCTTTTGTAATTCCGGCATACCTACGCGGCGACGGACCTGATTAACAGCTTCAAAAGCAGAATCGTCCAGTGGTGAAACTTCATTTTTGGCCTCAGCATAGGTTAACAGAACTTCTGCATAACGGATAGTTACCCAATCTTTTCCCATTTCCCAACCTGCTGATTGAGGGTCAATACTTGGGTCAAGCCATTTCTGTTGATAATATCCTGTTGCTGTAGCATCACCATGCTGTGCAATACCAGTGCTTCCACTTGATTTTAGTGGAGCTACTTTAATTGTCACGCCATACATTTCCTCACCATCGTGTAAAACGTTAACCTCTAAACGAGGGTCACGGTTAGCAAATGGATTTTTTTCCGAATAAATTTTAGATTTGCTGATAGGAGCTCCTTCGCTGTCTTCGAATGCATCTACCAGACTTTGAGTCGGATTCAAACCACCCCAACCTTTTGTCGGAAAGCATTCCCATCCAATTAGGTAGTTTGTTTTATCAGGTGCGTTGTACTGTACTGCAAGAATAATTTCTTCACAACCGTCTGTCTTTTCCCAGAATAATTCTTGGTACTTTCCAGTGTTTTCTTTGTCGTACAGATCATATTTATTTAGATCCATAACAGATTTTGCAGCTGTAGCCGCTGTTTCCCAATTGCCAAAATACAAAGCTGCTCTTGCTTTCATCGCCATAGCGGCACCTTTGGTTATGCGTCCCCACTGTGTAGCCGGCCATTCTTCTGGTAAGTAGCTGAAAGCTTTATCGAAGTCGGCCATTATTTTGGTGTAGATCTCATCTTTAGATGTACGGGTAATATCCTCTACATCAGTTAATTTTAAAGGCTGGTCGATGTATGGGACGTCTCCGAATTTACGAATCAATTCAAAATAAATATAACCTCTGAAGAAGTAAGCTTGTCCGGCTATTGGTTCCTTATCCGACTGAGATAATTCCATTTCTTCTAATTTCTGTAATACCAGATTACATCTACGAATATATCCGTAATCCTCTGACCATCCTTGGTCAGCAGGGTCGTATACGCCTTTGGACACGTTTCCATTAGCCCACTTGATACCATGTACTGCATTGTCTGAATTGATATCTTCATCTATATCCCAATTGGGAAGACATCTATAAATATCAGAAACGGCCATTTCCGCATCTGTTTTTGTTTTCCAGAAACTTCCGTCTGAAAGTTCTTCTGTTGGATAACGATCCAGAAAATCGCTACAAGAGGTAAATCCTGTTAGCATAACGGACGCTATAATATATAAAATTTTATTTTTCATATTTTGTTATATTATTTTATTTTAGAATGAAACTTTTAATCCGATTGAAACTTTTTTTACGTTTCCATAAGACCAACCACGTTCATTGCCTTCTTCTGGATCGATACCTTCCAAATCACTGAACGTCAATAGATTCTCTCCGGCAACATAAAGCTTTGCTTTTTGAACACCCAGTTTGCTTAAGAAACTGTTAGGCAGATTGTATCCCAGGGAAATAGTTTTTAAACGTACATATGAGGCATTTTGTAGCCAGAATGAAGAAGTTGTGAAATTCGTTTGACTGTCTTTGGTGATTCTTGGGTAAGAAGCGTTGTGATGCTCCGGAGTCCAACGATCCAAATGTCTCTTTAGTGCATTAGCTCCGTTGTAGAATGCATAAGCTGCTTCGGCCATGTAATAGCCATCCACATCAAAAGCTCCCTGGAACATGGCAGAGAAATCAAAATCTTTATAGTATAAAGTCAGATTTAAGCCTGTAGTCCAACTGGGGAAATTCTTACCAATGATTTGGCGGTCTCCGTCAGCGGTAATTTTGCCATCTCCATTCAAATCAAGGTATTTGATGTCTCCCAATTGTTCTTTGCCGGTGCGTTTCGGATAATTGGCTAATTCATCGTCAGTGTTAAAGTATCCGTTGGCTACGTAACCATAATATGAACCAATTGGATTGCCTTCGATGTACCATAATTTATCATTTTTTGAATTAGCACCTTCCGTACCATTCATATCGATGATTTCATTTTTTACATATGCAATATTAAGGTTTACAGCATAACTCCAATCTTTGTTGATACGATTGTTGTGCAATAAATTCAAATCAAAACCAGTGTTTTCTACACTACCTGCATTTTGTGCAGGAGCGCCCATACCGATCACACCTTGTATAGGCATGTACAACAACATATCATTTGTTTTCTTTTTATAAACAGATAATTCGAATCCAAACATATTGTTTAGAAAACCGGCCTCTAGTCCTAACTCATAATTTGTAACGGTTGCCCATTGTAAGTTGTTGTTTACGTAACGGCTTTCGTAAGCGGTAGAATACAGGCTATTACCAAACATATATTTTTCGTAAGCATATGTCGGTATTGCCGGATAAATATCATCCGGATCTAATTCTTCGTTACCGGTTTTTCCCCATCCAAGACGCAGTTTCAAGTTGCTAATCCATGATACATTGTCTTTGATAAATGCTTCTTCCGAAATTCTCCATCCGGCAGAGATTGCTGGGAAAACACCCCAGCGATTATCTTTTGGAAAACGTGATGAGGCATCCGCACGTAAATTGGCTTCAAACAAGTACTTATTCATAAAGTCATACTGGACACGTCCGAAGTAGGATAGACGAGACATTTCATATCCACCGTCTTCATTCTTTTGTGAAGATGCATCCAGTGTATTCAATGATTCCGTTAATTCATTGTTGCCACCACCCTTTCGAGAAGCTTTGGTAAATTTATAAATGTGTTCGAATGATTCAAAACCTCCCAGAACTGCTATTGAATGTTTACCGAAAGTTTTATTATAATTGGCTAATACCTGACTTGTGTATCGGTTGTGATTATAATACTCGTCGTAACCTTCGCGAAGTCCGGAGTCGAAATTACCATAAGTGAAATGCTTTTTAAAGCCTTCTTGATTGGTGTAATCATGGCGAAGAGAAAATACTCCTTTAACGCTTAGTTCCGGTAAAATATTAATTTGTGCATAGGCAGTGGCATTTAATTGCTGTGCTGTACTGCGGGTAAAACCGGATTGATCTTGAATTGCTACCGGGTTATCTTTTCCTGAATAATTGAAAGAACCGTCTTCAGCATATACCGGGTCTGTCGGATATGAACGACTCACACCCTGCGCTACTGTGACGTATCCCATCCAACCATCTTCTTTAATACCACGATATCCGGATGCATTAACACCTACAGAGACATACTTGTTAATATCTGAATTCAGACTCATACGTGCGTTATAGCGTTTATAGCTAATTTCATCTGTCAGACCTCCTTGGTTGGTATACCCGATGGAAGCATTATAAGTGGTCTTTTCAGAACCGCCACTGATAGATAAATTATGCATTTGCTCAAAAGCACTCTTTTTGAACGCTTCATCGTACCAATTTGTACTGGGGTAAGTTCCATTACGATAATTCTCGATATCTTCATCCGTAAAAGGAAGTACTGCGTTCGGATTTTCGTTGTGAACTGCTTCATTGTATAGTATAGCATGTTCATAAGCATTGACATACTGACGTTTCACAACAGGAGAAGCCCATGAAACAATACCTGAGTAGTTTATATGCGTTTTCTCACCTTTCTTACCTTGTTTGGTAGTGATTACAATAACACCATTGGCTGCTTGTACACCATAGATAGCCGATGATGCAGCATCTTTCAATACAGTTAGCGTTTCAATGTCCGAAGGATCTATTGTATCCATGGTTCCGGGAACACCATCTACAATAACCAATGGGCTGGCAGCATTAATAGAGTTCTTACCGCGGATGGTAATACTACCCGTTTGTGATCCCGGAGCACCCGAAGTTTGAATAGAAGTTACACCCGGAATTTGTCCGGCAAGTGCGGCAGACACACTGGCAACGGAACGAGACTCTAAGGCATCAGCACTGATTGATGCTACAGAACCTGTTAGATTGGCTTTCTTCTGTACACCATATCCCACTACTACGACCTCATCCAGTGTTTTAGTATCTTCTTTCATGATGATATTATAAGAAGCTACACCGGTCTTCAACGATACTGTTTCAGGCATATAACCGATATAGGTAATCTGTAATTCATTACCACCTACATTCAGGCTGAATTTTCCGTTGATATCTGTGATGGTACCGTTAGTCGGATTTCCTTTTTCTATAACCGATGCTCCGATGATGGCTTCTCCCATTGCATCTTTCACAACCCCCGAAATATTTCTTTGTTTCTGTTGCTGGGTAGCCTGTACCTCTTTCGCTGCTGCAGCTGCTGTAGACACTACGATCTGATTGTCTACAATCTTGTAGGTATATCCCGAGTTTTTGAAAACTTCGTTCAATACGGTTTCGATCGGAGCGTCGGATACGTTGATGGATACTTTCTTGTTCAGTTTTACCTGATTGTCATTGTAGAAGAAAGTGTAATCGCTTTGTTTTTCAAGTTCACGAAGTACATTTTCAATGGATACATTGGTCTTTGTCATTGAAATTTTTAGTACTTGAGCGAAGGCACTCACAGGTACCATAGCCACCAGGCTAACTGCTAAAGCAAAAGCCAGATGCTTTTTCATTCTTTGCGGACTAAACCACCGCATGTTGCATTTTCTCATAAATACGATTAATTATTAGATTGTAATTTAGATTGATAAAGTAAGCACAGGATACTTCTGAAGTATCACTGTACCAGGTTAACGTCATTTACGGTTTCTCTCTCATTCTTTTCTTTCTTATTTAGGTTTAAAATTGATGTTTGGTATAAGTTCTAAACGAACTTGGGTGAGAAGGATGCGGATTAGAAAGTAGCGAGAGAGAATTATTGGTGAGAGAATTGGAGATACAGAATTTGAGAATAAGACATAAAAAAGCCCGTCCATGTGTTATCATGAACGGGCTTTAACCCTCAATAAATAATGTGTTAAATTAATATCCCGGATTCTGATCGTCTTTCAACAATGGATTCAGGTCAATGGCACCTTGAGGTATAGGCATCAGCATCAAACGGTTATCCCAAACTTTATTAATTACGACATATCCGTTTGGAGCATAAGAAGGACCATTCATAGCCTTACTACAGTAATCATTACCATAACGCCGTATATCATCAAAGCGATGGCCTTCTGCTGCCAATTCAATACGCCGTTCATTACGTACAAAGGCCAGAGCTTCTTCTTTTGAAGGCATGGTGGTTGGCACATCCGGCATACCACAACGATCACGCAAATCATTCAATGCTTTTTGTACTTCTGTATCCCATCCCGAATTCTGAATACGTGCCTCTGCATAAGTTAACAATACTTCAGCATAACGAATCACCGGATAGTCTTCTTCTGCAGTCCAGGTATCGTATGGATCAAGAGTGACCATTTTACGATAAAAATATCCGGTCCATGATTCATTACCGTCTTTATTTATCAGATCCGGATCCCAACGGAAGTAGAATGTACCTTTAATGGTTTCATGCCATCCTTTGAAAGGGAACATCATAGACACATACAAGCGGCTGTCGCGGTTACGGAACTCTTTCATATAGTCATATTTCATAATATCTGTTTGTGGCACTTTTTCTATGAATTGAGATTGGCTCATATCTTTGAAATCTTTCCATATTTCCGCATAACGTTCTTTACGTTGTTCCATAGTGATGTCATTACGCATCGTTTTACCATCCACATCCCAATAGGCGTCAATCAGGTCCTGCATGGGTTCGTAAGAACAATACCCGTCATATTGAGAGAACGATTTAGGTATAAAATAGGTGTATCTGGTCCAGTCGTAATTGTTTGCATCAGCCATATACTCACGTGTTACAATATACTCCGGATTAGCGGGAGATGCATTACCTTTGTGCCACAGTGATTCATAACTGAACATACCTTTTACGAATTTATCTTTATCGATACCTTTGGCTGCATAGTCAATATATGCATCCATTTCGTCAGCTTCTTTTTGCTGTGCGGTGGTAAGCGATGATACACGGAATAAAGAATGATGTCCTTCAGATATGATTTTTCCGGCTGAAGCCTCGGCTTCAGCATAGTTGCCGAAATATAAAGCTGCACGGGCACGGAGGGCCAAAGCACCGGCACGAGTAATACGTCCGGTTTCATACAGATAACTACCGTTATAACTGTCTGGAAGAATTTCAGCTATTTCAGCCAATTCATCTAAAATAAATTTACGAACAGTTTCTACTTCATCACGTTTTACATTGGGAGCGTCATAAGCCAAAACCTCTGTAATTACAGGAACTTTTCCGAATTTTGTGGTCAAATCCAGATAGCTTAAAGCGCGGAAAAAACGTGCTTCTGCTTTCATACGTGTTTTCAGTTCTTCACTGACTGCACATTTATCTATATTCGCGATAAAGTTGTTTACTATACGGACGGTACCAAAATAGTAGCTCCCATATCCGTTGGCTGTACTAATACCATTTTGCTGGACCATTTCGAAGTTTCCTTCCCAAGGTTTATGGCTATGCGCATTGTCGGTACACAATTCATCCCAGATGTCTACACCATCTAATGTGGCATAACAAGTGTTCAAAGCATACCATGCATCTTTTTCAGTCTGCCAAAAGTTTTCTGCTGCAATGTCAGCAGGTGGAACCACATCTAAATCGCAGGCTGTCAATGCTCCTGTGAGACATAATCCCAATGCAATTTTTCTTATATTGTTTTTCATTGTGAATTCTATTTTTTAATGAATGGTTTTAGAATGATATGTTTACACCAAATGCTACCGATTTAGTCCCCAGCGTATAAATCACACCGCCGGCTGTTTCCGGATCAAAGTCTTCCATCTTTTTATCAGCACGAACCGTGAAAAGATTCTCGCCTGTTACATATACTTTCAATGACTGTAATCCCCAGTTTTTCACTGTTGCAGATGGTACTGTATATCCCAGTGACAGAGTTTTGAAACGGAAATAATCGGAATCGAACAAATGATAATCACTAAAATTACGGTTGTAAGTTGTATGTACGCTACTTGCTGAATAGATGCGAGGATATGCCGCATGTGGATTCGGATTCTCTTCCGTCCATCTTTTCAAATGATATTTTCTCGGGCTGTCCTGTCCATGGTAGAACGGATGAACGCCATAAACATCAAATGCTACTTTCGTTCCACTGATTCCTTGTCCGAACATACTGAACTCAAAACCTTTATATTGCAGACTCAAATTTACGCCATATGTAAAATCGGGTACATCTTTACCAAGAATAGTACGATCTTCATCTGTGATTTCTTGCTTATATTCGATATCACGCTGAGGAACGAATTTAATGTCACCCGCATTGGGTACCACTCCACTCAAGGTGTAGTAATGTCCGGCATCGATGTCTGCCTGAGTATAAAGTCCGTCCGTTTTAAATCCATAGAATGAACCGATTGATTCTCCCTTTTTCAGAATGTACTTCACGATATAACTGCTGGTTTGGATAATGTTGTCTGAACCACCTAAATTGGTAATTTTGTTTTTATTGGTAGCAATGTTGGCACCGATGCTATAATTCACAGCTCCAATTTTGTTCCGGTGATTCAAAGCCAATTCGAAACCTGTATTTTTCACTTTTCCAATATTTTGCGATGGAGCTGCTGTAATACCGGTTTCCGTAGGTACATTGTATCCTAATAAGATATCGCTTGTATTTTTAATATAATAGTCGGCAGTTACCCCCAGAAGTCCATTGAAAATGTCGAAATCCAAACCAATATCCGTCAAAGCAACTTTTTCCCAACCGAGAGTTTCATTAGCCGGTTTGGATTCACCGATACCAATCGCTGGTGAATCACTGAAGTTATAATGATTTCCACTACTATAATTTTGGAAGTAATCATAATTACCCACATTGTTTATATTACCAAGTGTACCATAGGAGGCTCTGATTTTCAAATTATTGATCCACTCAATATCTTTCATGAAGCTTTCTTCACTCATTCTCCATCCGGCCGAGAATGAAGGGAAATATCCCCAGCGATGATCTTTATGGAAACGTGAGGATGCGTCTGCACGCATATTTACCTCGAATAGGTACCGATCCATCAAGGTATAATTGACACGAGCAAAATAAGACAACATTTTATATTCTGATGAACCTGCGCCATTGGTATACCCTGCTCCGGAGGTAGAACCTGCTTCCATATCCGTCAATGCGTCGGATGGAAATTCTTCACGTGATCCGGCCAATCTTTCGTATTTATAATGTTCATAAGATGTACCGACCAAAGCTCCGACAGCATGTTTATCGTTCGACCAATCATATCGGGCTGTTGCTGTATAAAGCATTGTATTTGTACTTTGCCAGTCCATGCTCATTTTATTTTTGGTAACTCCGGTTCCTGCTATTTCCTCTCCGGAAAAGTAGTTTATAGCATTGGGTTGTAAAGCCGTGTAGCTTTTGCTCTTATATTCATAACCCTTGAATACACCTTGTCCACTGATTATAAGTCCTTTCACGGGTTTAATGTCAAATCCGAGATCGTACATTGTATTTTCACTCTTGGACTTACTCCAATCTTTCTTGCTCAGTGCACGAAGCGGATTGCCTGTAATAAAATTACTTGTAGCCGTCTGACCTCCATTTACAGTACCCCAATCACCATTTGACTGTTTGGCAACGAATGTAACCGGTACCATTGAGAAACTGGCCAATGAAGGCGCACCACAATCGCGGTCGGAATCATTACGTATGTATTTCACTCCGGCTTTTACCGTCAGCCATTTAGTGATATCGGAACTCAAATTGGTATTCAAATTGTAACGCTGGCTGTCTTGTCCGGGAATCATATTGTCTTTATACACATATCCCAATCCAATAAAATAGCGTATTTTATCTGTTCCTCCACTGAAGTCCAGTGAATGTTGAGTGGTCAATACATTCTTATCCAGTACCAGATCATTCCAGTCTGTGTTTGGATATAAATCGGGTTTGGAGCCATCTCTGAAATAACCAATTTCTTCTTCAGTGTAGCCTTGGTATTTCCCGCCTTTAGGATTGTAATTGTAAAGAGCTTCATTGTACAACTCTGCATATTGGGTAGAGTTGACGTATTCCGGTTTGTAAGTCGGATTGCTCAAACCTACGTAACCACTATATGAAACGTTCATTTTATCGCTCTTTCCCTGTTTGGTCGTAACTAACACTACACCGTAAGCGGCACGTGAACCATAAATAGCTGATGAAGCTGCATCTTTCAAGAAAGAGATGGACTCAATGCTATTCGGATCAAGGTTAGAAAAGAATGTGGCGTCCGCAATTGCACCGTCAATTACATAGAGAGGAGATGAGGTTCCTAAGTTACCGCGTCCACGGAAGTTTATACTCGGTGTTTGTCCGGGGCGTGAGATAACCGTAACTCCCGGCACTGTACCTTGCACTGCTGATAATACATTTGTTTGTACACGATCTTTGATTTCATCGGTACTAACCGAAGCTACTGACCCTGTTAAGTTTACCTTCTTTTGTGTACCGTAACCTACAACTACGACTTCGTCCAGAGTTTTAGTATCCTCTTTCATTGTAATACTATAATCGGTTACTCCCGGATGGATTTTTACAGTTTGTGGAATATAACCGATATATGTAATTTGTATTTCATTACCGGATACCGTTAATTTAAAGTTTCCTCCTACGTCAGTAATTGTACCATTACTTGCTGACCCTTTTTCCACCACAGAAGCACCAATGATAGGTTCTCCGGTGGTATCTTTTACTTGTCCGGTGATACGTACACTTTTCTGTTGCTGAAGAGAAGAGGTTTTCGGGATTTCTGCTTTTATGGCTGAGACAACAATCTGGTTATCTATTATTTTATAAGTGTAACCGGAATTGTTGAAAATCTGATCCAATACATTTTCAATAGGTGCGTCTGTAACATCTACAGAAACCTTTTTAGTAAGTTTCACCTGATTGTCATTGTAAAAGAAAGTATATCCACTTTTTTGTTCTAATTCCCGAATAACATTCTGGATAGAGACATTTGTCCTCTTCATGGATATTTTAAGAATTTGAGCATAGGTAGTGACGGGCACTATACAAACCAGACAAATGGCTAAAACAAACGCTAGTTGTCTTTTGATTTTTTGCGGACTAAACCACCGCAGATTGCATTTTTTCATAAATACGATTAATTATTAGATTGTAATTTTGATTGATAAAGAGGGTACATGATTCTTTTTTGCATCAATGTACCTGGGTTAACTAAGCTTTCAATTTTCTTTGTGCATTTCTTTCTTTTTATTTAGGTTTAAAATGATTTAATTCCTAAGTTCCGTATGAACTTGGTATACGGTAAGTTTCAAAGAGATAACTAATAATAATCATATTACATATAGAAAGAGGCCTATCTATAACTAATAGATAAGCCT
>ERZ791631.804-NODE-804-length-24334-cov-10.352444_pt1 | contig 24334 bp, 24 predicted proteins | sample MGYA00509961_ERZ791631 | MGnify/ENA primary metagenome ERZ791631 (study PRJEB30046, sample SAMN00715248) | human gut metagenome | study: EMG produced TPA metagenomics assembly of the A metagenome-wide association study of gut microbiota in type 2... | reverse complement strand
TTTTATTATACTTTGATTGTTTTGTATGTGTCAAGTTTTATTATACAGGATTAAGGCAAGCTTGTTTACGGCAAGCAGAGAAACAAATCCATGAAAAGTAAAGAAAAGGTACGCAATCCTAAAGAGGATTGGATCGTGGTTGAAAACTGCCACGAGCCTATCATTACGCAGGAACTGTGGGATACGGTACACAAAATTCTGAATGCCAAGCACCGTCCTGCAAAGGCGGGAGAAGTTCAGATGTTTGCCGGACTTCTCTACTGTTCGGATTGCGGTCATTGCCTGACTTACTCGCAGAAACAGCGTAAAGACGGCAGTTATCACGGAGCGTACTCCTGTTGGATGTACAAAACTCACGGCAAAGAATACTGCGCTTCGCACTACATTACGTTTGATACAATTTACGAGCTTGTACTGATCGACATTCAGCGTAACTTGTTTCAGTACCGCAAAAATACGGATAAATTCAAGTCGATTTTAAGTCGGAAATATCAGTCTGATTCACAAAAGCAAGCGGAACAAATCACACTCGAATATGAGCAAAAGCAAAAACGCTGTGAGGAACTGGATAAGATTATCAGCCGACTTTATGAGGACAATGTTCTTGGGAGGATAGGCGATGAGAGATATGAGTCTATGTCGCAGAGTTACGAGTTGGAACAGGTGGAAATCAAAAAGGCGTTACCTATTCTCAAATCGAAAATTGACGAGTTGAAAAGACAATCAGATTGTGCGGATAACTTTATTAACGTTATAAAAAAATACACCATAATCGACAAGTTGGATTCCGCAATACTAAATGAGCTGATAGACAAAATTGTTGTTCATCACAAAGAACAAGCTGAGGACGGAAGAACATTTCAGCAGATTGAGATTTATTACAGATTTGTCGGAAAACTCGGCACGGAGAATGAATTATCCAAGGCGGCATAACCGTGCAAATACAGCGGTTACACACGAAAAATCAAAATACGATATGACGTCGCTTTATCGACAGCCCATGGTCGTCGGTTCGAATCCGACTATCAGCTCCACCGCAACAGCGGTCCGCAATTTGCCCTCCGATCCATTTGTATGGGTCGGAGGGTTTTGCTATGTCGGGCGGTCGCACATAGTTTTGATATCGGCAAGTTTTGACTCACTGTTGGCTTTGGTCTGAGGGGTGACTTTTTTTGTAATGGGGCATGAAAAAATTAGGTTGAAATTTCACCTATGATATGGTATGATGTTAATGACAAGAATATTTAAATTTAGGTGGTGACATTATGAAAAAGGTTTTGGGAATACTCTTGGCGGTGGTCTATGGTGCAGGATTGGTTGGCTGTGGGTCGGTCAAGAACTTGAGGGTAGACTACGGGACATCGGAAATTTACTCGCAGGAGGACATGGAAGCTGCTATCAAGGTCATACTAAAGGAATTTGACAGCTGGGACGGCTGTGAGATGCACTTTATCACTTACGGCGGTGATGATTTGTGCAACGAGGATAACATCGAGTGGCTGAATGATTTAAAGAAAGATCATGATAAGGGCGATGAATTTACTCAGTGCATTGAATTTACGAGCAATTTTCACTCGCCAAAAGACGGCGGTGAAGGTTGGAATGCAGACACGGAATACACTAGCTGGCAATGGTGGCTTGCACGTTCTGAGGACGGCAAATGGAAACTCATGACATGGGGCTACGGTTAATATAATAGTACAGAAAAAAGGACTGCTGCGGTTAGACGGCGGTCCTTTTTTGGTATTATTCTTCGATTTGTTTGCCCAAGAACATGGCGGCGGCTTTGGCGAGCATGGACTGTTTATCTGTACAAAGCTCGGTATCGTCGGTAGCCATGAATGCCACTGCGCCTGTTATATCACCGTTTGTGAGGATAGGGGCGATGGTGAGGGCGTGGGTGGTGATACCCTCGACGGCTCTAAGCGGCTCGGCTGTGGTATCGGTATAGTCAAAGGTTTTGCGGTTTTCCAAAAGCTCCTCCAGGGCAGGGGAGAGGCGGCGCTGGGAATACTCTTTTTTCGGCACGCCTGACACTGCCACGACGTGGTCCTTATCGAATACCACGGCAGGCGCTCCCCCAAGCTTTGAGATGACTTCCGCTGCCTGAGCTGCGCCCTCGGACATTTCGTTTATTGCGGAATATTTTTTGAATATCACTTCGCCGTCGGGGTTGGTGTAGATCTCGAGGGGGTCGCCGTTACTGATAACGTTGACATTAAGATTCCTGCCTCTGCTGTCCGTTACAGCAGCTGCAAGCTGTCCGGCTGACTTTCCGATCTTAGTGCCTTGATTAAAATTTTCGGCTGATCCATCTGCTCCGACTGTCACAAGCTGCTGCTCTGTAAGCGTGCCGTATTTCAGCAAACAGTCGATATCCGCTTTGAGATGAATTTCAATTCTGTTTTCAAAGACCACTATCTTGTCAATTATAAAATTCAGGTCGTTCTTGTCAAGAGCGGGCTTGTTAATGATGTCATCGAAAATCTCCAGCACGGTTCTGGCGGTGCGGTTCACTCTGACAACGGTGTTGTGCTTGTCGACTGCAAGCTGCATCTGATTTTTCAGTCCCTCGATACGCAGAGTAAGCTCGTCTATCATCTCGGTGTAGGTCTCCTCGATTATCTCCGCACGGTCGGGGTGTTTCATAACATCCCTCGCCTGCTGTCGGGTGAGCATTTTCATTTCCGCCTTTGCGTCCTCTATCTGCCCCTTTATCACGTCAACGGTGGACTGACTGCTTTTCGTTTCAAGCTGTTCTTTAGCAATGGACTCCTGCAAACGGTCGATCATCTCTGCGGAGTTGTCACGCACCTTTTTGATATAGCTTTTCAGCAGACCGTCCAGCATATCAACTCTGGTATGGTGCGAGGTACAGCCTTTTGTTCCTCGCTTGTGGTAGGTTCCGCAGGTGTAGGCAGGAGCAAGATCGTTACGGCTCATTGCGAACATGGGTGAGCCGCAGTCTCCGCAGAAAAGATAGCCCGAGTACACATTGTCGTACTTTTTCACTCCCCGATAGTGAGAGGTCGTACGCTTCTTCAGCTGCTCCTGAGCCAGAGCGAACACCTTGTAATCGACGATAGGAGTGTGATTATTTTCAAATACTATGTGGTCTGTTTCGTCCTGCTTGACCTCCCCGCCGTTTATCTTCTTACGCCTGTACTTGCCCTGACGGAGCGTGCCGATATAAAAATCGTTCTGCAATATCTCGCTGACGGTGATGATACTCCACGTCTGCTTTACCTCACGCTTGCACTCCTCGCCTTTAGCCTCCCTGCGCATTTTTTCGCACATTCTAGGCGTGGGAATATGCTTGTCCGTAAGATAGTTGGCAATTTTTTTGTATCCCCAGCCGCTGTTGTACCTGTCAAAAATATCTCGGACAACCTCCGCCGCAGGTTCGTCAACCTCGAACTGCATGGTCTTGTTGTTTATCATAACGTAGCCGTAGGGCACAGCGCATATCCACTTGCCCTCCTCCTGACGGCGTTTGATGACCGATTTGACCTTTTTGGACGTATCGGTAACAGGCATTTCATTGATAAGAAAGCGGAACTGAATTGCCGTCCAGTCGTCATAGGTAGGATAATCAATGTTATCGCCAATCGAGATAATCCTCATTCCTGCGTCACGCAGATCTTCCAATTCCACCAGTCCCTTGCTGTTTCGTCGGGAAAATCTGGAGAAGTCCTTGATGATCAGAATATCGTACTCTAATCGAAGCATTTTCTTTCGCAGCTCCTGATAGCCCTCACGCTGTTCAAACGTATATCCCGATCGGTCACGGTCCTCATAGAAATCAAGCGTGCTGTCTGGAAACTTGCGTTTCACAAAGTCGGCTATGATAGCTTTTTGGTTTTCTATCGAGGTGTTGTCTCTGTCCATTTCCTCGTCGACAGAAATTCGGCAATAGCCTGCTATGCTGTACTTTATGCTCATTGTTTCACCCTTTCAATGTTGATTATTTTTTCGGTTCGGTTTTACCTTTGCGAATGCTTACAATGTTGTCAGAAATATTCGTTTTAATTTATATCAATATTGTATCATATATCTTTCAGAATTGCAATAGGCAAAGGCAATAAATATCCGAGTGAAGATTTTATGACTTTGCCGCAATTTATGTTTTTTTACGTCAGTTATGTACGGTGCGCCTGATTGCGCACCACAAATCATAGGCAGAGGTTGTGCTCTATCAATCCCTCCGTGCAGTCAAACAAGTCGTTGTCCCCCGACATAAATACGGCAACCTTGTATTTTTTATCGCTGTACTTGTCTGCAGTATTCTGCACGAATTCGCTGATACTATCGTCCTCCTGCTCCTGATTTGTCAGCCAGATCTCTACGATCCGCTTATTTTCACTGACGTTAATTTCCAATAGGCAACACTCCTTTTGATTCATTTTTGACTTTGGGATTTAAGTTATTCAATTTTGAAAAATGCGGCAATGTCCTTTGATTTTCTGTTACGACTCCTGAAATCACACCGATTTTACGTGATTTTCAGTACTTACGACCCCTGAATTCTTCAAACCTCGAATTTATGACCCCATAAAAATTATGCACAACAATTTTGCTGAAACTGCGTATTTTCGGCACTTTTGCGGTCAGCTTTGCTGTCCGCTGTGACTGCATCGGGGGCTTACGACCCCGATGCTTTAACTTGCTTTACAATATTTCGATTTGCTTTAACCTCTGCATATCGGTGATCGTGCAATACTGACAGGAGCAATTTTTACCGGACTTTCATTCTCTCATCAGAAATCACCGTTAACCGCCTCGGACGTCGCACACATTCGGCGTGTATGGGCTTTAACCAACATAGGTGGGGCAAGGATACCGCCGAGAATCGGCAGGCTCACACGGGCGAGATTTCGGCGTTTCTTGCCGTGCGCAGTTCGTTACTCACCGCAGAGCATTCAATCAAGCGACTGGTTTCGTTACTTACCTCATCACAGAATTCAGCGTCTATAATATCATCTTCTTTCATAGCCTTTTCATAAAATTTCGATATCAAATCTGCCGCCTTATCAGGATGGTCCAGACAGTAGTTCCAGAACTGATAACATTGTATTTCCATTAGCTTACGCTTAAGCTTTTCGGGATTGCCGTCGCACTCCGCAAGAACCTTCGGCGTAACATAAAATCCGTACTTCCTTATCGTCGGGAGCACCTCGTCGCATATCCAAGCACGAAACTGTCTGCCGATCGGTAACCTTGAATTGAAAATCAGCGAATACAGATCTCCCTCGCTGATATAATTCTTCACGATAGTTTTTAACGGACTTTGCGGATGCGGAACAGTAAGCTTTATTGGCTCGTCGCAATGGTCTATGATAGCTTTTCTCGGATTGTGATATCCGAGAACCTTTGCACACTCCGATGCGGGGAAGTACAGCTTTCCGTTAACTTCAACACACTCAAGCTGACCGAACTCTGTGTCCGCAAAAGGATTACCATCAATTATCATTAATTTTTTCAACTTCATAAAAATTCCTTTCCATAGCAGAAAAATGAAAATCGCAGATGCGCAATTTGATATTCCGCCTCCATTTCGTTACGCACCTACCAATACTTATCTCTACTATACATTCTTTCTTCTGCTATATTAATATTATTAGTATGTTATATTAAAGGTATGTCTATGTGACACGGAGGGTATCGCAATTTATGTAATTCTGACCGCGTTGCCAATTCGTTACATACCACATTGAATTTATTTAGACAACAAAAAAGCTCGCACATATTTCAAGTTCACGATTAGTGCAAAAGGATATAATTATCCCGTTGCTATCAAAATCGTGCCTTAAATATGTACGAGCATTAAGCTCTAAAAGTATTTGCCGATATGTTTATGTAAGTAAAAGGCACTTATTTATTAAATTGTAATTTTATGTTAAATGCTGTTGTTTCTATTTGATATTATAGCATTAGAACACTCGTTTGTCAAGGGCTGATAAAAAACTTTTTGGCACTCCAATATTTTTATTCTCGGAGAGCGCTTTGTTTTGAACTACAAGTATATCACACAATGCTACAAAATTCAGTAACCAACTTAAAGCATAAGCAATAAACCTTTAAAATGGACTTGACTTCTCCCTAAAACAGAGTTAACATACGACAAAATGTGCAGTATACGCCGAAATTATCTTATAATATACCACTATAAGAAAAAAAAATCAATCCACGGATTGACTAAAACTGACAAAATTTACTGTATGTTTTGTACAAATTCAACGAACGAAATCTCACAATCTGTATATTTAATTGCAAAATATCAAGGATTTTAGGCTGTTTTTAACTCTTTTTTCTTCTATTTCTGGTCAAAAATCTCGTCAAAACGGGTGTATACTTAAAGTACATATTTTAAGGAGGTTTCGCCATGTCAAGACGAGGAAAAAACATATTCAAACGCAAGGACGGTCGCTGGGAGGGCAGGTATATTTCAAGTTACATGGAAAACGGTAGAGCAAAGTATTCGTCTGTTTACGCTTACAGCTATGTGGAATGTTCGCAGAAACTACAGCTTGCTAAAGTTGATTTGTTGCCGAAAAACGATCCGATAACGGTATCAGAACTGTTCTCGGTATGGCTTGCAAGTCGCAAAAATAGCATTAAATCATCAACCTATGTCAGTTATCGCACTATGTATCAGAATTACATCGCTGCGCCGTTCGGAGATATGCGTGTTGGCAGAGTGACTTCATTTATAATCAATCGCTATGTGTCCGAACTGTTGGAATGCGGCGGAGATGACGGAAAAGGGCTTTCATCAAGGAGCGTGCAGGCAATTCTGATCATGATGAAATCTGTATTCGCATACGGAGAAACTGAATACAAGCTAGATGACCCTGCTAAAAATGTATCGCTGCCAAAATCGGAACATAAGGAAATTGAGGTTTTTACAAGCGTTGAAATGGCAAAAATCCGTCAAAATGCTTTGTGTGATGACTGTCAAATACTTGGCGTTCTGCTGTGTCTTTATACGGGTCTGAGAATAGGCGAGATATGCGCTTTGAAATGGCAGGATATTGACCTTGTAAATCAGGTAATTCATGTATGGAAAACGCTCCAGCGGATTAAAAATCCGAACGGAATTAGTCCTAAAACTATTGTAATAATCGATGAGCCTAAGAGTGCAAAGTCTATCCGTGATATTCCTATTCCGACTTTTATGCTGTCGCAGATTGCTAAAATCAAACGAAATGTCAATCCTGACTGCTACTTCCTGACTTGCTCTTTGAATTATACCGAACCGAGGACTTATCAGTACAGGTACAAAACTTTTCTGAAACACATTGGTGTAACGTATAAGAATTTTCATGTTCTGCGGCATACCTTTGCTACGGAGTGCATTCGGCTTGGGATTGATGTAAAGACGGTCAGTGAGCTGCTGGGTCATGCAAGCGTGAAAATTACTCTTGAAAGATATGTGCATTCCAACATGGATATGAAGCGTAAACAGCTTGAAAAACTGTATGCTTATGTTTAGCTTTTCTTTTTTATTTCTGGTCAGAATTGTGGTCGAAAAGCTCCGCAAAGCCTTGATTTATCGGGGATTGCGGGGCTCTTTTTCTTATAGTGGTATATTATAAGATAGGTATAGACACTTAGATTTATTCAAGTGAAGGAGCTTTATTATGTTTTGCAAAAAATGCGGAAAGAAATTATCAGACAACACAGTTATTTGTCCCGTTTGCGGAGAACCTACGGGAATGCAGCCGACGCCTTTCCCTCAACCAAAACCTACGGGAATGATGCCGCCGCCTTACACTCCACCAAAACCTACGGGAATGATGCCGCCTTACACTCCACCACAGCCACCCATTCATCCGGATCCTGCCACTCAGGTGAGTTATTGCCGTAAATGCGGTGCTGCTTTGCCTTATGGGCAGACTCTATGCAGCAATTGCCAAGCAGGTCAACTAACCGGGCAAAACCCGAAAGTAATAACATTTATGATCTCACTCTTATTATTCTATATGAAAGGTGAGATTAGAATGGAACAGAATTTTATTAAAACCAAACTTCCGAATGCGATTTTATTCATACCATTTGGCACTAAACGAAAAAGTATTCCTATTAATCAAATTTCATCAGTCAATTCAAATTTCTCATTGAATCCAAAATCCTTTATTTGCGGACTTGTTGCTTTAATTGCTGCCATTATATGCTTAGGTGGATCTCCTGCATGGGGAATTATATTGTTATTACTGGCAGCATTGTATATTATAGATTCTTTTACAACAATGCTTGTCATAGAAAAGACATCGGGAAACGTAGAAGAAATTCCATTTTACATTATGGAAAAAACAAAATGTGAAAACATTGAAGAGATGATAAATCAGATTATTTCTCAAAGAATGTATTCAACCATGCAAAATAATTTTTAGGAAGTGACCAGCTATGTTTTGCAAAAAATGCGGAAAGAAATTATCAGACAACACAGTTATTTGTCCCGTTTGCGGAGAACCTACGGGAAAGCAGCCACGCCCTCAACCACAGCCACGCCCTCAGCCGCAGCCTGCTCCTGCCCCTCAGGTGAGTTATTGTCCTAAATGCGGTAATGCCGTTGCACCTAATGCGGAATTCTGTCTACATTGCGGATGTGTTTTAAATAACTTCAACCCTCAAGATGGAGGATTTGCAGCAATAATGAAAACTAATAAAAAACGTAATATACTTATTGCTATTATATTAATGTTGTTTATTGTTATAATTGCTTTTATTTTATTCAGGATATTTGAGAGCAACGAGAGTAAGATTCAAGGAAAATGGTTGCTTTATTCTGATGGTACCGAATTGGTAGATAAAGAAGATCAAGTGACTTGGGAATTTACCAATGGAAGGTTACTCATTTCCGGTGCTTATTCCGAGGAAGGCTACTACTCAATCGATGGTGATACTCTTGAAATATATGATGATGATTATAGAGTAAGTAAGTTACTTGGACATTCTAAAAGGTATGTAATTGAAAAACTTTCCTCCAACAAATTGATTTTGAGGAAAATAAATACAGATAGAACGTATGTTTTTAAGAGGTTATAACTATGATTTGTAAAGAATGCGGCAATAAAATAGATGATAACTCAACTTTTTGCAAATTTTGCGGATACAAAGTATCTGCGGAATCATCTTGCCAGAAAGCGTATTTAAATACCCCAACCGAAAACAGTTCTGCAATAAAGTCTAAACAAGTGAAAAAAAATATTATAATATCACTATCCTCTATTATAACTGTATTAACTGCTATAGTTTTGATAACAGTTATTATTAAAATACATAATAAACAAGAAAATATTGTCACGGATGACGATTTATCAAAAACAGAGATTGGATCTGGTGTTACTGATAATGCTATTAAAAGCAAATCAGCCAAATCAATAACAGATTCTAATACAAACGTTGAAATAGAGTCTGAAAAAACAGACTCAAATAATAAAACCTATGAATCGATTGAATTCATTGGAATCGATAATTATGACGACTGGTCAGCTGCAAATTTTTATGATACTGACGGAAACGAAGTAGAGTATATCGATAACAAATACTTTTCTGATTTCGAAGAAACAGGTTGTTCAATAACTGTTACTTTAAAATATCTTAATACTGATTATTATGTATTTGCACCCAAAGATGCTGTAGATTGGAATGCTCTTTATAAGCTTGACGGGAATTACATAACCGGTGTACCTACGGCAGCAGATGCAGTCAGCATTAATAATGAATCATATACTTTTCCAAATGAGATCAGTAATGACATTATTGAAAATACAAGAACATTTATACAATCAGACGGTTTTTTCTGTTTATTTGACTTTAAGCCTGAGACAGTTTCTTTTAATCTTTCTGCAAAAGCCATATCTTATCTAAAAAACAACGCTACTATAAACGATGACAATACAGAATATGGTGGGATAGTATTTCAAATGTACGGATGTATTATTACTGATTTGGTAATTGATGTGCCTCTCTCAGTTAATGATGTAGGTATGATTATAAAATCAAACCAGTAAATATTCTAATTATATATAACAAATTTAGGAGGACTTATTATGCCAAAATTAAACCAAAGAGATTTCAATGACGAACCGGTAAAATACGTTACGGAAAAACACGTTGCCTGTGTTTTTCTATTGGATACGTCAAGTTCAATGAACAGCAATGAAGCAATAAAACAGCTTAACGAGGGACTCAGAGTATTCAAGCAGCAGACCCTATCAAGTCTTGATACCCATGCAAAGGCTTGTATTGATGTGGCTGTTGTTACGTTCGACAGTGATGTCAAGGTAATTCAGGATTTTGCTCCGGTAGAAGAAATGGAATTACCTGAACTAAAAGCATATGGAAATACTGCTATGGGCAAAGCCCTGGAAACTGCAATGGATATGGTCACGATGCAAAAAAATAAATACAACTACGCAGGAACACCTTATTTCAGACCTTGGATCTTTTGCGTAACTGATGGTGGTCCAAATGATGATTACCGTGAGTCAGCTGAGAGATTAAAGTGGATGGAGAATAACGGAAAGGCGATTGCATACTGTGTTGGCGTGGACGGTTTTAGAGCCGATATTATGAAACAAATATTTGATCCAAATAATATATACGGATTAAAAAATTGTGATTTCACTGGGCTGTTTAAATTTGTTTCATCCAGTCTGGATGCTTTGAGAAACAGTACTGAGGAATCCGGTTCGTTAAATATTCCTGCACCTGATACAATGTTTAAGGTTCCGCTTGATTGAGCCTGCGGAAATTTTTAAAGATATGAAATAGATCGGAAGATACACTCTGCTGATAAAGGAGTAAGTTTGTAAGAATGATTGGATATTTTAAAATTTCGGCAATAGGAACAGCACATTTAGAAAATCCTGACGGTGTATGTCAGGATTATTCTGATGTGCTAAAGCTTGACAACGGATATACAATAGCTGTAATTGCCGACGGTTTAGGCAGTGCAAGTAAATCGGATATAGGTGCAAAAGTGGCTGTGAATTCATTCTTGGCTTACATAAATTTGCATATTAAAACCAAAAAAAGCGATAAGTTTTACATTGATCTTATATCACAGGCATATCAAGAAGCATATAACAACGTAATGAATACTGCCGAAGACATGAAAATAGATTTTTCGGAATATAATACAACCCTAACTGCTGCGATTTATAATGGTAAAAACTTATATTACGGTCAATGCGGTGACGGCGGTATTATCGTTTTAACGCCGAGCGGTAATTATGATTGTGCAACAGAAGTAAAAAAGGGAGAAGCATTCAATGAAACATATCCGCTCTTGGGCGGTCCCGACAATTGGTCCTTTGGAAAATATCCCGACGAGGTCTGTGCATTAACGCTTATGACAGACGGCATATTTGATATTGTGTGTCATCCTCTGCTTGCAAATGAAGCTCAAAAAATAAATATTCCATTTATCCGCCGATTTATGGACAGAAATATTCTTAGGGCAAATAACAAAACTGATTTTGAAAATCTGCAAAAAAGCATATCTAAATTTGTTTCGGGAAACGGCTTGCCTAATGTAACAGATGATAAAACTATCGTAGGATTGATAAACACTGATATTTTAGCAGATTTAAAAGACGAGGAATATTACAAGGAACCTGATTGGGATAAGTTAAACGAAAACATGAAACGCAAACTCCGTGAAGGCCGCAGACCTACTCCTATTGATATAAAAAAGCCTACAAATATAATCAAAGTAACTCCTACTGGTGAAAGCATAGTAATTAATGATGAATCCAGAAAGTTAAAGAAAAGATTACAAAATTCGTATAGAATCAACCGCCAACTAAGGAAAATCGTTTTGATACAGCTGATAGTGATATTAGTGCTTATTATTATTTGTTCTATCTGTATTGTTTTTTTAAACAAAGGTAACGTTCAGGATACATCGAAAAAGAGTATGGAATCTTCCAGTATAAGTAAGGATAGCGCTTACAACGGCAAACATACGCAGGGAAGCGCTATTGCGGATGATGATACTTCTGATCATGCAGATGATTCTACACAAAGCGATAGTATGGCGTCAAATTCTGAAAATGATAAAGCTAAAGATAAAGCTATAAAAGATGCTTTACCAAGAATGAAACAAGCTCTCCAAGAGGTGGGAACATCGACTCATTTTACTTATATTAATTCAGAAGCTGTTGATGAGCACTATAGTAATATAACGGGGGGTTCCAGCAGTGGCTTCTAATAATGATAGAAGAATTTATTACGATTTGAATAGCGGACAAAAATATGTATTATTTGAAGAAAGCATTACTTCCGGCGGCGAGGGCAGCATTTATAATATAGAAGGTATGCCCGATTTGGTTGCAAAGATCTATCATGAAAAGAATCGTACCGAAAACAGGAAAAATAAACTTCTGGCTATGCTTGAAACAGATTCAAATGACTTGTCTGAATGTGCATGGCCTCACGCCATTCTGTATCAGGATAACAATTTTTGCGGATATGTAATGCAAAAAGTGTCAGGGTTAAGCAGCTTGATAGATTTTTACGTTTATGATAACAGAAAAAAATATTTGTGGTCACAATATGTAAAAGTGGCAGAAAATATTGCTGCCGCCGTGAATAATGTTCACGACAGCGGACATATAATCGGAGATCTGAACCCAAATAATTTCATGTTAGATGTGAACACTGGTCGAGTTATGCTTGTAGATACGGATTCATATCATATCAAAAGTAAATCAGGAGAAATTTTTCCATGTACTGTAGTTACTCCGGAGTTTATTCCTCCTGAGCTTCAGGGTAAAACTTTTGATGAAAATAATGCACGGAATATGTTTAACGAAAGCACAGACAATTTTGCTCTTGCAGTTATTATTTTCAGGCTTTTAATGAACGGCGTTCATCCTTTTTCATGCGTTGTTACCACCAAAGAATCTATGAGTAATTTCCAACCTGTAAAGAACATACAAAATGGATATTGTCCTTATTTTACAAAAAGTAATATTAATGGGAAAATAGCAAAAACGCGCTATTCACCTAATATAGGTATTCTTCCGAGAGATATTCAAAAGCTATTTGAAAGAGCATTTATTGAAGGTCAACAAAGCAAGAGCGCCAGACCGAGAGCAGACGAATGGTTTTACGCACTTGATTCTTTAAGTCAGAGATTGTGCAAATGTACCGACAATCCAAAGCATGAATACTTTATAGGACTAAGCAGTTGTCCTTGGTGTAAGCTTGACATGGAAATAAGAAATAAATCAAAGCCAAATCCGGGAGATTTGAAAATTGACGACGGATGGGAGGAATTTCGCAGGAAGCAAAATAAAGAAAAAGCATCAAAAGATGAAATAAATACAAAAACTCACAACGAAGACAAGAAAGCGACAAGAGCATTGATAGCTACGATTCTCATAATATCATTTTTTTTAATACTTGCTTTGATTGGTATTTATTCAGATGAATCCTCCCCAAATTATGCTGAAAATGTTACTGATACATATAATTATTACGATGATACTATCGACAGCAGTTTGTATAAAACAAATTCGATTTTTACTCCGATGTCAACTATAGATAAAAATGAATTGTCAGAAAATAAACAAGAAATATCAATTGAAAATATAGAAACTAATGTTGATGAAATATCGGCTTACGCTGAGATAGACTTTGACGAGGAGGTAATTTGGGATGTTCCCGAAACTATCTCTTCGTATGAGTCGTCTACAATACCTGCACCTACCCTCAGTTTTAGTGTTAATATTTATGATATCGATATATCTTTTGATTCGGACGCAACGGTTTATGACCTTATCGCAGAAACGGATTGCGATAAAGCTTATGTAGATCCATTTTCTAAAAATGGTATTGACTTTTATGATAAAGAAAACGGTCATGCGACCGTAAGCCTTTTCTATGCAGCTCCATGTTCAGGAAATCTATTTATAAAAAAATCAAATGGTGAAGTTTTAAAAAAAATCCCGATAGATATAGCGTGGAAAGACTGTGAATTTGTTTCAAGTAACGAAGATATTATAACATTTGGTGATGAACAGTTTGAAATAAAGTCTACAGGCAAGTTAACGATTTCTTATATTTATGGTGATGATGTTGTAGCAGAAAAGGAAGTTGAAGTAATTTAATACATATTAAGGCGTTGATTATAGATGATTAATACAGGAGTGAGATAGTTTATGTATTATGAATGGTTATTTTTTTAATAAAAATGGTACCTTTATAGCATACTGTTATCCGCCGGAAGATTCCTTTTTATCATGTCAAATTCCGAAAGGAAGCGCAAAATTCGTTTATACGGCATTTGACAAACCCGAAGACGGAACGAAATCGCTTCTGACATTAAAAAATGATGAGCAATATATTATAAAAATTGATTATAAGACAAAAACGATAGAAGTATATACGGAAAAAAGGAAAAATACTCAACAAAGCCACAATTTCAAAGTAATTCATAGGAAGTGACATACAATGAATAAAAGATGCCCTAAATGTGGGAAGCTGCTAAATGAAGATGCGAGAAGCTGTAATATATGCGGATATAAATTTAAAATTAATATACCCTACGATCCCAACTACGATCCCATTGTTATGAGGAAATGCAGCAAATGCGGCACCGGATTTACCATTCACAGCTCTAACCCAGGAAAATTATGCCCCAATTGCATGGAAAATAGGTCTAAAATAAATTCTTCCCGGAAGAAAAATCGTGTTGGGAAAATAGCTGCTTGTGTTTTTTCTGTTGCAGTTCTGGGAATAGGAGCTTTTTTTGCATATAAATATCTATCCTCAAATAAACCTACTGTTCAACAAGTCCAAACCGCTTATGAAAGCTATGAAAAGGTAAACTCTACTTTGAGAGATATAATATCCGATCCTGATTATAAGAATGGATCAGAGAACGACAAAAAAGAAAAAATCGAAAATGCATTAAACTGTATGGTCGAGGAATCAATGATCAGCGACATTGACTACAGTGAAGATACTATGATTTATGAATATGTCTATAACGATGGCTCTTTGGGCGGAGTAATGCTGGAACCTTTTGACGAGAGTGTTAATGGAATAGCAAAAAACTATGCCGATATAGATCAAAACGGTCAAATCAAAGCAATCGATAATAAAGTAGCCTTTGATTCGGAAAAATATTCATACAGCAAAACTGATATGAAAGCAAAAGTAATGTATGGTCTTGGATACGATGATATGCTTGAATTGTTAAATCAGCGTTCAGATGTGTGGACAAGCGAAAAGCTTTTAACAGATATCGACACAGATTGTACTGTTGCAGATTTTGCAGAGGAATTGGCTGGATATGATTTTATTGATATTGAAGAGCATGGTACACTTTATAATGATACTCCTATTATATGTACAAAGGAAGTTGTGACTGAACAAAATATCGGAGAATATTTTGATGATATAATTAACGGTAATATTATTCAAGTGACATATGATGACGATAGCTCCGGAAATACTTATTACTGTATTATGCCGTCCTATTTTACATCTCACTATAAAAATAACGAGCTTGAAGGATCAATAGTATTTTTAGGTTCCTGTAAAGCATACATAAACGATAAGCTTGTGAATGCATTCAAAGACGCAGGAGCATTAAGTGTAATTGCAAATACAGAAACAGTATATACATATTACAATTACTATATTCAGGACGCATTTGTTTATAGCTTAATGTGCGGAGACAGCATAGACGAAGCCCTTGATTTTGCAACAGATATCTGGGGTGAAAGTGATATAGAATGGGCTGATATGTATCTAACCGATAATGAGATCAAGCCAGAAGTTGCTACTCCCAAAATTGCAATAGGAGGTCAAAATAAGCTTGTTGAAGTAAATGAAAACACATCTCAACAAACGCCGGAATTCGTTGAAGAAATATTAAGCTGGTCGGAAGAACATGAACCTATGGACAGCGGTACTGGTTGGCTTGATTCATATGAAATGTATAAAGGTTATATTGGTCATAATTATGCTGAAAAGGATGAAATGTGGTTCCAGGATCTAACCGGAGATGGGGAACCTGAACTTATTATTGGCGGATATGGACTTATGATCGGACAGGAGGAGCAAAAATGCTTCACTGTTTATGAAAAAGATAATGGAATTATTGCAACGGGAGAAGATCTCTATACCGTATGGAGTAGTAACAGAAGTGATTATGGACATGATGCGTTTACCTTTACTCCATATAAAGATTCAAACGGAAAAATAATATTGGCAGACGGACAATTTTATGCATACACAGGTACAGATCTTCCTGAAGATGCAGGCGCATATACCTTAAATGAAGTTGTTTTAGGAGAGAACGATAAAAAAGTAAGGTGTACCGAGAAGATATACTTTAATTATGACGGTGAAAATAAAAAGTATTCTTCATTTAAAGTAGGAAATGATGAAACTACATCAAGTGAAGTCATTAATGCATATAACAATTATTTTGCAGATAAAACTCCTTTAAAAGCGTCAGTTAAAACTATAAAAAAGCTGGATTATCTAAAAATGACTCAGGAAGAACGTAAAAAGGCATTGACTGAATCTTATTATGCTTTTAAATATACCGAAGATAAAAGCATTAGGCCTCCGCTTAAAGATATGATCGATAGTATTCCTAAAGACAGTTCTGATAAAAAGGACACCGATAACATAGAAAAAAATAAAAATCCCGACGATGGTAAGAACACTGATGTTAAAGATATATACAGTGCATATCTTGACAAATTATCGGAATTAAATCAACAATCTTCCGTAGAACCCGCTTACGCTTTATTTGACATAAATAGAGATGGTACAGATGAATTGATTTACATATATGATATAGCAGCAGCAGCCTCAAGGTTTCATGTATATGAATATGACCCTGATGATGGATCGGTAGTATCTACAGGTGATAGTGATACTGGTTGGGATGATCTGTATTATTCAAAAACGCTCAATTGCCTTGTAAATTATTATTCTCATGGTTGTGATGTTAATGCAAATACACCCAGTGGAATAATAACCTTTCTTACAAAGTATTCCTTGTCTAATGGTAAATTAACGTCAGAGGAAATTTATAAAGGAGATGCACTTGAATTTTCTGAGAATGAATATTCATATTACAATTTTTACGAAATAACTATTGAGCAATGTAATGGCTGTACTATTGATGATTTAAAATCAAATGCCGAAAGAAATAAATTTTGATTGATACGGGTTGAAAAATATAAAGGAGGTCGGTAATATATGGACTTAAGGAATTGCACAAAACAAGAATTGTCTCAAATGCCTTATGAATATGTTCGTGAAGCATATTATCAGCACAACCCGAACGCTGTATGGATATTAGGAGTATTTTTTCGTCACGGAAAAAATGGTGCACCTCAAAACTATGAGAAAGCAAGACAGCTCCTTGAAATAGCTTACGAATATGAAGGTGCAGGATCGGGATTTATTTTGGGGAATATATATGAAGAAGGACTTGGAACAACTGTTGATCTAAAAAAAGCAGAAGATTATTATTGTGCATTTTCTGAAGAAACGCATGATCCAACCGGATACTCAGCCGCAGCTTTTTTATATCTGAAAAATGAAAACTTGCCGAATAGAGATGAAAAAATTCCGGAGTATCTAAAGAAAAGTGAGGCATTAGGCGGATGTCCATTATCAGATACGCTTATTGGTCAGTTATATATTGCAGGTACACCAGACTTTCCGAAGGATATTAATAAAGCTGTATTTTATCTTGAACGTTCAAAAAATTATAAAATACTTGGTGATTTATTTTCAGATGAAAAAAATATTGAGCCAAATTATAAATTAGCAAGCTATTATTATGAGCTCGGAATGTCGGATAATATGGATTGTTGTGCAAAATATGCATTTTTAAATTTATATTATGGTTCTATAAATGAATCGTGGACAAATGTCCCAAAAGGTATATCAGTAGCAAAAAAATATTTAAAAACCAATAATAATTATGAAAGTTCATTTTTTATTTTAAAAGCAATGTTTCTTTTTTTTGATAAAGCGAAAAATATTGAAGGTCTTGAATTGTGTACTGATTATTTATATATTATTGGTGAATGTAATAGTGATTCTGAAGATAAAAATCAATTATATTATTCAATTATTGATTCATTAAGTGATCTATATATAAATGAAAACCATACGGATAAATTAGATGGTCTTTTATCAAAGCTTTCTAAAATGACTGACGCTTATCCTCAGATTGCTGAAATCACATTTTATTTAGAAGGCTTATTATGTTATAAACACGGTATCTTTTGTTTAAATATAAATGAGATTTCAATGGCTTATGATTCTTTTGATTCAGCATATAAACTTGGGTTTGAAGATGCAAAAAAATTTTTGATCAGATTCAAAAGGGATATTTTCGGAAAATTAAAATTCAGATAGGGAAATGATAATTATGGATTATGTAGAAATGAATAAATGCGGTTCCTGTAAGTATTATACTTATGAGGGGGAATATAAGAAAGGCTATTGCAGTTGGTATAAATCTTATTACTATGCAGATGACTCGTGTAGCCATTGGGAAGAGGGAAACATATCAAGCACCGGAGGATGTTTTTTAACAACAGCTTGCTGCGAACATAAAGGCTTACCTGATGATTGCTACGAGCTAACAACATTAAGATCTTTAAGAGATCATTATATGAAACAGTCTGTTTTCGGAAATGGGTTAATAAAAATTTACTATGAAACAGCACCTGCAATTATAGAAAAGATCAACAAATTAGATAGAAAAGATGAGATTTACAATGAAATCTATAGTAAAATCGTTTATATCGTAGATCTTATTGAAACTAAAAAATACGACGATGCTGTATGTGAGTATGTACGTATGATGTTTTGGGCAGAAAAATTATGACTCGTAAAATTAATAAATAGTATACTAAAAGACATTTTCAATATAGTGACGTATCCATTAGGTCCTATTTCGGTTCTGAAAAAACAACTGTGTAAATGCGTATAACACCCAAAATAAAATCAATACTATATTTGCAGCCAAATAGGGCAACGCTGAGGAGCGACCCTATGCAAGCTGCGAGATAAAACGGTGGAAAGCAGCGGCAGCAATGTCGCTGCTTTTCGACCCTCTGAAAAAAAAGTCTGTAAAAAGTCAGTCAACTGTGGTAAAATAGAAATAACACAGGAGGCTGATTTTTTATGGAAAGAAGAAAAAGAGAACCAATGAGTGAAGGAAAAAAGAACATCATCGGAATGCTGCTCAAGGAGTATGATATCCGGTCAGCAAGGGATATAGAAGATGCTCTGAAGGATCTTCTTGGCGGCACTATACAGGAAATGCTTGAGGCAGAGCTGGATGAACACTTAGGGTACAGTTCATATGAACGCTCGGACAACTCCAATTACCGTAATGGAAAGAAAACAAAGAAGATACGTGGAAATTTAGGCGAAACCGAGATCGAAGTACCACAGGATCGAGACGGAACATTCGAGCCTAAGGTCGTAAAAAAGCGTCAAAAGGATATTTCAGGTATCGAACAGAAGATAATATCGCTGTACGCAAAGGGCATGACAACACGCCAGATAAGCGATACCATCGAAGATATTTACGGATTTGAGGTCAGCGATGGTATGGTATCCGATATCACAGACCGTCTCCTTCCGCAGATAGAGGACTGGCAGAAACGTCCGCTTGATGAGGTTTATCCCATTGTATTTATTGATGCTGTACATCTTTCTGTACGAGAAAACGGACAGATAAAAAGCTTGCAGCGTATGTTGTTCTTGCTATCAGTCTTACAGGACATAAGCAGGTATTGTCCATACATATCGGTGAAAACGAGAGTGCAAAGTACTGGCTTGGCGTTCTGAACGAGCTAAAAAATCGTGGCGTAAAGGACGTCCTCGTGATATGTGCCGATGGTCTTTCGGGTATGAAAGGAGCCGTAACAGCGGATACCGCCGTCTGAACAAACAGAGAAGCGTATTTCCGAGCGATACGGCGCTGTTGAAGGCTCTGTATCTTGCAACTCATAAAATAGCGAAAAAATGGACTATGCCACTGAGAAACTGGTGCAGAGTTCTTGGTGAGCTTGAAATCATGTATCCCGACAGGCTTGGCTGAGCGAGCCGCTGAAAATCAGCCTGATTCCATTGCGCTGTGCTCCACTCCATCAGGCTGATTTTCAAAAAGAACCTTGACAAATTACAGTACCCATTGTATACTGTAAAAAATTAGAGTGGCAAATTTTATGCCACTCCCAACTAATGTTTTTATCACAGTTGATTAATTTACAGAGATTTTTTCGCAGAGCCAGCTTCGCTCACAAACGGTAAAAAATGCGTGTCTGCACTATCCGTCCGGTTTCCGTTTTACTTTATGCACAACCTATCCGTCAATCTCAAAAACGCAAGCAGAAAATATAATAAAAACGCACCAATTTCAAAACGGAGTTGAATTTTTTTGCTGTAGCATAAAAACACAACCGCTGTATTTCATAATAATTAAGAACACTGCTTATCATCCAAAGATCCTATGTAATACCTCTACTACATCATCATTTTTAAGTCCATAGCTTTTCAAGGAATTGCTGTCAAATGGGTCTTGCCCCAACAAGTCAATAAAAGTATCAATATCTAATTTAACTTTTGCGGGTAATTCAGATACGCTTTCAAGCATTAGCTCAGCTGTTATTCGTAAAATGTCCTTTTTGTGCTTCTTTATATCGCTCGAATCAACAGCTTCGCCTTTCTCTTTCATTTGTTTCAAGTCAAGATATGCCTTTGCCTTGAACAGAATAAGATATTCAGGGCGAAGAACAGACAGGCCGTTTCTTACAACTTTTCCTTCCAGCAAAGCTTTATAATACTCATCATCAAGCAGAATTGCTGACAGACTTGAAACAGAATCATCTATGTGTATTGGTGTGATCCCTGTCATTTTACGAAGTTCAAAATTATTCCTACAAAACAGTTCTATCATTTTAGGATAGGTATCATCTTCAGGTTTATCAAATCTGTAAAACTGCGGCTTTTGTACACTTGTTGTCTTATTTCGGTATCTCCCGTTCTGAATAAATTTCCAGAATCTTTCTCCAAACTCAGGCGTAAGAGCCTCGACTATCAAAACCATATCCAGATCCCTTGTTGCTCTGAAAGTTGCGTCATTGCTTTCAAATATAATATCACAGGCTGCACCGCCTATAAGCACATATTGTTCTTCGTAGTCGGCAAAATAGTTTCTGAAAGTATCTAATCCTTTTACCACACATATTCCTCCAACATCTCGTTTATAGATTTCATTACTCTTTCGTCCTGCAATTCTTCATCGGTCAATGACAGGGATGCGCTTAGTGGGTCTTGTATCGGCTTATGGTTATAGTCAATGAAATAGCCCACTTCAAGAACTGCACAGCCAATAGCTTCTCCTTTTCGAACTTGCTTCAGCTTTTTTACCCCTGTGTCAGATAACTCTTTTTTTGTCACCGCATAGGTAGTGTAAGCATTATCAGAGAGCAATGAATACTCGCACAGAGCAGTGATTCCTGCCTTTTTGTCTAAATATATATCATTCGGAAACTCGTATCTTCTAATAACAGGGCTTCTAAGAATGTGCTGAAGCTGTTCCCACAGCTGCTTTATATCAGACGGAACGGTAACAGCTCTTGCTTTGCCCTTTGTATCAAGGATATTGACATTCAGATATTCTATTTCATCAAAGCACCTGCTCGCAGACGTTTTGGATACGCCCAGCTTTGTGGCAGCTTCTGATACTGTTACCTTGTTCCACCTTTCATAGATTGCCATAAGTATTAGCTTTTGCGTCAAGTACGAAATAATATCAACAGGTGCAATATCACGTTCACCTGAATTAGACAGCAGGCAGCCTATAAACGGCAAATAAACCTGCTTGCCTTTCAGTACAAATGGGATGCCGTCCTCGACAAGTTTTTCCTTGATATAAGGGGTGGTCGATTTAAGAAATATTGCACAGTTAAGTCCTGAAATATTCTGAACTTTAGCTCTGTCCTTTCGGAGCGCAATAAGACCAACATCGCCTTTTGGTTGAATTGCAAGCCAGTCTATTCCGTTGATTTCAACATCAAATAGATCGTATCTCCCTTTGAAAGCAAGCGGCAATCGGTCGTATAGGTCATTATTCTCTTTTATTTTAACGTTTTGTCTTAACGTTTTTTTTAGGTATTCTCTCATATGCTCACCTTTTAAATCTATAACGTAATTTAAGTTACAGATTTAAAATAACACATTCTTATCAAAATGTCAAGCTGTTTATAGTTTTTGCTTTTAATTTATTTTATGTACAGCCTGTCCGCAATTCTCAGCAGACACATACAGCATTCCAGCTCGTAGTTCAACGTTGTCTGTAACGGGTCGCCCTCACGGATACGCATGGTGCGCCTTATTTCTTTAGGTATGACAACTCTGCCGAGATCGTCGATCCTGCGGACAATTCCTGTTGCTTTCATATTTATGACCTCCGTTGTTTTTTCAAAATTGCAGTAATATTATTTGCAGAGGTGGGGAATTTATGCAGGAAAAAAAGCGAGCTGTGGTGGCTCGCTTTTTTGTTACATTTTATCAAGAAGGTCTTTTTTCTTTGCGTCGAACTCGTCCTGAGTTATAAGACCGCTGTCCAAAAGTTCTTTGAGGTCTTTTATTTTCTGTGCGGCTGACTTTTCAGGCTGTGCTTTCTGAACTGAATTTCCTGATATTGCTGAAACTAAGTTTTGGTCTACGTTCTTTAATGATTGGTTATATTTCTCGATTTCAGCCAACGTTGCATTTACAAATTCATCAGCGTTCTGTACCCAAGGAAATTTTATCAGACCAGAAGCTGAACGAATAGCAACAGTTTTGCCACCATCCATTTTGTTGATAAGGTTCTCAGTTACCATTATATTGTCTATTTTATCCATTGGAAGCTGTAGTTGTGCAGTTGAAAAGATTTTCTTACGCTGACCAGATAAGCCTTTATCAGTCAATACAAGTGAACAGCGATTAACTATGTATATTTTTGAAATATACAAAAGCGCAGGTAAAACAAATACTACAAAATCAAGTGGTAGTACGAAAAAATAATAATAGTCATGGTAATATGTGCCATAAAATTTTTCTGCGTCACCAACATGTATAAACCATCTGGTGACTTCGTCCGGACTATCAGAGACAGCCCCCATAAGATAAACGATAAAGGTGATAACATACCAAATGCCAAGAATTATTTTTGATACTCCAGCAAGTGATATATCTGCTTGTTTTATAGTTTTAGATGTTGTTGTCATATGTATTCCTCCATAATCTACGCTGTTTTGTCAGCTTTTTTAAATACAACTTTTTTTTCGTAAAATGTTTTTGTTTCCTTTTCAACCACGATGTAGTAGCCGTTATTATGTGCAAAGGTCGAAAGGGCAGATCTGTTTCTTGTGTATGAGTCATTTTTAGGCAGGTCTGCACCGGTCAGTTCTTTGTACTTAGCTTCGTCCACGGTCAATTCTTCATTGTTCTCAAGAAGTTCCTTGAGTTTTTCAAACTTTGGTTTCTTCATATTTTTCTCCCTTTTATTTTATATTTAGAGATATTCTCTTATCTCTATGTTCTCATTATACCACATTATTTCCACGATTTGTTAAGCTGGCTGCTTAGGATAACGATTACATTTTGTAAACAAAGTGTAAATTTTGCGGGTGTAAACGTTGATAGGGGGCGTTTTTGAAATAAGGAGTGGGGAGCGAGGGGCGTTATTTCAAAAAGTCGGGAGTTTTTGAAATAAGGGGGATGTATTGAAAAAAATATCGCCGCAGGTCACTTGTGGGGTTTTGATGCGTTTCTGCTTGATCTACTCGACTAAAATTACAAGCCCACAAATCGCCCCACGTTCGCTGATTTGGGTTGACAGTAAACATTGATTTAACTTTTTACTGTCACACTCTGCGAATTAAGATTTTACAAGGTTTTTCAGACTTTTTGAATCAGCTTGTTGACAGTAACTTCGCTAGTGTTTTTACTGTCACTACTGTCACGCTCACGGTCGTAATGAAGAATTATCAGCCTACCGTTTCTAGTTCGCTTGTACTGAAAATCTATCCCATACTTTCTGAGAGTGTAGCCGTTCTGAACTAAATCTCTTGTAACTCTATTCGGATAGAATGGTTCTTGCGTGACTTCTTTTAGTTCACTTACAAGTTCTGACGCCGTACCTGAAAAATCAATTTTCTTTTTGATGTAAACATACAATGCCGCAAGAAAAATGTTGTCCTTACTTTTTGGAGCGGTCGGCTCATCGGTAACGACCCACTTTTTCAAATCACTATCGAACTGCAAATTAATT
>ERZ791631.777-NODE-777-length-24934-cov-3.433860_pt1 | contig 24934 bp, 16 predicted proteins | sample MGYA00509961_ERZ791631 | MGnify/ENA primary metagenome ERZ791631 (study PRJEB30046, sample SAMN00715248) | human gut metagenome | study: EMG produced TPA metagenomics assembly of the A metagenome-wide association study of gut microbiota in type 2... | reverse complement strand
GTTTCCCTCCCGCAACAGGTTTTGCGGTAGGCTCAGGGGCCGGAACGGATGCGGGCTTCGGGGCAGGCGCGGGCTTCGGGGCAGGCGCAGGCTTCGGGGCAGGCGCCGCAGGCTCCGTATTATATAGCGACATGATGACGCGCTGTTTATGACGGTGACGGACAGTCTCCTCTTCCAGTTCGAACAGTGTCGGAGCTATGGGTTGAGTTCCCGGCGCGGAATGCGCTTCGGCTTTGGCAGGAGCTTCCTGCGCCGAAGTCTGTTCCGCATCGACGGACGGCGCAGGTGAGACGGCTGATGCGGCGGCAGGCTCTGCAACCGACTCGGAATGTGCCCCGACGACGGACTCGGCAGCGGATTCTGAGACGGACTCCGCAACGGATTCGGAAAGCGACTCTGCGAAAGATTCGGTCGCTGATTCGACGACGGGTTCAGCAATGAATTCGGGCTTTTCGGACGCTTCCTCCGGTTCTCGGACAGTTTCCGCCAGCGGCACTGACTGCTCGGCGGCAGGTTCCGCGGCATTTCCGGCAACGGCTTCGGACGGAGTCGTCTCCTCAATGGAAAACTCGGATTCAGGCTCAGAAACGACCGGTCCGGATTCGGTCACGGGTTCAGCGGCAGAGATTTCCGGTTCTGAAATCGGGTTCGTCCCGCCGTCGGAATCGGACTGCGCAACAAATGCTTCGGCAGAATCGGCAACAACTTCAGGTTCGCCCGCCGGCTCTTCGGCAGGTTCGGAATGTCGTGCGAAATTTACGCCCGGTTCGACGGTCTGTTCGGACCCGAACTCAGGCTTCGATTCCGGCACCGTCTCCGGTTCCGGCTCGGAAACGGATTCCGACTCAGAGACGGATTCCGACTCAGAGACCGCGCCAGCTTCGGCGACTGACTCCGACTCAAAGGCCGCCCCCACCTCGGCAAAAGATTCAGACTCAAAATCCGCACCCGCTTCGCCAACAGCGTCCCGTTTGGCGGCAGCATCCGGTTCGAAGGCTGAAGCCGGTTCGGCCTGCGCCTCAACCGCGAGCGGGTCGAGCGGAAGTATTTCGCCGAGGTCGATGCTGACCGGAATTTCGGTCGGAGCAGGCTCCGCCGCGGCCTCTTCCGCCGCATCTTCGCGGACAGCAGCAAAGTCCGCATCCGCGCCGAAACGCACGGCATCGTATAACTTCCGCAGTTTTTCGAGCACCAGATCCCGTTCGAGGGCCGCGGTCTCCTGCCGGGTGTTCCAACTGTCTATGATTTCAGAGAGCTTCTGCAATTCGCTCCGCACGTATTTCAAATCCATGATCCGTACACTTTTTGCCCTCAAAGATAGGAAAAATTTACGAACTGCCCAGCGGAATCGCCCATATAATATCGCAGCCCCTCCCCACTGCCGCCGGGAAACGGAAAAGGGGACGGCATACGCATCGTCCCCCCTATTCCGTCTGCGGAAAACATGTCACTTCCCGAAGATATGTTTCGCATAATTATATCCGCAGGCGTCGTAAATCTTCGCCAGCCGGCGTACGCGGCGCAGGTAGTCGCCGTAATCCTTCCGGTCGAGACTCCACCCCACTTCGGCCAGCGCGCTCAGGCGCGGCAGGAGCATGTATTCGGCATGGGGCCACGTAGCGATGTACTCGGTCCAGAGGTTGGCCTGCACGCCCAGTATACAGCGCTGTTCTTCAGCCGTCAGCATCTCGTAAGGATCGAGCGAATAGACCTTCTCCACAGGCAGATAACCGCCGATGGCGAGCGGTTCTCCGGCCGTATCGCGCGTCTGGTAATAGTCCAGATAGCAGTGCGTCGTCGGAGCCATGATGGCGTGGTTGCCCATCTTCGCAGCCTTGATGCCGCCTTCGGCGCCCCGCCACGACATGATCGTAGCCGTCGGCGTCACGTCGCCCTCAAGAATCTCGTCCCAGCCGATCAGCCTGCGTCCGTGGGCGTTGAGGAATTTCTCGACGCGGGCCGTGGCATAGTTCTGCAACCGGCGCGGCCGCTTCAGCCGCTCGGCCTTCATGCGCGCTTTGCAATGCGGGCATTTCTTCCACATCACCGTCGGGCACTCGTCGCCGCCGATATGGATATACTCCGAGGGAAACAGCTCCAACACCTCTTCGAGCACGCCCTCGATGAATTCGAACGTCGTCTCCTTGCCGATGCAGAAAACCCGGTCGTCGATGTCCCACGTCTGGCGCACTTCGTACTGCTCGCCCGTACAGCCCAGCCACGGATAGGAGGCCAGCGCCCCGACGGCATGCCCCGGAAATTCGATTTCGGGAATCACCGTGATGAAACGCTCCGCAGCGTAATTCACCACGTCGCGGATCTCATCCTGCGTATAGTAACCGCCGTAAGGCGTTTCGTCGAATTTGCAGTTCTCGTCGTACGTGCCGCCCGGATCACGGCCGATCAGCGTACGGCTGCGTACGGAACCTATTTCGGTGAGTTTCGGATATTTCCTGATTTCGATGCGCCACCCCTGATCGTCGGTCAGATGCCAGTGGAAGACGTTGAGTTTGTGCAGGGCCATGATGTCGAGCGCCTCTTTCACCTCATCGACCGTGAAGAAGTGACGGCCGACATCAAGCATCATGCCCCGGTAGCCCAGACACGGTTTGTCCTCGATCGTGACGACGGGCAGTTCGACGGCCCGCACGTCGTCGGCTTCGTACGCTGCCGCCGGAAGCAGCTGGCGCAGCGTCTGCACGGCATAGAACGCCCCCTGCGCTCCTCCGGCGACGATGTCGATCCGGCAGGGAGTTACGAAAAGGCGGTAGGCCTCCGCAGGCATCGTCTCGTCGCGGGTGACGTTCACCGCATGGTCCGCGGCCTTGTCGGCATGCCTTACCCGCGGGCCGCGGCCGAACAGCGGCATCAGCACCTCGTTCAGCGCGGCAGTCACGCCAGCCAGACGCTCGTCGTCGAACAGCAGGACCACCTCGGCGTCGGAGGTCAGGCGGAAGGTGCCCTGCCCCTCCACGATATGCTCCGGGAGCGGCACGACGGCCACTTCGCCGTCGGTCGGAATCACCCTGCCGCAACTGCAACAGCCGCACAATACGGCGAACAATGCCAAAACAGGTAAAAGTCTCTTCATATCGGATCGTTTTCGTGGGTTTCGGTGCAACTTACCCGGTAAATATAACGAAAAAACGGATTTCGCCAAAGCACCGCGTCATTTATTCGCAGGCCGAAGCACCCAGCAGTCCTACGTGGTCGATATTCGAACAGCAGATATGCAGTCCCTCGACGGTCTTGGCATAGGGGAACCGTTTCAGCTGTTCGTACATCGCTTCACGGAAAAAGCCGAACGCATGGGCGATGCTGCCGCCGAAGACGATCGCTTCGGGGTCATACGTATAGAGCACCAGCATCACCAGCTGGCCGACATGCCCCCCGAACTCGCGCCAAAGCGCCAACGCTTCGGGATCGCCCGCCGCGGCGCGCTCGTAAGCCTCCTTTCCCGTCGTGCCGCGGCCCACGAAGAAGCGGCTGCTGCAATAGTATTCGTAATCCCGGTCCAGATACGGGATGCTTCCGATCTCCCCCGCCCCGGTATCCCGGCCGCAATAGAGCTTCCCGCCGATCACGACGCCCGCGCCGACGCCCGTGCCGAGCGCCACGCACACCACGTCGCTGAACGCGCTCGCCTCGCCGAAGCGGCAGACGCCCAGCGCAAAACAGTTGCAGTCGTTGTTGACATGCACCGGCACGCTGAAACGCTTTTCGAGCAGGTCCTTGAGGTAAACCTCGCGCCACGAAGGGATGCCCACCACATTATATACGATTCCCCGCGCGGCGTCCACCACCGACGGCACGCCGATACCGATCCGCGAAACCTCAGGTTGCATAAGCTCCCCGATAAGCGATGCGATATGATCCACCACCTCCCCTTCGGGACGGTCGGCTTTGCAGGGTTCGGAAAGCAGCCGCACGATATGTCCGTCTTTCACAAGGCCGGCGCGCACGTTCGTGCCGCCCAAATCCACGCCTATTCTCATCTCTTGTCTGTTAATTGCTGTTCTTGACTTTGCTGATCCTGCCGTCGCGGAACTCCACGTGATCGACGATCCGTCCGTCGCGCTCGTGAATCCACGTCTCGAAGCCCCGCTCGCCCTCGGTCAGCACCAGCAGACGCACGCCGGGGCGCAGGTTGTTGTAGGTCGTATCGTCGCCCGAAAAACGTCCGTATCCGAGCGCTATACCCTTCTCGGCAACGACGTAGTCGATGTCGTGGTCATGCCCCACGAACACCCCCATCACGTCGCCGCTCTCGACCATCGCCGCGAACATGCCGGGATTCAGCTCGCCCGGACACTCGTCCTCGGCGGCGCGGCCGATATGCGTATTGCCGGGATTGCGCCACGCCGCGACGTATTCGGGCAGGGCGATATGGAAAAAGGCCAGCGCCGGCAGCGGTTTCCCGCCGTTGGCCGCGGTATAGGCGGCGCTCCGGTCGCGGTACCAGCGTATCTGGTCCTGCGTGAACCAGCCGTAGCCGTCGATGCCTTCGACAGTCGAATAGTCGTGCGAATCGAGGCAGTAAAGCAACGCCGCAGGCGATTTCTTCCCGGCGATCTCCAGCACCACGTCGGCCAGTTCGCCGTCGGCGTTCAGCGTGTTGAGCGTCCCGGCATACGAAGTGACGATGCGGCCGATTCCGGCGCGCGGAATATCCTGTTCGGCGTCGTGGTTGCCCAGCACCACGCAGAACGGCAGGTTACGCTCCGCAACGGGCGCCAGCACGCGCTTCCACCCTTCGGCGGCGGGTTTCCCCGTCACCACGTCGCCCGTGAAGACGACCAGATCGGGCCGCTCCGCATCGAGGATATAACGCATCTGAGCGATCGTCTTCTCCGCCTGCGCCTGCCGGTAGGGATTCCCCAGATCGAGGTGCACGTCGGTGAACTGCGCGATCTTGAATTTCCCCTCCCCGTTGAATTCCAGAGCGGGCCTCTGCGCCTGCGCCGAGCACCACAAGGCGACAGCGCACATAAGTGTCGTTATCTTTTTCATAAGCAGGTTGGGTTGCTCAGTTCAGTTTCACGCTGCCGCTCTTCTCCACGCGGACCGTACGGCTCCGGCCGTCGCCCCACGTCACCGTCAGGTCGAAGGGCACGTTGGTCTCAACGCTCACGGAGGGCGTCTCGCCGGCCGAAGCGCGCCGTTTGACCTTCAGCCCCACGACGCCGTCCGGCCCGTAGGGATAGCGTTCGATGCCGTGGGCCTCGGTATAGTCGATGTCCCACACGATGCGGCCTTCGGAGTAATCCGACTTCACGCCGAGGATATACTCGATGAAGACGGCGATGGGCGGAAGTCCGGTCCAGCCCACGAAGTCCTTGCGTGCCATGAATCCGGGTTCGATCGTCTCCGGGGCGTAGTACTCCCAGAAGGTGCCGGTATTCTTCCACACCTCGAAGACTGCAGCGTAATGGTTCGCGGCGATCTCCCGCGCAAGGTCGTGATAGCCCTTGCGATAAAGGCCGTCGATGGTCATGTAATTCGTACCGGGCCACACGCCACCCTGCCAGTAGCGGCCCAGCGGATTGTATTTCGGATGGTCGGCCGAGAGCGACGGCACGCGGTGCGGACGGTCGAACTCGGTCGTATCGCTCAGATGTGCCACCATGCGGTCGAGCCGCTCCCGATCCAGCGCATCGGCCTGCAAAGCCCAGAATGCGCCGATTCCCTTGGTCGTGCAGAGCGTTCCGTCGCCGTAGCGGTCGTACAGGAAAGCCGTCCGCTCGTCCCAGAGATGTTCGTTCACATAGGCGCGCAGCCGCTTCATCTCGTCCTCCATATCCTCGATCTCCTGCCAGCGCTCGATATAAAAACCGATGTTCAGCAGCGACTCGTCTACCAGCATCTGCTGCAGGTTAGTGTCGAGCCAGACCATATGTCCGTGCGAAAAGATCGGGTTGTATTCGGGCTTCACGCGGGGCATGTTGTCCATGCCCGTTCCCCAGCCGCTCGACCAGTAGGTGCCGTCGGGCCACGTGCGGTTGAGCCGCCACCATTTGCCGTAGGCGCACAGCGCGGGGAAGACCTTGTGCAGGCGGTCGATGTCGCCGAACTGGCGGTAGTACGTCAGTTCGACCCACGGCAACAGGTTCGGGCCGGTCGAAGTCGGATCGTAACGCTCGAAACAGTCGGAACCGTCGGCCCGGATTTCGCGGCAGATGAAGCCGTCGGGATGCTGCTTCGCATAGAAATTGTCCAGCGAACGCTGGAACGGGAAGAAGCGGTAGCCATAGCGGGCGAACATCATCATGAACGAGGCGTCCCACATGAAGATATTGCCGTTGTAGGCGATATCCAGATACGGCGAGACGAATCCCGATCCCTCCTGCGGCTGGCGGATGTTGCCCACGGCGATCCGCCAAGCATGCCAGTACATCTCGATCTCTTTGTCGTGCCCCTCCCACACGGGTGCGGGCAGGATCTTGCGGGCCTCGGCGAACGAACGGGGCTTGATGGTTTCGGGCTTGGCGGTCCGGAATTCGTTTTCGGCCACGAAGACCTCTTTTACATAGGTATTCTTGTAAGGCAGCTCGTAAGGACCCGATTTAAGGCCCTGCGCTCCGGCCGCTCCCGCTGCGAAGACCAGCGGCAGAAGCGCCGCGATTTGTTTGCGTAGCGTCATAATATGCGGTTTATTTTATCAGCGATTTGATCCTGCGGGCGATCTCCGTATTCATATACGTACCGCAGAACTTGTCGGCTCCGGGACCGTATGCGAATACGGGAAGCATCGCGGGGGTATGGTCGTCGGAGACATAGACGCCCATCACGCGGCCCGTCCGCTCGTCGCCGTCCACCAGCACCAGTCCGCCCGTCTCGTGGTCGGCGGTGACCACGACGAGCGTCTCGCCGTTTCGGTCGGCGAATTTCAGCGCTTCGGCCACGGCGAGGTCGAAGCTCAGCATCTCGATAATCGAGCCGGGCAGGCAGCGCGAATGGCCGGCATAGTCGATCTTGGCGCCCTCGACCATCAGGAAGAAACCTTTGCCGCCCCGCTCCTGCAGTTTGGCGATCGAAGCCTTCGTGGCGTCGGCCAGCAGGGTGAGGTTGGCCTGCTCGGCGGCATCGTCCATCGTCTCGTCGATGCAGATCACCTTGCCTTTCCGGGCGTTGATCTCGTCGACCGAACGCACGAAGTCATACTGTTTTTCCAGCTCGCCGATCAGGTCTCCGCCGTCGCTGCGGCGGGTGAATTCGCGGATGCCGCTGCCGCAAAGCAGGTCCACGCGGCCGTCCATCAGGCAGCGGGTCAGCTCGTCGGCGTTGTCGCGTTCGACCGAATGTCCGTAGAAGGCCGTCGGCGTGGCGTCGGCGACATTGCCGAGCGTCAGCACGCCCACCGGCATCCCCCTGTCATGGAAAAAGTCGCTCAGCGAAGGATACGGCTCGCCTTCGGAACTCATCGAAATATGGCGGTTATCGTGACGTTCGCCCGTCGCCAGCGCACTGCCGCCCGCGGCCGAGTCGGTCGTGAAGGCATCCAGCGCATTGTTCTGCTGCAGGCCCATATACTTCATCTGCAGCGTCGTAAGGCCCTTGTTGGCATAAAATGCGGCCACGATCTGCGAAAGGCCCATGCCGTCGCCGATCAGGTAGATCACGTTTTTGACTTTTCCCTTGCCGCCGTCGTTTCGATAGGTCGGCGTGTAAACGTCGACACCCTCGGTGAGCTGCAGTTTATCGTTCTGAAATCCCCTGAAATCGCGCGTGGTCTTGTCCAGACGCTTCGTGCCGGTCACGCCACCGACCGCCGTACGGCGCTGGCCGATCTGGAAATTCTTGTTGCCGAAATCGTCGAAGAATCCGGCGCAGACCTCCGGACGATCGGTGTTGATGTAGTCGATCCCCATGTCGTAAAACGTATAGTAAACTGTCGTACCCTCAGGAGCGCCCCAGAAACGCACGGGCTTGCCCCAGCCGTGGGCGCGGTCGATGATCTTTTCCAGCTTCACACGCTCGGCGGGAATGATCGAACCTTTGCCGTTCCACTGCGAATAGTTCCTGAAGTTTACGCTTACGAGGGCGATGCGCTCCAGCTGATCCGGGGTGTAATCGGTCTCCCAATTACCGTCGAAACGGACATAGGCGGGATATTTGCCGAAATCCTCAGGCGCGGGAACCCGTCCCGTAACGGCGATACGCACGGCTTCGGGATTCACGGCCGGGTCGAAGACTTCGGGATAACGGCCCAGCAGCGCCGTAACGGCCTGCAGCGTCGGTTCGGTCGCCGATTTGAGTTCGACCATCAGTTGCAGACGTTCGTCCGAATCTTTCCATGCGCGGCCGCCGTTGCGCCCAAAAAGCGTCACGATCGGCTCGACGTAGAGCGACTCGAAAGTCATGTCGGGCGAAAGGTCCTCGACATCGTGCCCCACGAGCAGCAGGCCGTCGTGCAGGAACACGTCGGCTTCGATCGAGTAGACCCCCTGCGCATAAGCCTGCCAGAAGGGAGCGCGGCGGCAATAGTCGTTGTGCGAATGGATCAGCATGGGGCGTTCGGCCGCAGCCGTTACGCAGAAGCACAATGCTGCAGCCAGCAGCCAGCTTTTCAGTATCTTTTTCATCGTAGGAGTCATTTAGCGATTTTGACAACGGCCATCACCGGAGCGTGGTCGGAAACATAGCCGCCGTCGAAGGTGTCGGGCAGCACTTCATAGCGGACGGCTTCGATGTCGCCGCTCACGAAGATATAATCCAGCAGGGGACGCTCGGCTTCGGGAATCTGTCCGAAATCGGAGAAGCTCCAGTCGGTTCCCGACCGCTGCGCCGCGATCGCCTTCGCGTCGCGCAGCACGCCGTCCTTCTGCACATGGGCCACCACCGACGATCCGGGTTCCGAGTTGAAGTCGCCCGTCAGGATCACGGGACGTCCTCCGCTCAGGGTTTCGATGCGTTTCATCAGCAGGCTCACGCCCTCGTCGCGCGCCACCTGCCCGACATGGTCGAGATGGGTGTCGATGAAGAAGAGTTCCCGGCCGTCCCTGTCGCGCAGCACGACCCATGTGGCGATTCGCTCGCAGGCGCCGTCCCATCCCAGCGACCCCACCACTTCGGGGGTCTCGCTCAGCCAGAACGTCCCCGAATCGAGCAGCGTGAAGCGGTCCTTCCTGAAGAACACGGCGCAGTATTCGCCCGACTCGGCGCCGTCCAGCCGTCCGACGCCCACTCCTTGATACCCGGTCAGCAGACCGCTCAGGTCGTCGAACTGGTTGGAAAGCAGCTCCTGCGTGCCCAGCACGTCGACCTCCTGCGCCTTAATCACCCCGGCGATCCGTTCGCGGCGGAAACGCCAGTTGTTCTGCCCGTCTTCGGGATTGTCGTAACGCATGTTGAAGGTCATCACGCTGAGCGAGGTCGCCGAGCCGCAGGCGGTGAACGCAACCGCCGCAAGAAGATAGATCAATCGTTTCATTGTCCCCTATTTTTTATGTTAAATACAATATTTCCGTCAATTCGTCAGCCGCAGATTCGCTTCGGGAATCGCTTCGAAGCCCTCCGCTCCGGGCGCTTTCCAGCCCCACGAGAGATCCTGCCCCTCGTAATCCTCGAAATAGAGCAGCGTATAGGGATGCAGTCCCGCTTCGAGCGCCACGCGCCCGGTCGCCATGACCGAAGCGTGGGACCCGTCGTTGTCCACCACCTTGCGGTCGCCGATCGTCAGCACGCTGCCGTCGTCGCTCTTGGTCATGAACTCCCAGACGCCCCGTTCCGGAATGAGGATCGATCCCGTGAAAATATAACCGAAGTGGTCCTCCTGCGGAGCTTGGGCGATCGAAGGCGCAGGCATCGTGCCGGACGACACGTATTTTCCCTTGCGGATATCGTCCACACACGAGAAAACGCCTTCGTAATAGCTGTAGGCGACGCCGGGACGCATGGCGGTCTCCCCTGCGGGTGCGCCTTTGCGGAACACCGCTTTCTCGGCTTCGAGGGTCAGCGTACGGCTGGGCGCGGCGCCGGGTTTGAATCCTTTGGCCTTGAGCGTCAGCGAACGGTCTACCGGCACGGGAGCGGCGTAGAGCGCCGAAGCTTCGGTGGGTTCCGAACCGTCGAGCGTATAGCGGATTTCCGCTCCGGCGGTCGTCGTCGCCAGAGCGACGGCGAGCGGCTCGGCGAACAGGCTCACGTTCTGCGTGGTATAGGGAATCGAAACCGCCTCGCCGCGGGTCAGCGAATGGGGCGCGGCCGCATCGTCCGTCCCGCGTTCGTAATCGGGGCGCGGCCGGAGCGCAAAGTGCAGTTCGCCGCCCTGCATCAGTTCGTCGTAGGTGATGTAGTTCCGGTCGATCGGCTTCCCGTCGAGCGTCACCGAAGCGATATAGACGCTGCGGCGCGGATTGTCGGCCGTAACGGTCAGCGTACGGCCGTTGGCCAGCCGCACGACGGCTTTCGGGAACTGGGGCGCGGTCAGCGCGAATTCGTTCGAGCCGGGACATACGGGATAGAAACCCAGACTGGAGAAGACGTACCACGCCGACATTTGACCGCAGTCCTCGTTGCCGATGATGCCTTCGGGCGTCGGGGCGTACATCTCGTGCAGCAGGCGGCGCGTCAGCTCCTGCGTCTTCCACGGCTGTCCCACATAATTATAAAGGTAAGCCATATGGTGGCTCGGCTCGTTGCCGTGGGCGTACTGCCCCATCAGGCCCGTCACGTCGCTCACGTCGAGCTGCATTTCATCCGATTCGAGCGTGAAGAGCCGGTCCATTTCGCGGATGAACGCTTCGCGGCTGCCGAAGAGCTGGATCAGGCCGTTCACGTCGTGCGGCACGAAGAAGCGGTAGTGCCACGGCGTGGCCTCGGTATAGTCGCGGCCCGTGGCGAACTCTTCGAACGGCGCGGACCAGTTGCCGTCGGACTGACGGCCGCGGAAAAAGCAGGTCGAGCCGTCGAAAACATTTACATAGTTGAGCGCCCGCCGCGCATATTCCCCGAATACGTCGTCGCGGCCCATGGCCTGCGCCATGCGGGCGATCGCCCAGTCGTCGTAGGCGTATTCCAGCGTACAGGAGACCGATTCGCGCTTGATATTGGAGGGAATATACCCCTGCACCGTATAATAATCCGAACCTTTCTTATTGATGTTCGACGAACGGATCATCGCCTCCAGCGCCTTGTCGGCGTCATAGCCGCGAATTCCCTTCAGATAGGCGTCGGCGATGACCGACACGGCGTGGTAGCCGATCATCGTGCCCGTCTCGCCCGAAGCCAGCGGCCAGATCGGGAGTTCGCCCGTTGAATCGTACATGTCGAGCATGCTGCGGATCATGTCGTTCACCAGCGCGGTATCGACCAGCGTCTGGAGCGGGTTCCACGCCCGGAAAGTATCCCACAGCGAGAACGTCGAGTAGTAGGACTCCCCTTCGGGCATCCGCGCGACGGTCTGATCGTGGCGGCGGTACTCGCCGTTCACGTCGCTCATCAGGTTGGGCGTCAGTTTCGTATGGTACTGCGCCGTATAGAAGTTGGTCATCTCGTCGCGCGAGCCGCCTTCGACGACGATGTCGCCCAGCGCTTTGCGCCACTGCCCGACGGCGCGGGCATGCACGGCGTCGAAATCCAGTTCGGGAACCTCCGCAAGCGAATTCATACGGGCGTTTTCGACACTGACGGACGACAGTCCCACGGCGATCGTGAGCGTCCGCACGTCGGGCGCGAAGGTCAGCACGGCCTGCTTGTCTCCCAACAGCTGCACGTCGGCGAACGGCTCCGAGAAGCGGGCCGCGAAGAATACATACTGATTGGGCACCCACCCCTGCGTGCGGCGCATGCCGGCCAGCTCGCCGGGAGCCGTCCGGCGGAGTTCGCACAGGTCGATCTTCTCCTCGGTGACCGTATGCAGCAGATCGACGATCACCTGCCGGGGACCTTTGCCCGTAAAGGTATAGCGGTGTACGCCCGTACGGGGTGCGGCGGTCAGTTCAACCCCGATATTCACGTCGGGCAGCGTCACGGCGTAGTAGCCGCACGAAGCCCGCTCGTCGTCATGCGAAAAGAAATAGGGCTGCAAAACGCACTCGCCGTCGTGGATCACGATTTCGCGCGTGGTCGGATGGAACAGGATATCCGCAAGGTCGGCGCATCCCGTACCGCTCAGGTGCGTATGCGAAAAGCCGTCGATCGTCGTGTCGCTGTAATGGTAGCCGGCGCAGGCGTCCCAGTTGACGGCGCGGGTGTCGGGACTCAGCTGCACCATGCCGAAAGGCGTGGTGGCGCCCGGATAGGTATGACCGTGGAATCCGGTGCCGATGAACGGGTTCACATAATCGACGGGATCGGCGGACCGCGGCGAACAGCCAAGGGCCGCGAGGGCCAGCAGCAGAAGGGTAAGTTTTTTGGTCATAACAGTAGTCGGTAGTGCGAACCGTCCGGAAAATACAAATCAAAGGTACGGATTCCGGAGCGATATTGCAACTCCGCGCCCTTCTCTCTTCGTCTGTCCGAAGCCGGTCGCAGTTTAGGTCATACAAATATAGAGAAGCGATTGCGCCCTGCCGTGGCTATTTGCGCTTTTACTTCCTCAAATCGCGCAGAACCGTCATTTCCCGCCCGGCGCCCCCGAAACGACCCGATCCGCCGCCGAAAAATCGCAGAAACCGCCCGGATTTCCGAAAAAAAAGCTACCTTTACCGTCGAACGGACACTACCCGAACGATGGCACGCGTAATTTTCCTGACCGACTTTTCCGAAGCGTACGCACGAGAACTGCTCCTCGGCATGGCGCGCTATGCGCACGACACGGCACAGGCGTGGAGCTTGTGCCGCCTGCCGCTCTCGATACGCGACAAATTCGGCATCGAAGCCGTCGTGGAGTGGGCCGTGCGCATGAAGGCCGACGCCGTGATCGGCCAGTTCTACAACACCGACAACGTCGAACTGTTCCGCAAAAACGGGATCATAGCCATCGCGCAGGACTTCAAGAAACGCTTCACCACCATCCCCAACATCACCGGACCGCACTATTCGGCGGGCAGGATGGCCGCCGAGTATTTTCTGCAAAAGGGCTTCCGCAACTTCGCCTTCTACGGCACGCGGGGCATCGACTTCTCGGACGAACGCTGTCAGGGCTTCCGCGAGACGATCGAGGCGGCGAATCCCGAATTCACCTTTTCGTCGCTGCGCAGCAGCGCCCAGAACGATTTGTGGTACTACGACTCGACGCAGCTCATCACGTGGCTGCAGTCGCTGCCCAAGCCGGTGGCGATCATGGCGTGCGACGACAACCAAGCATATCATATCACCGAGGCGTGCCTGCAGATCGAGGGGGGGGGAAATTCCCGCATCCCGAACGACATCGCCATTCTGGGCGTGGACAACGACGAGACGATCTGCAAGCTCTCCACCCCCAACCTTTCGTCGCTCAATCAGGGCGTCGAGCAGGGCGGCTACGACGTGGCGCGCCTGATCGACCGGCTGATCCGCAACCCCGAAGCAGAGTGGGAGGACGTCATGGTGATGCCGACCCACATCGTCACGCGGCAATCGACCGACATTTACGCCAACAACGACCCGCACATCGCCGAAGTGCTGCGCTACATCCATGAGAACATCAGCCAGAAAATCACGGTCAACGAACTCGTGAAGCTGGTCCCCCTGTCGCGCCGCCTGCTCGAAACCCGTTTCAAGAAGAGCATGGGCACCTCCATCTACGACTATATCATACAGGTCCGCATCGAAAAGATGATGCAGCTGCTCTGCGAAGGCCAGAGCGTCTCCGAAGCGGCCGCCGAACTGGGGTTCTCCGACATCAAGAACGTCTCGCGCACTTTCCGCCAGCTCAAGGGCATCACCCCCTCGGAATACCGCGAACAGTTCGCGCCCAAAAGACGGTGATCCGCCCGGCGGGCCGTTCCCAATATCCGGGCGCCCGAATTCCCAATACCTCCCCTCCTGTCTTTTCCGCCAGTTTCATTAATTATACGGCCAACTGTCATACACGACAACCAATCCGCAATCCATGCACAAAAAAAGCAGCGACCCCTCAAAGGCCGCCGCTTAGTCCCGTTCGACCGTCCTGCGGTCAGAGCGTCACACCGCCCCGCAGGCGGATATCCTCGCACGACGATCCCACGAAGATGTTGAAGTCGCCCGGCTCGGTCACGAACCCGTGCGAGAAGATGTCGTAGAAACGGAAAGCTTCGTCGGTCAGCGTCACTTCGACGCGCTTTTGTTCGCCTTTCTTCAGGAAGATTTTCTCATAACCTTTCAACTCCTTGGCAGGACGCGGCACGCTGGCTTCGACGTCGCCCACATAGACCTGCGCCACCTCGGCGGCGTCCATACCGCCCGTGTTCTTCACAGCGAACGACACGACTACCCCGCCGTCGCGCTTCTCGACCTTCAGGTCCGAATACTCGAACGTCGAATAGCTCAGTCCATAGCCGAAAGGATAGAGCGGCTTCACCCCGCTGCGCTCGTAACCGCGGTAGCCGACGAACACGCCTTCATTATAAGTAACGCGCTTCTGCAGGGTGTTCTTGCGGTGGGTGCGCGCCACATTCTCGTAATAGCTGCCCAGCGTCGGATTGTCCTCGGCGCAGCGCTCGACGGAGATCGGCAGACGGCCGCTGGGCGAGATCCGCCCCGTCACGATCTCGGCGATCGCCTGACCGCCCTGCTGTCCGGGATACCACGCCATCAGAATCGCTTTGGCCTTGTCGCCGAACGTCGAAAAATCGACACCGCCACCGCTGTTGACGACCACGATCAGATTTTCGTTGAGCGCGGAGAGCCGGGCGATCTCTTCGGACTGTCCTTCGGGCAGCGCAAAGGTCCGGTCGGAATTCTCCTTTTCGTTGGTGTTGTCGAATCCGGCGCAGTAGATCACGGCGTCGGCCCGGATGATCCGGGCATCCTCGGCGCGGGGATCGGCGGTCATATAGCCGAACGACACCTCGGCCGACGAGGCGTTGTCGAAATATTCCAACCGCAGCGCGTATTTCCGGCCGGCTTTCATTTCGACACTCCCCTTGCGGGTCGTCGCGTTGTGGTTGCCCCAGTCGGCGAGCACCTCTTCGCCGTCCACGAAGAGCCGGTAACCGTCGTCGCCGCGCATGACAAACGAAGCCGTGCAGTCGGATTCGGGAACGAACACGCCGGTCCAGCGGATCGAGAAGCCGTCGGCGGGAAGTCCTTCGGCCGGCGCCTTATCCTTCCAGTTGAAGCCGATTTTCGTATCGACGCGCGTCAGCGCGGGAGTTCCCTCGAAACGCTTGTTGGCGAAGTACTCGCCCCTGAGTCCCGGCGTTTTGCAGTCGGCCAAGGTGTAGACCATGCCCTGAGCGGCCATATCGCTCGCCGAAGGGAGATTGCCCAAAACCGTCACCCTGTATTTCTTGCCCATCATCTGCATGCCCTCGCCGACCGAAACCGTCGAGAAGGGATGCACGAAACCGCTGCCGCCGCCCGTCGGGATATTGCCCGAATTGGGTCCCAGCACCACGATATCGCGCTGTTTGGTCAGCGGCAGGAAAGCCCCGTCGTTCTTGAGCAGCACCACACCCCCGCGCGCCACGTCGAGCGCCGCGGCGTCCGAGAAGGGATTGTGTTCGGGAATAGCGGGATCGAGCTGTTGGCGGTCCAAAAATCCGAACGCAATGAGCGTCTGGAGGATATGCTGACATTTCAGGTCGATCGTACGTTCCGACACCACGCCCGATTCGATGAGCGGACGCAGGTTGCGGGCGTTCATAAACCGGGCGCTCGGCATCTCCAGATCGAGTCCCCGGTTGGCGGCGCCCTCGGCCGAATAGGTGGCGTTCCAGTCGGACATGAAGATTCCTTCGAAGCCCCACATCCCGCGCAGAATATCGACCGCAAGCTGCTCGTTCTCGGTCGCATGCTGGCCGTTGACGAGGTTGTAACTCGACATCACGGCGCCCACGCCGGCCTGCTCGACCGCCTTGCGGAAGGCCGGGAGATAAATTTCGTGGAGCGTGCGCTCGTCGATATCGGAGCTTACCTGATGACGGTCCCACTCCTGATTGTTGCCCGCAAAGTGTTTGATCGTCGCCATAACCCCTTCGGACTGCATGCCCTCGATATACTGCACGGCGGTCTCCGACGCCAGATAGGGGTCCTCGCCGAAGTACTCGAAGTTACGGCCGCACAGGGGCGAACGGTAGATATTGACGCCGGGTCCCAGCATGATATGCACACCGCGGGCGCGGGCGTCCTGCCCCAGACCGCGTCCCATATCGCGCACCAGCGCCCGGTCCCAAGTCGCCGCGGCGGCCACGCCACAGGGGAACATCGTACTGCGGGTATTGTTGCGTACGCCCTGCGGACCGTCGGCCATCCGGATTTCGGGAATGCCCAGACGCGGAACGGCCCTGATATAGAATTCGTTGTAACCGCCGATATAATCGATTTTTTCATCGAGGGTCATCTGTCCGACCAGTTCGGCGGCGCGCTCTTTGGCCTGCGGCGGGATCGGCTGTGCGGCGGCGGACGACACGAATGCGAACGCCAGCACGGCAACAAGAGTTTTTTTCATCGGGTTGAAGTTTTAATGGTTTATGCAAAGAAAATAAAAATATTCCGAAAAGCATCGGATCGGAAACAAAAACTTCCGAACCGAAACCTCCGTCCGGCCGCACGACTCACCATAATTACACGCCCGCGCCACCGGAAACCCCGAACCGGAGCAATATTTTTCATCATCGGAGAGCGAGCCAATACATATATGAAAAGAAATTAGTATCTTTGCGCTTCGGCCCGCAGGAGAGTTCCCGCCGGATGCTGCCGGGCAGCATCGCCGACGTCCGCGCAGGACGCGCAGCGGATGCTGAACGCACGCAAACCTCCGTCCGCACACGCTTAATGCGCAGGACACGCAGCAACCGTCGCCCGCACCGCCTGCGGTGCAGGATGCGCGGAAGATGCCGGACACGCGACAACCGCCGTCCGTACGGAACGCTCCGGGCCGCAGACAACCGATTCGAAACAAACAAGATAATTCAATGGCTTTACAGTGTGGCATCGTGGGTCTTCCGAACGTCGGCAAATCGACCCTTTTCAACTGCCTGTCCAACGCGAAGGCGCAGGCGGCGAACTTTCCCTTTTGCACCATCGAACCCAACGTGGGCGTAATCACCGTCCCCGACCGGCGGCTCGTCCGGCTGGCCGAGATCGACAACCCCAAGCGGGTGATTCCGACCACCATCGAAATCGTCGATATCGCCGGACTGGTCAAAGGCGCGTCGAAAGGCGAAGGACTGGGCAACAAGTTCCTCGCCAACATCCGCAACACGCACGCCATCATCCACGTACTGCGCTGCTTCGACAACGGCAACATCACCCATGTGGACGGCTCGATCGACCCCGTGCGCGACAAGGGCATCATCGACACCGAGCTGCAGCTCAAGGACCTCGAAACGATCGAAAACCGGCTGGGCAAGACCCAAAAGCAGGCGGCCGTGGGCGGCGACAAGAACGCCAAACGTCAGGTCGAACTGCTGCTGCAATACAAATCGGTGCTGGAGCAGGGCCGCAGCGCCCGCACGGTCGAACTGGAAAAGGAGGACCGCAAACTGGTCGCCGACCTCAACCTGCTGACCGACAAACCGGTGCTGTACGTCTGCAACGTCGATGAGAAGAGCGCCGCCACGGGCAACGCCTACACCGAGGCCGTCCGGGAGGCCATCGCCGGCGAACGGGCCGAAATGCTCGTCATCGCCGCCGCCACCGAAGCCGACATCGCCGAGCTGGAGAGCTACGAGGAGCGGCAGATGTTCCTCGAAGACCTCGGCCTCGAAGAGTCGGGCGTCGAGCGCCTGATCAAATCGGCCTACAAACTGCTCAACCTCGAAACGTTCTTCACCACCGGCGCCGACGAGTCGCGCGCATGGACCTACGTCCGCGGCATGAAGGCCCCGCAGACGGCCGGCGTCATCCACACCGATTTCGAGAAGGGATTCATCCGCGCCGAAGTGATCAAATACGACGACTACGTGACGCTGGGTTCGGAAAAAGCCTGCCGCGACGCGGGCAAGATCGGCGTCGAAGGCAAGGAGTACGTCGTGCAGGACGGCGACATCATGCACTTCCTGTTCAACGTCTGACCCGAAGAGAGACCAAACACGGAACAATACATAAACAGCATATCATTATGTCCAGACCTGTAAGAGTGCGCTTTGCACCCAGCCCCACGGGGCCGCTCCACATCGGCGGCGTCCGCACGGCCCTCTACAACTACCTTTTCGCCCGTCAGCACGGCGGTGTGATGATCCTCCGCATCGAGGACACCGACTCGCAGCGTTTCGTGCCGGGCGCCGAAGAGTATATCCTCGAATCGCTCAAATGGTGCGGCATCGAGATCGACGAAGGCGTCGGCGCGGGAGGTCCCCACGCCCCCTACCGCCAGAGCGAACGCCGCGAAATCTACCTCAAATACGCCCTCCAACTCGTCGATGCGGGTTGGGCCTACTACGCTTTCGACACCGCCGAAGAGCTGGACACCCTGCGCCGCGAAGCCGAGGAGCGCGGCGAAGCGTTCGCCTACAATTATGCCGTGCGCGAAAAGCTGGCCACGTCGCTGGCGCTGCCGGCCGACGAGGTGAAGGCCCGCATCGAACGCGGCGACCAGTGGGTGATCCGCTTCCGGATGCCCGAAAACCAGACCGTCGAAATGGACGACCTGATCCGCGGCCATGTGGAGGTGAACACCTCGACGCTCGACGACAAGGTGCTTTACAAATCGGCCGACGCACTGCCCACCTACCACCTCGCCAACATCGTGGACGACTATCTGATGGAAGTCTCGCACGTCATCCGCGGCGAGGAGTGGCTGGCCTTCGCTGCCGCTGCACTACCTGCTCTACCGGGCCTTCGGCTGGCAGGAGCGTCAGCCCTGCTTCGCCCACCTGCCCCTGCTCCTCAAACCCACGGGCGGCGGCAAACTCTCGAAGCGCGACGGCGACAAGATGGGCTTCCCCGTATTCCCGCTCTTCTGGACCTCCCCGACGGGCGAAACGGCCCGCGGCTACCGCGAGGACGGCTATTTCCCCGAAGCGTTCATCAACATGCTGGCGCTGCTGGGCTGGAACCCCGGCACCGAGCAGGAGATCTTCTCGATGCAGAAGCTGATCGACAGCTTCTCGCTGGAGCGCGTCTCGAAATCGGGCGCACGCTTCCAGCCCGACAAAGCCAAATGGTTCAACGCCCAGTATATGCACCACAAGAGCGACGCCGAGCTGGCTGCGCTGTTCCAGCCCATCCTGCGCGACCACGGCATCGAAGTCGCGGACGAGGTCGCAGGCCGGGCCGCAGGCATCATGAAGGAGCGCGCCACGTTCATCACCGACCTCTGGGACCTCACGTCGTTCTTCTTCACGGCGCCGGCCGAATACGAGGAGAAACAGACCCGGAAGTACTGGAAGGGCCAAAACCCCGAAATCCTGCGCGAGCTGCGCGGCGTACTGGCCTCGATTGACGACTTCTCGAAAGAGAACACCGAACAAATCGTCCACGGCTGGATCGAAGAGAAGGGATACGGCATGGGGCAGGTGATGAATACGCTGCGGCTGGCGCTCGTAGGCGCGGGCAAAGGTCCCGGCATGTACGACGTCACGGCGTTCATCGGCCGCGAGGAGACCCTGCGCCGCATCGACCATATCCTCGCAACCTTAAAACCCGCAGAATAATGGTACAGATCGAACAACACGTATGGGGCATGACGCCGGAGGGCGAAGCCATCATCCTCTACACGATGCGCAACGACAAGGGCGCCGAAGTGAAAATCACGAATTTCGGGGCGGCGATCGTCTCCGTCACGATGCCCGACCGCGAGGGCCGCATGGCCGACGTGGTGCTGGGTTACAAGCATCCCGAAGGCTACTTCTTCGACGGAGCCGCGTCGGGCAAAAGCGTGGGCCGCTGCGCCAACCGCATCGCTTTCGGCCGCATGACCGTCGAGGGACAGGAGTACGCGCTCGAAGTGAACAACGGCCCCAACCACCTGCACGGCGGCACGAAGAACTTCGCCAACCGCATCTGGGAGAGCCGTGTGGAGACCAACCGCGTGGTCATGTCGCTCCTCTCGGAGGACGGCGACCAGAATTACCCCGGCGAACTGAACGTCGAGGCCGTGTTCGATTTCGACGATGAGAATGCGCTCGAAATAACCTATCTGGCCCGGACGGACAAAACGACGGTGGTGAACCTCACCAACCACGTCTATTTCAACCTCGCGGGCGAAGGCAGCGGGTCGGTCCTCGACCACCAGCTGCGCCTGAACAGCTCGCAGGTGCTCGAAATGAACGACAAGCAGATCCCCACGGGCCGGCTGCTGGACGCAGCGGGCACGCCGCAGGACTTCCGCGAATTCCGTCCGTTCCGCCCCGGCATCGACTCGGAGTTCAACCACATCCGCGATTTCAAGGGATACGACCACCCGTTCGTCATCGACGGCTGGAAGCCCAACATTCTGGGCGAGGTCGGCTGTCTGCGCGAACAGACTTCGGGCCGCTGCGTGACGGTGCTTTCGTCGCAGCCCAGCGTGATGATCTACACCGGCAACTGGCTCGCAGGCGGATGCCCCGAAACCAAGTCGGGCGGCCGTTACAACGACTACGACGGCGTGGCGATCGAATGTCAGAACTACCCCGACGCCGTCAACCACCCCGAATTCCCGTCGCCGCTGCTCAGACCCGGCGAAACCTACTGCCAGAAAATCGTATTCCGGTTCGGGACTTTCGCATAGGCGGCGGAGAACCGCGGCGCAACCAAAACAAACTCCCGGCACCGGCCGGACACGGGCAGATACGCTGCTCGGCAATAACGCAGTAACGCGGGCATATGCCCGCGTTACTGCGTTATCTGCGTTACTTACGATCCGACGCGCAGCCGGAAATGACTTAGCGTAAAAAAGCGACTATTGTCCGACGCCCGTAATCGGACGCTCACCGGGCCGAGGGGCGCATACGCGCCGAACAGTTAGCGTAAAAACGTCCGTAAGTTTGTTTTTCATCCGCCGAATGGATAATTTTACGTCTGCAACCTAAAACCAGCCCCATGTCCATCCAGATGAACCAATCGCTGTCGGTAGACTGCGCCGTGTTCGGTTTCAACGGCAAGTCGCTCAAAGTGCTGCTGATCGAGCGGCGCTACTATGCCCCCGACACCCGTCTCGACAAGCTCAAACTGCCGGGCGCCATGATTCTCGACAACGAGACGCTGCCGCAGGCCGCCTACCGTGTGCTCGAAGAGGCCACCGGACTGCGGGACGTATACCTCAAACAGATGGATATATTCTCCGATCCCAACCGGGTGAGCGGCGAGGAGCTGGAATGGATCAACCGCTATCACGGCATACGGACCGAACGTGTGGTGACGGTGGGATATTACGCGCTGGTGAAGCTCGACACCCGTACCGTCGCCTATACCACGGCCAAGGGCGCGCAATGGGTCGATGTCGATTCGATCCAGCGGCTGGCGATGGACCACAAGCAGATACTTTCGGCGGCGCTGGCGGTGCTGTGCCGCGAGATGCTGCAATCGCCCGTGGCTTTCGAACTGCTGCCCCGCAAATTCACCATCCGCGCGCTCCAGAACCTCTACAGCGCAGTGCTGGGCATCGAAATCGACAACCGCAACTTCCGCAAGAAGATACTCGCGTCGGGGTTTCTGACCCCGACCGCAGAACGGGAACAGGGCGTAGCCCACAAGCCGGCGCAATATTATACCTTTAATAAAAACGCCTACAAAAAGGCGCTCAAAGCGAAGCTGAAGCTGGGATTCATCAACAACTGGAGGTATTGATCCATAACAACAGATAACATATGAAAAGTTTAGGCATAGACATAGGCTCCTCGTCGGTCAAGGTATCGCTGCTGGACATCGCGTCGGGCGAGTGCGCGGCCTCGTCCGCCAACCCCGCAACCGAAATGCCCATCGGATCGCCGCAGAGCGGCTGGGCCGAGCAGGACCCCGAAATGTGGTGGCATTACGTCTGCGAAGGCATTCGGACCATTGCGGCGCAGGGCTTTGCAATGAGCGACGTGGTGTCGGTGGGCATCACCTACCAGATGCACGGACTGGTCTGTCTCGACAGGCAGGGCCGTCCGCTGCGCCCCTCGATCATCTGGTGCGACTCGCGCGCCGTGGAGATCGGAGCCGAAGCGCTGGAAGGCATCGGGCGGGAGTTCTGTCTCGCGCACACCCTCAACTCACCGGGCAACTTCACTGCGTCGAAACTGGCGTGGGTAAGGCGCAACGAACCCGGCGTATTCGCGCAGATATACAAATTCATGCTCCCCGGCGACTACATCGCCTACCGCCTTTCGGGACGCATGTCCACCTCCATCAGCGGCCTTTCGGAGCAGATACTCTGGGACTTCGAAGAGGAACGGCGGGCCGACTTCGTGGCCGGATGGTACGGCATTCCGCAGGAGACGATCCCCGAAGCCGGCGTCTCGATCGGCACGGAGGCCCGCACGGACGAAGCGGCCGAACGGCTGCTGGGCATCCCCGCAGGTACCCCGATCTCCTACCGCGCCGGGGACCAGCCCAACAACGCCTTTTCGCTCAACGTCATGGAGGCGGGCGAAGTCGCCGCGACGGGCGGCACGAGCGGCGTGGTATACGGCGTCACGGACAAACGCCAAGCCGACCCGCAGTCGCGCGTGAATACCTTCGTCCACGTCAATCACACGGCCAGCAATCCCCGTTACGGCATTCTGCTCTGCATCAACGGCACGGGCATCATGAATTCGTGGATACGCCGCAATGTCACGCAGGAGACGCTCGACTACGCGGAGATGAACCGGCTGGCCGCAAGCGTGCCGGCAGGCTCCGAAGGAGTGCTGGTCGTACCTTTCGGCAACGGAGCCGAACGGATGCTCTGCAACCGCTGTCCCGGAGCCGGAATCATCGGGCTGGACCTCAACCGCCACACCACGGCGCACATCCTGCGCGCCGCGCAGGAGGGCATCGCCTACTCCTTCCGCTCCGGCATCGACATCATGCGCGAGCTGGGAGTGCGCCCCGACGTCATCCGCGCAGGCGCAGCAAACTTGTTCCTCTCGCCGCTTTTCCGGCAGACGCTCTCGACGCTCACGGGCGCCCGCATCGAACTGTTCAATACCGACGGTGCGCTGGGCGCAGCCCGCGGCGCGGCGCTGGGCGCCGGCTACTACAAGACGCGCGGCGAAGCGTTCGCCGCATTGCGCAGGCTGGAGGTCGTGGAACCCGCCGAAGCTGATAGAGAGACGCTGGAAGAAGGTTACCGGGCATGGGTCCGGGAAGTAGAGAAAAGAATGGAATAACAACCTGAGAATCATTCAATATCATGGCATCAAAACAGTATTTCCCCACCGTGGGACAGATCGAATTCGAAGGCCCGGAGTCGAAGAACCCGATGGCTTTCCGTTACTACGACCCCGAAAAAGTCGTGAAAGGCCGCAAGATGAAGGATTGGTTCCGTTTCTCGATGGCGTGGTGGCACACCCTCTGCGCCGAAGGCGGCGACCAGTTCGGCGGCGGCACCAAAACCTTTCCGTGGAACGAGTCCGCATGTCCGATCGAGCGCGCGAAAGCCAAGATGGACGCGGGTTTCGAATTCATGCGGAAGATCGGCATCGAGTACTATTGTTTCCACGACGTAGACCTCGTGGACGAAGCCGCGACGCCCGAAGAGTACGAAAAGAACCTCCGGGAGATCGTAGCCTACGCCAAGCAGAAACAGGCCGAAACCGGCATCAAACTGTTGTGGGGCACGGCCAATGTCTTCGGCCACGCCCGCTACATGAACGGCGCATCGACCAACCCCGACTTCGACGCCGCGGCCCGCGCCATGCTGCAGATCAAGAACGCCATCGACGCCACGATCGAACTGGGCGGCGAGAATTACGTCTTCTGGGGCGGCCGCGAAGGCTACATGTCGCTGCTCAACACCGACATGAAGCGTGAAAAGGAGCACATGGCCACCATGCTGCGCATGGCCCGCGACTACGCCCGTTCGAAGGGGTTCAAGGGCAACTTCCTGATCGAACCCAAACCGATGGAGCCGATGAAGCACCAGTACGACGCCGACACGGAGACCGTGATCGGATTCCTGCGGGCGCACGGGCTGGACAAGGATTTCAAGGTCAATATCGAGGTCAATCACGCCACGCTGGCCGGCCATACATTCGAGCATGAACTGCAGTGCGCCGTCGATGCCGGAATGCTCGGTTCGATCGACGCCAACCGCGGCGACTACCAGAACGGCTGGGACACCGACCAGTTCCCGATCGACCTCTACGAAATGGTGCAGGCCATGATGGTCATCGTCCGCGGCGGCGGCCTGCAGGGCGGCGGCACGAACTTCGACGCCAAGACCCGCCGCAACTCGACCGACCCCGAAGACATCTTCATCGCCCACATCGCCGCGATGGACGTCATGGCCCGCGCGCTGCTCATCGCCGCCGACATTCTCGACGACTCGCCCTACGAAAAGATGCTCGCCGAACGTTACGCCTCCTACGACTCAGGGGAAGGCCGGCTCTTCGAAGAGGGCAAGCTCACGCTGGAGCAGGTCGCCGACTACGCCCGCCAGCACGAACCCGTCCAGCGCAGCGGCAAACAGGAGCTGTTCGAAGCGATCGTGAACATGTATATCTGACCTTATGGCTAAAACCCAAGAAACCGGAAGCCGCGCCTACCTCTTTTCGATCGTGCTGGTGGCCATCATCGGCGGCCTGCTGTTCGGTTACGACACGGCCGTGGTGTCGGGAGCCGAGCAGGCCCTCGACCAGTTCTTCCGCAGTGCGGCGGACTTCACCTACACGCCGTGGATGCACGGCTTCACCGCATCGAGCGCGCTGGTGGGCTGCGTCATCGGCGGTGCGCTGTCGGGCCTGCTTGCCTCGCGTCTGGGACGCAAACGCTCGCTCGTTGCGGCAGCCGTGCTCTTCTTCGTCTCGGCCGTCGGCTCGTG
>ERZ791631.776-NODE-776-length-24951-cov-10.156933_pt1 | contig 24951 bp, 19 predicted proteins | sample MGYA00509961_ERZ791631 | MGnify/ENA primary metagenome ERZ791631 (study PRJEB30046, sample SAMN00715248) | human gut metagenome | study: EMG produced TPA metagenomics assembly of the A metagenome-wide association study of gut microbiota in type 2... | reverse complement strand
GATGTTAAGAAAATGTTAAACTCATAAAATGACTTGGATAGAAACATAGAATACGCGGGAATCTGTACCTGTTACTCGTCCCGCTGTTTGAGGCCTTCGCATTGCCCATCGTAGTTGAACGAGCAACGCAGAAGCCCACGCCGATATGTATAACAACTCATTATACCCCTACAAGGATATAACAAGAGACATAAACACATCCCGTAGACACCTACTGTTGCTTTGTTTTGACTACGATTTAAAATTTGCGAAGTTTCAAACAGCCAAAGACAAAACGTCAAGTAAACGTCTTTCTTTAAATAATATATTTCCCACACCACCCTAACCTCACGAATTGAGGCATCGGCGTGAGAAACGTTGCAAAGATATGAAAAAGTATAACTCAACCTACTTTTAAAGACATATTTTTATCAATTTCCAAGTAATTAAAATGGGATTTATTAGATTTTACTTGTAAATATTCATCTTCTTTATTAGCTGTTGCATACTATTTCGCCATTAGGCAATGATGAAATCACCGTTGCCCAACGGCAAATTTACCATCAGGCAATGGTGATTTCTCACAATTCAAACATAAAGTTAAAAATAATGGGAGAAGCGATTAGGCTTCTCCCATTATTTAATTGACAAGAATAAAAATTACGCTGCCGGATCCGGTGCTTCTCCACCAGAACCTCCACCAGGCTTTTCACCTCCAGTTTCATCTTTATCTCCAGTAGTTGTACCTACCTCCTTATCTGAGAATAACTCAAGACTTGCATTACCAAGCATCGCCTTGAAATTGACTCCGGGAGTAAATACAATCTTTCTCCGGATAATAGTATTGGCATTTACATCTTCTTCTTTATCCTTGCTTTCAGCATTAATAGCTGGACGGAATGAACCGAACTCACCAAACTTCACAGAAAAGCCTTCTTCTAAGAAAGTAATCATAGTGTCCTCTGCACCTTTCAATACGACATCTACTATAGCACGATGTATACCAGTTCTCTGGTTTACTTCATTGCATAACTTCTCATAACTAATACTACCAACAAGAACATTAGCAGCAACGTACTTCTCCTGCTTATTCTCCTTATCGAAGTGTAGTACAATTTTCTTCTTTCTATAGCGTATAGCCATAACAATAAATATTTAAATTAATATTAATAACAGAAGCCACACATTTGACTTCGTCACAAATATAATAAAATAAACTTTAATCTAAAACAAAATAAATAACCATATACAAATATCTAAAAATCAATATATTACTATCAAGAAATCATATATAAATCATTGAATTTTAAAATATAATAAAAAATGACACATCAACAAATCCATTAACATCACTACTACTATTATTATTTACACTACAACTTATAAAAGTAGTTCTAACTTGAATAACAACAAGATTAGATTAACTATTACCAACAGCACCAACTCCACCACCAATCACTCGACAAAGTTTACTACCTACATCTCTATTTCTCTCGCCATTTAGTTCAGGTTTTCCAATTTTCATTTATCTTTGCCTCACTAATTAATTCAAGAAAAGTTATGATACTGAACGAAAGAGATGCCCGTCATGAGCATGTATTACAAGTAGCCCGCCAGATGATGACGGCTGCGCGTACTGCTCCGAAAGGAAAAGGAATCGATATTATCGAAGTGGCCCTAATCACGGATGAAGAGATTAAACAACTATCGGACACTATGATAGCTATGGTAGAAGAACACGGAATGAAATTTTTCCTTCGTGATGCCGACAACATCTTAAGTGCCGAATGTGTTGTATTGATAGGAACACGCGAGCAGACACAAGGCTTAAACTGCGGTCATTGCGGCTTCACCACCTGCGCCGGACGTACCGAAGGAGTTCCCTGCGCATTGAACAGCATAGACGTAGGTATCGCCATAGGTTCCGCCTGCGCTACGGCAGCCGATTTGCGTGTAGACACACGTGTGATGTTCTCCGCCGGACTGGCTGCACAACGCCTGAACTGGCTGAAAGACTGCAAGATGGTAATGGCCATCCCTGTAAGTGCATCTTCTAAGAATCCATTCTTTGACCGGAAGCCAAAGCAGGAAGCGAATTCATAATAATGCGTAATGATGCGTAACAGGCATATTGACGACTGACGCAGACAATAAACTGATTTTATAAATAACTAAATAGATAATAGTCTAATGGGAATCATGGTTGGACTTCCCAGCCCAAGTGGCTCGGAGAAAGATTTGCAGTTGAATTTCGGCAAAAACATGACCGTGCAGGTAGAAATGAGAGCCCCTCATTTGCCCGCCGAATGGCATATGCAGAGTGGTATACAGTTGACATGGCCACACGCCGGTACAGACTGGGCATACATGTTGGCAGAAGTGCAAGAGTGTTTTATAAACATAGCCAGAGAAATAGCGAAGCGAGAGTTACTATTGATTGTCACCCCCGAACCGGAAGAAGTGAAAAAACAGATAGCCGCTACCGTCAACATGAACAACGTCCGCTTTCTGGAATGTGCCACCAATGACACATGGGCACGCGACCACGGAGCCATCACCATGATAGACACCGGTACCCCTTCCCTGCTCGACTTTACATTCAACGGCTGGGGACTGAAATTTGCTTCCGAACTGGATAATCAAATCACCAAACAAGCGGTAGAAGCCGGAGCCTTGAAAGGCCAGTATATAGACCGCCTCGACTTCGTTCTCGAAGGAGGCTCCATCGAAAGCGACGGAATGGGCACACTGCTCACTACCTCCGAATGTCTGCTTTCTCCCCAGCGGAACGGGCGACTGAACCAGGTAGAGATAGAAGAATACCTGAAATCAACCTTCCACCTGCAAAAGGTTCTTTGGTTAGACCACGGCTATCTTGCCGGTGACGACACCGACAGCCACATCGACACTTTGGCACGTTTCTGTTCTACCGACACCATTGCTTACGTGAAATGCGACGACAAAGAAGACGAACACTACGAAGCATTACTCGCAATGGAGGAACAGCTGAAAACATTCCGCACCCTAGCAGGAGAACCCTATCGCCTGTTAGCCTTACCGATGGCGGACAAGATCGAAGAAGACGGCGAACGCCTACCCGCAACTTACGCCAACTTCCTGATTATGAATGAAGTTATTCTCTATCCGACATACAATCAACCGGCAAATGACCAAAAAGCAAGAGAAGTGTTACAACAAGCATTTCCAGGCCATCAGATAATCGGAATAGACTGCCGTGCCCTAATTAAGCAACACGGTTCCCTGCATTGCGTCACCATGCAATACCCATTGGGAATTATAAAATAACGAATGAATCAACCAAGTAATTATTCATCATGAAAAAGATAAAAGTCGGAATCATCCAACAATCCAATACCGCAGATATTCGGGTCAACCTGATGAACCTCGCAAAGAGTATCGAGGCTTGCGCTGCTCACGGTGCGCAACTGATTGTGCTTCAAGAGTTACACAACTCACTTTATTTCTGCCAAACAGAAAACACCAACCTGTTTGATCTCGCCGAACCCATTCCCGGACCATCCACAGGCTTTTATTCCGAGTTGGCAGCCGCCAATAAAGTAGTCCTTGTCACCTCTCTTTTTGAGAAACGTGCCCCCGGACTATATCATAACACCGCTGTTGTATTCGACCGCGACGGAAGCATTGCGGGTAAATACCGGAAAATGCATATTCCCGATGATCCGGCTTACTACGAGAAATTCTATTTCACTCCCGGAGACATCGGTTTTGAACCTATTCAAACCTCTTTAGGAAAGCTGGGCGTACTGGTATGCTGGGATCAATGGTATCCGGAAGCTGCCCGCCTGATGGCACTGAAAGGTGCGGAACTTTTAATTTATCCTACTGCCATCGGCTGGGAAAGCAGTGACACGGACGACGAAAAAGCCCGCCAACTCAACGCCTGGATTATTTCGCAGCGTGCCCATGCCGTTGCCAATGGTCTTCCTGTTATCTCCGTCAACCGTGTAGGACACGAGCCCGATCCTTCCGGACAGACAAACGGCATCCTATTTTGGGGAAACAGTTTCGTAGCAGGACCGCAAGGAGAATTCCTGGCACAAGCCGGAAACGATCATCCGGAAAACATGGTAGTGGAAATAGATATGGAACGCTCGGAAAACGTCCGCCGCTGGTGGCCTTTCCTCCGTGATCGCCGGATTGACGAATACGAAGGACTTACCAAACGCTTCCTCGATTAAAGTTTAATACTGAAATTCTCTAATAAAGTTCACTCCCAAAGAAAAAGAGAGGATATTTATAAATATCACAACACCAAAAAGGAACTGTCTAACGAATTCTAAATATTGAAAATCACCCACGCTACAGATAGTTATAGCGTGGGTGAAATTATTAATGAGGGACTTGTCAGACAGTCCCTATTATATTTATTATGTGAGAAACGTCCCTGCTACAGTAAGAAAATAAGAAGGGCACAGAGTCAAAATCTAAATTTAAAACTCTGTGCCCTTTCTATATATTATATTTAATAACTATTTCATTGAAAAGTTATTTTCTTGTTGGCTAGGAAATTAGCTCCTCCATAAATAAACAATCCCAGAAATTGAGCCAGATATTCATTCATGTCCAGTCCTTCTACCAATAAGATAAGAAATAAAAACTGTGCGGTGTAAGCCACGGCAAAAGCAGAACAAAAGAGCAGTATCTGTTTCCAGATACTATTCTTTTTATTTTCTACAGGGAATATCCAGTATTTGCACCAGAGAAAGTTATGGATTTGAGCTATCAGATACGCTGTTATATTAGCCACCATATAGTCGCCGTCAAATGACATTTCTTTCATCATTAACCATACAACCAACGCCATAATCAAAGCGTTCATTGTACCGATGACTATAAAACGGAATATGCGTACAGATTCTTTCACTCGCCCTCTTTCAAATCTACGATCAAATTCAGTTCATCAAGCTGGCTCTGGTCGATTGCAGAGGGTGCGTCCAACATCACATCACGTCCGGAATTATTTTTCGGGAACGCAATACAGTCGCGTATAGAATCCAATCCTGCAAACAAAGACACCCAACGGTCGAGTCCGTATGCCAAACCACCGTGAGGAGGCGCACCATACTTAAAGGCATTCATCAGGAAGCCAAACTGTGCCTCTGCCTTCTCCAGAGTGAATCCAAGAATCTCGAACATCTTCGCCTGCAATTTCGCATCGTGGATACGGATAGATCCGCCGCCAACTTCCACACCGTTGATTACCATATCGTATGCATCTGCACGTACAGCTGCCGGGTCAGTGTCCAACATCGGAATATCTTCCTCTTTCGGATGAGTAAACGGATGATGCATAGCCATCAGGCGTCCTTCCTCTTCGCTCCATTCGAACATCGGGAAGTCAATCACCCAAAGGCAAACAAACTTATTCTTATCACGCAATCCCAGTTGAGCACCCATTTCCAGACGAAGCTCGCAAAGTTGTTTACGTGTTTTCATTACATCGTCGCCAGACAGAATCAGAATCAAATCACCCGGTTTAGCTCCGAATGCTTCTTTCATTTGCTGGAGCACCTCCTGCGCATAGAATTTATCTACACTCGATTTCACCGTTCCGTCGGCTTCCACACGGGCATAAACCATTCCTTTCGCACCAATCTGCGGTTTCTTTACAAATTCGGTCAATGCATCCAGCTGCTTGCGGGTATAAGTCGCAGCACCTTCGGCACAGATACCACCCACATAAGCCGCATTATCGAATACAGAGAATCCGTGACCTTTCATGATATCCATCAGTTCCACGAATTTCATGCCGAAACGCAAATCCGGTTTATCGCTACCATAATATTTCATGGCGTCCGCCCAAGACATACGTTGGAATGGTTCATTCAGTTCCACACCACGAAGAGTCTTAAACAAATGTTTAGCCATTCCTTCGAAAGTAGTGATAATATCTTCTTGCTCAACGAAACTCATTTCACAGTCGATCTGTGTAAATTCCGGCTGACGATCGGCACGTAAGTCCTCGTCGCGGAAACATTTCGCAATCTGGAAATAACGGTCGAAACCGGAAACCATCAACAACTGTTTTAAGGTCTGCGGAGACTGCGGAAGTGCGTAGAACTGTCCCGGATTCATACGTGACGGCACCACGAAGTCGCGTGCGCCTTCAGGAGTAGAACCGATCAAAACGGGCGTTTCCACTTCGATGAAACCCAGACTATCCAGATATTTGCGAACTTCAATTGTCATTTTATGACGCAGTTCCAAATTGGAACGTACAGCGTTACGGCGTAAATCCAGATAACGGTATTTCATGCGGATATCATCCCCCCCATCCGTGTTATCTTCGATAGTGAACGGAGGAGTCATGGCAGTATTTAGTACGTTCAGTTCGGAAACAATGATTTCAATGTCTCCGGTAGGAATGTTTGCATTCTTGCTGAAACGTTCATTAACCGTTCCTGTCACTTGAATGACGAACTCACGTCCCAATTTATTAGCACGTTCACAGAGTTCAGCATTAATTTCTTCATTAAAAACCAATTGGGTAATTCCGTAACGGTCGCGAAGGTCAATGAAAGTCATCCCTCCCATCTTACGGCTGCGCTGTACCCATCCGGACAGCGTGACTTGCTTGTTTACATCAGAGATTCTAAGTTCTCCACATGTGTGCGTTCTAAACATATATTTTTTATTTAAACGATTATCACTCGCGTTTTTATTTTGATCGAACCAAAACTGCGCAAAAGTACGCAATAATTTGTAATTCGGTGTCAGTAATCCGTTATTTTATCAGACTTTCTTTGTCAGCTTTTTCAATATTTTCTTGTTTCTATCTGTTATATTGTCGACGATGGCTTCATTCATCAATTTGATGCCATTCATATATTCCTGCGCTCTTTGGAGCACATTGGCTGCGTCCTTTTCCGATGCTCGTGGCACTACCACGCGCAATCCTCTTTGAATCAGTTGAATATTTACATTGGCATCCGTTTCCATGGGGTCACCATCAAAATGCACGACGCCCGGAGTAGTCCGGCGGATGCACAACTGTTTGCAGCGGAAAGTCTTGATACGGCTATTCTGATCGATTGTTTTATTGAATAATTGAAAGGCCAATGAAGGAACGTCCAATACGGTGAACGGTTCGAGAATGGTCACATCCAGCAAACCATCTGTCAGAGTGGCTTGCGGTGCGATATAAGCATTGTTTCCATATTGCGACGCGTTTCCGCAGGCAATCAGGAAGGCTTTATACTTGGAGACTCCGTTTTCCGTTTCCAGTTCGTACGTTTCCGGCTCATATTTAAGACTTTCCTGCAGGGTTTTCTCCAGATAAGTCAATAGCCCCCGTTTACCGGCATGCGCAAACTTCAGACTGACAAACGCGTCGAACCCCACTCCGCAAGTGCAGAAAAAATCCGTACCGTTGATCTTACCATAATCTATCACATCCATGCAACCTTCGTTCAGCACTTCCAATGCTCTCTTCGGTTCCATCGGTATATGCAGATGCCTCGCCAGTCCATTGCCCGATCCGCAGGGAATAATTCCCAGCGCGGTATCAGTATGCACCAACGAACGAGCTATTTCATTGATCGTTCCATCCCCACCAATAGCCACTACTATATCTGTTTTCTCTTCGGCAGCTTTGGCAGCTATTTCTACTGCATGACCGGCTCTTTCCGTATACACTACTTCCCAAGAGTATCTCGCCTTGTCTATTTTTTCGTCCAGCAAGTTAAGAATCAATTCTTTACTTTGTGTTCCCGAAATAGGATTGACGACGAATTTTATTTTTTTCATTCTTTCGTTCATGCTATTCTTGTCGATTGTAGACGACAAAAGTAATATAAATATCTTAAATTTTAATCTATTAGAGGTTTCTAATCATACGAGAGCAACTTTTTTCTCTTAAAAAGAACAGATAAAAGCAAATTTTGTTATCTTTGCCCCCTGTTTTTAAACACTTGTTAAGATAAAAGGATGTAAGATCGTCAGCGAACGATCTGAGTATGAGTATAATAAATTATAATTCATGGGATTATTACAAGAGAAGTTAGCTAAGTACGACCTGCCACAAAAGTTTATGGCACAGGGCGTTTACCCATATTTCCGTGAGATAGAAGGAAAGCAGGGTACAGAGGTAGAAATGGGCGGACACGAAGTGTTGATGTTCGGTTCCAATGCATACACTGGCCTTACGGGAGATGAAAGAGTGATTGAAGCTGGTATCAACGCCATGCATAAATATGGTTCCGGTTGCGCAGGCTCGCGCTTCTTGAATGGTACGCTTGACCTGCACGTTCAGTTGGAAAAAGAACTGGCTGCCTTTGTAGGCAAAGATGAAGCACTCTGCTTCTCAACCGGTTTTACGGTGAATTCCGGAGTTATTCCTGCTTTGACAGACCGCAATGATTATATCATTTGCGATGACCGCGACCACGCATCTATCGTAGATGGCCGTCGTCTCTCCTTCTCTCAACAATTAAAATATAAGCATAACGATATGGCAGATCTGGAAAAGCAACTTCAAAAGTGCAATCCGGATTCAGTGAAACTAATCATAGTGGACGGTGTGTTCTCTATGGAAGGTGACTTGGCAAACTTGCCCGAAATCGTACGCTTGAAACATAAATACAACGCTACTATCATGGTAGACGAAGCTCACGGCTTGGGCGTATTCGGAAAACAAGGACGTGGCGTCTGCGACCATTTCGGTCTGACTCACGAAGTTGATTTGATTATGGGTACTTTCAGCAAGTCACTGGCTTCTATCGGCGGATTTATCGCTGCTGATTCTTCTATCATCAACTGGTTACGTCACAACGCACGTACTTATATTTTCAGTGCATCCAACACTCCGGCTGCTACTGCATCTGCTCTCGAAGCTCTCCACATCATCCAAAATGAACCGGAAAGACTTGAAGCATTGTGGGAAGCTACCAACTATGCATTGAAACGTTTCCGTGAAGCTGGCTTTGAAATCGGTGCAACAGAATCACCTATCATCCCTCTTTACGTACGTGACACGGAAAAAACGTTTATGGTTACCAAATTAGCTTTTGATGAAGGTGTATTCATCAATCCGGTTATTCCGCCGGCATGTGCACCGCAAGATACTTTGGTGCGCGTAGCATTAATGGCTACTCATACAAAAGATCAAATAGACCGTGCTGTAGAAAAGCTAGTTAAGGCATTTAAAGCATTAGATCTTTTATAATCTACGAAAAATATGTCACTCATTATTGGGTGAATAAAATAAAAGTCTGACACAAATCAATGTGCCGGACTTTTATTTTATCTTATTCACTCTTGAGTACTTCTGCTGGATTTTGCCGGGCGGCTTTCCACACGCGCCAGATGATGCTTAAGAAAATGACAAGGCCCATTCCTATAAATATAACTGCATATAACCACCATTCCATCGGTGTTTGCTTTATATAATTTTCAAGCCAATGCTTCATCATAGCATATCCTAGCGGAAAAGCAAAGAACGATGAAAGTACAAGTAAAAATAAATATTCTTTAAAGAATAGATTCAAGATTATTCCTATATTGGCTCCATTTACCTTGCGTATAGCTATTTCTTTACGACGTTGCTGACAGGATAAAGTCACTAACGAGAATATACCAAATACCGCAATTAATATACAAATAGCAGAAACCACACTCAACAGTTTGCACAATGTTCTCTCTGATTTCATGTAAGCGTCGTAAACTTCTTCAATATTAGACAACATCAATTCTGCATTTGGATTAACTTTATTCACTTCCGCTTTTATCTTTTCAGAAACAATATTCCAAGTTCCCTCCTTCACCTTGAAAATAATGCCTCCTCTGCCTATATTATCCGGCAAAAAAAACATAGCAGGGGCTACCGGGTGTATTGGGGCATTATATGAAATATTTTTAATAACCCCTTTCACTATATAATGCCTTCCTAATTTATCAATTTTCTTTCCAATCGGTTGTGTCCATCCGAAAGCTTTCACAGCAGCTTCATTTATAACAACCATATTTTTTCCATCCTTTTCATCCAGCATGCTTCCGTCCAGCACCTCAACTCCAAAGAAATCGGCATACTCTTGATTGATCGTCTCATCTTCTATATCTATATATTGCTCACTATCAGTAGCCTTTCCTTCCCACTCCTTTATCCTGAATGTTGAAAAATACATTTTGGGAATAGGTGTATGAAAGCCACTCAAATACTTTGTAACATCGGGCATCTGTTCTAATATTTCTTTAAAAGGAACATTTTCAGAGCAATAAACAACAGCTCCCACATTATGCCGTTCTATTCCAAGTTCTTTGGTATTCAACAAGAAGTTAAGTTGCTTCATCATCACCAAAGTACAAAAAACAAAGGCTATACCAATAAACAACTGAAATAAAATGCTACTCTTATAAAACCAGCCGGAGAGATGAAGATTGGATTTCTTGTTTATATTACTAAGTAGAGTTCGCCTGCTGATGTATCGTATAAGCAGAGATGCAAAACCAACTGTCACGGCAATCAATGATAGTATATAAACAAATACTTCGATATAAAAAGATGAAGTACCCTCATCAATTTGTGACAAACGTTTGAAAGTGGGCAGGATAAGCTCTATCAATACCAGTCCTATTCCTGAAGATAGAATTAGTAATAAGACAAGTTCTGTAAGAAGCAAAGTGAGTAAACCTCCATTTGATGAACCATTAACTTTTCTCAACGCTAACTCACGTTTACGCATCCGGATACGAGTTATCAACATTGTTAAATAATTACATATTCCACAAATTATCACCAAACCACTAATACATGCAAAAAGACGAATATGATTCAACTTCACATTCACATCTTCCCTCGGATGACTACTCCGCAATGTGGATAATGGAGCAATAAGCGTAGAATTTGGATATTTATGACCATCTTGTTGTACTTCATATTCTGACAACCTCTGTTTCAATGCTTCTATATCACAGTTGGGATAAATACGAAAAAGCGTTTGGCATCGCTGATTCCCCCAATTAGGGTTTGCATCATGAAATGGCAATAATATATCAAATGAAAACAAAGAGTGTCCTTCCCATGACTTTACAACTGCGATAATTATTTTCTCTTCGTTACTTTCTTCTAAAATCAAGTGTTTACCTATCGGAGATTCTTTCCCAAATATTCGCTTTGCCATATTTTCTGTTATAGCAATTTCATCCTTTTTTAGCTGTAGATGGTTATCTCCATCCAATACTTTAATATTGAACATTGAAATAAAGTTTGAATCTACCTCTATACGTCGTACCACAAACTCGGCATCCTCATTCTTAATTTTTTTTTCATCCCAATCATAATAAATGCGACATACTTTCTCTATCTCCGGACAATTCTTTGCCAAATAATCAGCTAAAAAACTAGATGAATTATAGGTAAATCCGTCTCCATAAAGATGAAAGCTACTGCCTGCCAAATAAATGCGATCAGCTCCTTCATGAAAATTATCATAAGTCATTTCATAATGAATCCATAATACCGATAGCGCAAAACAAGTAAAGCCAACTGCTAATCCGATAATACTAACAAAACTTTGTGGCTTATACTTCATCAGATTGCGAAAGGCTACTTTTAGATAGTGTTTTATCATGATATTGTTATTTTATTATTCGTTTTTGATTACTTCTGCCGGATTCTGTCGCGCCGCTTTCCACACTCGTCCAATGATACAAAGTAAAATGATGACTGCTACGACAACAAAAATACTTATATATATCCAACCATCCATTGTTGTCCGTCTTACATAACTCTCGATCCAATGACTCATCACCACATATCCTATCGGAAATGCAACAACGGCAGATATGGTCATCAACAACAAATACTCTTGGAAAAACATACGCAGGATATGACAGACCTGTGCTCCGTTCACTTTACGTATAGCAATTTCCTTTTGACGTTGTTCACACGATAAAGTAACCAATGAAAAGACTCCGAATATGGAGATGATAACACATGTCAATGATACGATACTCAATAATTTCATCAATGCATCTTCGGAGCGGAGATACTTATCATATTCCTTTTCTTCATTAAACAATCGCATATAAGCATTTGGAAATTCGTCTTTATACAGTTTCTCTATTGCTTCACGGCATTCATTCCAGGCACCTTCTCTAAATTTAAAAAGGATACTGGCTCGATTCAGCAGATACTCCTGTGCCTTGGGATGTTGAAATGCAATAAGCCCCGGTTTACTTGTAGGAGAGCGATAACTAAAGTTCTTTACCACTCCGACAACTTTATAGGCACTACGCTGACCGTTCCACTCATAATAGAAACTTTTTCCCAAGGCCTGTTTCCAACCAAATCTCCGGCATGTATTTTCATCTATCACGACATCATTCCCTTGATTCTTATCTGATATAAACTCACCTTCCAATAACTTCAAGCCGTAAAATTCAAAAAAATCTTCTTTGGCAGGCATCATACCGATAGTGAGAGATTCCTCCGATATTTTGAGAAGATCATCCCAATTATTTATTTCGATATACATCATCGGACCTGTAGGAATAATCGGGAAATATGAGGGAGGCAACGTTTCTGTTACCATGGGTAAAGCTTTTATTTTCTCTTCCCATTGTTTGATGTCTCCATTCCATAAGGCAACGTTACCTATATTATGACGCTCCATACCTAAATCAGTATTCTTCAGGAAGTAAAGTTGCTTCATAATCATTACTGTGCAAAAGATAAAAACAAGGCTGACTATTAACTGTATCACAATGCCTGTCTTACGAAACAAGTAAGGTCTCGCAGATCCCCCCTTTCCTTTTATTGCTTCCTGCAATGTCCGGCGACGAAAGTAAGACAATGGTATTTGTGCAAACAGGAAAGACAGAATGATTACAATCAGAAGATATAGAATGATTTCCCCATAATACGAATCAGCTTCTATTTGAGTGAAATTCAAGAAATAAGGCATGCTTATCTCTATCATCAATAATCCACCCGCCAAAGCTATGCACAAAATCATCAACAGTTCAATGGCAAATTGAACGGACAAAGCGTTATTACTGGCACCATTCACTTTACGAAGTGCCATTTCATGACTGCGCATATAAAGCCGGCTGATATAAAGAGTCAGGTAATTGAATAGTGAACAGATGATAACTAATCCACCAGCTAAGGAAAAATAGAAAATATAGCTGAAGGAAATGACAACATCGATTTTGGAAACATAATCAGAATAACGCAAAGCTGAAATCCGGGTTATCAGAAGATCCGAAAGTTCACTCTCTTTTTGAATATCTGAAAGATCCATGGTACTTATTTTTTTCCAGAATGTATCCATATCCATCCCTGCACGAACACGAATAAATAATTGTTCAGGACCACTTTTCCATCGAGGACTGTGCCTGGCTGCGACTAATACACTATACGGAATATTGGAATGGCGGGACCATCCACTCACAATTGCCCCTATTTGACGGGAACGTCCGTTTACCTCCATTTCTTTTCCCAAAGCATCATCCTCACTACCAAAAAGCTTTTTAGCAAACTCTTCCGTTACTGCAATTTCAGGATTATTTTCTTTCAAGAAGTTGACAGTTCCTTTCAGTAACTGTATATGAAAGAAGTTCATAAAAGCAGAATCTGCCGCAGCCATTACTACTTCATACTCATCATTTTCCATGCGGATTTTCACATTCTGATGTATAGAAGTAGTAGCCTTTGCTTCTATTTCCGGCATTTTTTCCTGAAGATAGGCTGCCAAAGGGTAAGGAGTTGAATTGGATATATGTTCCGGAATATCAGTATAATGTGCACGTACCATATAAATACGTTCAGCCCCTTTATGGAAAGTATCATAAGTCATCTCATAACGAATCCATAATACCGATAGCGCAAAACAGGTGAAGCCGACTGCCAGTCCAATGATACTGACAAGGCTTTGTGTCTTGTATTTCATCAGATTGCGAAAGGCTACTTTCAGATAGTGTTTTATCATGATATATTCTTTATTGATAGCTTGTGTTTACATACTAACTTCAGTCACCACCTGTCCGTCAAACAGGTTTATGATACGGTCGGCATAACCGGCATCATGTTGTGAATGGGTCACCATGACGATGGTGGTTCCCTCATTATTCAGTTCGCTCAACAGTCCCATCACTTCTTTTCCGTTTTTGGAGTCCAGATTACCGGTCGGTTCATCAGCCAGAATCAGTTTAGGGTTTGCCACGACGGCACGGGCAATAGCGACGCGTTGCTGCTGACCACCGGAGAGTTGTTGCGGAAAATGCTTGCTACGATGGGTGATAGCCATTCTCTCCATAGCTGCCTCTACCCTCCTTTTCCGTTCGGAAGCGGAAATACCCATATAGAGTAAAGGTAGTTCGATGTTTTCGTATACATTCAACTCGTCTATCAGATTAAAGCTCTGAAACACAAACCCTATCACACCTTTGCGAAGACTGGTACGTTGCGATTCGGTATACCGAGAGACTTCCGTTCCATTCAGGTAATACTCCCCTCCTGTCGGGTTATCGAGCAGCCCCAAAATGTTGAGCAATGTTGACTTACCACAGCCGGAGGGCCCCATGATGGCTACAAATTCGCCTTGTTTCACTTCGATACTGACGTTATTCAACGCCCAAGTTTCTACTTCTTCCGTTTTGAAAATCTTCTGTAAGTTAATGGTCTTAATCATAACTGTATTGTTTTAGAATTATATTTTTATTCGTTTTTGATTACTTCTGCGGGATTGATACGTGCAATCTTCAGTAGTTTTAAAATAATGGTGATTACTGTTAATAAGGTTACTCCTCCAAATATGCTTCCCCAGTATAATATTCCATCATTAAAAAATAAATATCTTAAATTCATTCAGTTTTCATAATTTTAGCAGGATCAATATATGCGATCTTGTTTATTTGCCAGAATAGAGTCCCTAAAGAAATACCACCAACCAATAGCAAAGCTATGAAAAAGATTCCTATACTTATAGGGGCTTTCACTACAAAATCCTTTGTGTATTCATATATCAGATACCAAGATAATGGAAGAGCTACTGCAAAAGCCCCGCTTAATATGATGAGATATTTACGTCCTAATAAAAGATATAAATCTTTCAGTGATGCTCCATTCACTTTGCGAATTGCAACCTCACGGGAACGCTGCCTAATGTCAAATAATGAAATACCAAACAAACCAAGACAAACTATTACAATAGCTATGCAAGCAAAAAGAGCATAAACAGAAGCTATCTGGCGATCATTTTTATAAAGTTCAGCTACATCGTCCTTCAACAAAGAATATTTAAAATCCTCTGTACCATACACTTTTTTCTGAATACTTTTCAAATAGTCAATAACTGCCTGTTCTTTGCCGGAGTGGCAATATATCTGATATAAATCACCGTCTAAATAACTGCCAACCATAAAGACCATCGGATGAATACCCGTACTAATATGTCCGTCATAGTAATCGTCTATTACAGCAACAATAGGTTGAGCCGGAAAATCCGGAACATTTCTTTTCATCCTTTCATCAACTAGCATAGCTCCCTCACATTGCGTATATCCCAAGGCTTTCAATGCAGCACGATTCACAACAGCAACTCTATTTCTCGAGTCTTCATCCATTTCCGGCAGACTTCCCTCCACAAACGCAAGATTGAAAACTTTAAAGAATTCAGGAGTAACGTAAGACTGCAACAATGCAACTGTTTCCCCTTTTACATTTTGAAAGTTTGTTGAATAATAGGCTCCCAGAATAGATGAATGTCCCGTCGTCCAATATTGGATATCCGGACAACTCTTCATTAGTTGATCTATTTCAGTTATCCTCTTCTGCCGTTGTTTGATTGTCTCCATAGTATAAGCCGAAAAATCCCGTGATTCGTATATCATGTTTGCCTGAATAACAGACTCTACACGGAAACCTGGATCAGTGTGCAACATAAAATTCAGCTGCTTGCCGAAATAGATTGATAATACCACCAACAGGAAAGTAATCATATATTGCAGAAAAAGAAATACCATACGCGAACGGACCGAACGATTATCTGTACCTACTTTCTGGATCGAAATGGCCAACAAAGAACGCTGGCACTGCACAAACGCATAAATAGATACTAACAGAGGCAAAAACAATAGAATAGAAAACGATAATATCCCATCAAATGCAGTATATATCAGCTGGCTGCCAAACATAGATGATATAGAAATATTTGTCACCTCTACAATGAGCCAGGCTACTATCATGGAGGCAGCAATCAATAAAAAGTTTTCTATGAATATCTGCTTAAACAACGCTTTTCTGTCAGCTCCAAAAACTTTCCGCAAGCTATACACCTTCCCTCGTTTCATCATCAATACCAAATAAAGATTAATGAAATTCATCACACCTGCAAGTAATACCAACAAGCAAATTCCTCCTAAAATAAATAGTTGAGAACGATTTCCGCTAACTAGCATGTCTGGTCCGGATCGACCAATTAACGCCTGATCCCAATACATATCACTTACAGGAATAAGAGAGAAAGTATATTTCCGACTATCTCCACTACGAGAATCCTGATTGATAAACCGGGGATAACTCCCAGCCTTATTGGCTTTCATTACTTCCGTCTCTGAAGTAAAACGAATAAAATCCAAAGGCATACGCTCCCATAATGATGATAGTTTTGAAGAAAGAACCAAGTCAAAATTAAACATCCGCTTATTAACTGGTTCCTCTAATATGCCTGTCACTCTAATCTCCTTTCCATTCGAATAGGTCAAAATCTTTCCGATAGGATTTTGTTTGCCGAAAAGTTTTTCAGCAAAACTTTCCATTAACAAAACTGATGCCGGATCTTCCAGGGATGCTGAACCTTGTAACACATGGTAAGGGAAAAGTTCAAAATAAGCACTATCTGCCGCCATAGCATGAACAGGGATACGATTTGATTGATAGGTCAAATAATCATTTTCGAGCAACACGATACGCGAACGTGTCACCATGCCACTATTATCAATATAAACACTATCCCGATCCCCTATTTCAGCAACACTTAATACGCGATTTCCTTCAAACGTTGTCTGTACACCATACACTCGATTACGATCTATGCAATGTATGTCTACCGTAAGCTCACGATGGATATAACGAAGCAGGATAATACAGCAAGCTAAACTAAAGGCCAGCCCGAGCAAATTAATAATAGTATATGATTTTGTACGCAACAAAAAGCGTATCGCATAGTTCAATGTTTTCATGCTTTATCTATTTATTATTTTTCATTTATTTCAAAATCAACTCTTCTGCATCCCCAAAGGTATCATATCCGGTTGTAATTACCCAATCTCCCGGCTGTAAACCTTCTACTATTTCATATTGCTGCGGATTTTGGCGACCAATACTCAATGGCACACGGACTGCTTTTGTCTTTGATGTATTTACTTTGTAAATCCATTGTCCGCCTGTAGACTGGTAGAAGTTGCCTCGCGGAATAATGAGTGCTTGCTCCGGCTGTCCCAATTCAATCTGCACACGGAAGCTCTTGCCAACTCGTACATTATCGGGCATATCTCCTGTAAAGACAAGATCGACATCAAACATACGGTCTTTCACTTCGGGAACCACTTTTGTTATTTTCAGCGGATATTTGTTTCCCTGATAATTCACTGTAGCCGGTAATCCGGTGGTGATCCTGTCAATGTAATATTCACTAAGTGAAGTGTGGATTTTGTATTGGTCTAATACTTTTATTTCAGCAATACTTTCACCAGAGGAAACCTGTTGCCCCGGAGTGACCTTTACAAAACTAAGCTGGCCTTTCAAGGGAGCTGTAATCACCAAACTATTCAACCGTTCGCAAGTACGTTCATACTTCTTCCGTTCCCGCTCCCGGTCGTTACGGATCAGTTCCTTGCGTATCATCGTAACGGCAGAATCATGCCGCAGACTCTCTTGCTGCAGGGCTGCATTTTTCAGTTTGTAGCCGTATTCATCTTCTGCTACCTGCAATTGAGCCTTACTCTTCACGCCCATCTGGAATTCTTCGCGGTCGAGAGCGATGCTTTTTTTCAGGCGTTCCAATTCGTAGTTGTTGGTAAGGGCTTGCTGTTTCAGGTTCAGACTTTTTTGTTCCATTTCAATCTCCTGCTCCTGATAGGTAATCATTTGCTTTTCCCACTCGTCGCGCTGGTCTTCAATACTACGAAGCAAATCGGGATTGGAAAGAACAAGAATAGTGTCTCCCTGTTGAAGCAAACTTCCCTCTTCACCGACAATTCTTTCCACACTTCCTGCTTCACGGGTATTGATCTTGATGGTTAGTATAGGCTGAATGAGCCCTTCCACGTCCACATATTCCATGAAATTAGACACTTTTACTTCTGCAATCTGTATATCTTCGGCATCTATCCGCAGTTTTCTGGGACCTAAAGACAAAGTAATCACATAAATCAGGAAGGCGACAAACAATATCCCTCCTATCAGATAGTATCTGTAACGAATGTACCACGGTTTCTTTTCTAATTTTATATCCATGAAATTATCTGGTGTTTTACAAGTTTCTACTAGCTATGGTTCAATTTCTATTCTTTACTGACTTTTCGTTGTTCTCTATTCAATCAGCAGATGATAGTCTTCTGTCAGCATCGTATTTCGCTCAAAATCATATAGTGTCATGCTACGGAGTGTGTAATATAAACTCCAATAATTATATAAAGCCGAAATATAGTTACGGCGAGCACTGTCTTTCTCTGAAATAGAGGCATTCAAATCAAGAATAGTAGATTTACCTAATAGGTAGAGTTTGCGTGCCACTTCGCTTCTTCGTTGGGCTGTTTCATCTGTACGGACAGCGATGCGGACACGTTGCGTTTGCAGATTGAATTGTTTGACGAGTTTACGGACGTTCAGTTCAAAGTCTGTCCGGCTCTGTTCTACTTGTGTGTACACCAAATCACGATTGGAACGGGCTACTCGTACCTGTCCTTTTCCACGCCCCCAGTCCAGGATAGGAAGAGAAATGCCGATGCTCACGTATTGCTGGTCCAACAAATTTCGATAAGCTTCGGGCAGTTTGTCAGCAGTCTGCGTCAATCCGAAACGGAGATAGATATCTGCTTTCAGGCCAGCATTGGCACGGGCTTTCGCAACTGCACTCTCACTTTCCAGTTTGCGTCTTTCCATCGTCTGTATGTCCGGACTGTTTTCGTAAGCTAAAACCAGTGCTTCATTCAGGTTCACACTGAAATCCGGAACTTGGGGACTGACAAGAACACGCAGATCCCGGTCTTCGTGAATACCGAGATAGGAACGGAGTTCCTGCATACAATTATCCATTTCAATACGAGCATTCATGCGATTCGTCTCTTCCGTCAAACGGTTGAGTTCCAGTTGTAGCATTTCATTTTCTGTGATGGTACCTATATTATAACGGCCTTGTGCATAACGGTAAAGTGTATCGGCATTGGCATAATTAAAAGAAGCAATATCGTAATCGCTTTGGGCAGTGGCCAAGGCAAAAAATTTATGAATCGCATTGGCTGATACGAGTTCGAGTGTCTCTACGTAGCTTTTCTTTGCCTCCTGATAGCGTACAGGTTCTATCCGTCTATCCCATTTCAGGCTATTGTAGCCAAAAAGAGACTGTCGATAACCTATCATAATAGGAGAAGTCTGCCATGAGTATTTATGTTCGCTGAATAAATCCATACGTTGAGCAGAGGTTTCAAGAAAGAAAGAACCACCAGTCCAGGATAAATTCTGTGAAAGATTCAAGGTTAAATCCGTATTCAATAAATTTTGTTCGACAAACTTTACCGAACCGTCCCCCATCGTTATCTTATTAATGGCACGGTTCAGATTCGGATCGAATGTCAAACTTAAAGACGGTAGATAATTGGCACGATAATATTTATAGTTCCAATATGCAGAACGGAAACTGTGACGTGCCGTTTGTGCATCGGGAGATTCCATACGGGCCATTTCTATGACTTGCTTCAATGATAACTCTGTAATTTGATTTTGAGCAATCAATAATTCTGTCGACAATAGTCCGAGATATATGAAGATTAATTTCAGATTCATTCGTTGACTTTATTTGTTATTCATCATTCAAAAGATGTGCCATTTACATAAATCACTATCATTCAACAATTTATCAATATCCATTCAGTTGATTGTGTGTGCATATACGCACAAAATTAGTGCGCAATCGCACACACAACACATGAGATTTATCCATATCTTTGCTCCCGGAATCTAATAGATTATAAGATATGGAAGAAGTGAACAAATTAGGAAAGATACTTATAGTAGATGATAACGAGGACGTGCTCTTTGCTCTCAACCTGTTACTGGAACCTTATACGGAAAAAATAAAAGTAGCTACTACCCCTGACCGTATCGAGTATTTCATGACCACCTTTCATCCCGATCTTATCTTATTAGACATGAATTTCAGCCGGGATGCCATCAGCGGACAAGAGGGATTTGAAAGTCTAAAGCAGATATTGCAGATTGACCCACAGGCTATTGTTATTTTCATGACTGCCTATGCAGATACAGACAAAGCTGTTCGGGCCATCAAAGCTGGTGCTACTGATTTTATTCCCAAGCCTTGGGAAAAGGATAAATTGCTGGCTACGCTTACTTCAGGAATGCGATTGCGTCAGTCACAACAGGAAGTCAGCATTTTGAAAAAACAAGTGGAAGTTCTTAGCGGTCAGAATACTTCGGAGAATGATATTATTGGAGAATCATCTGTTATGCAGGAAGTGTTTACCACGATAAATAAACTAAGTAATACAGATGCCAATATACTAATTCTCGGAGAAAACGGTACAGGCAAGGACGTGATTGCCCGACTAATATATCGTTGTTCTCCACGATACGGCAAACCTTTTGTCACGATCGACCTGGGAAGTATCCCCGAACAATTGTTTGAAAGTGAGCTGTTCGGCTTCGAAAAAGGCGCTTTCACCGATGCCAAGAAATCGAAAGCGGGACGAATGGAAGTAGCAACCAACGGGACTTTATTTCTGGATGAAATTGGCAATCTATCACTTCCTATGCAATCCAAATTACTGACTGCCATCGAAAAAAGGCAAATCAGTCGTTTGGGAAGTACGCAAACCGTTCCCATTGACGTCCGTTTAATCTGCGCCACTAATGCTGATATCCGTCAGATGGTGGAAGACGGGAATTTCCGTCAGGACTTATTATATCGTATCAACACGATTGAAATACATATACCTCCACTCCGTGAACGTGGCAATGACATCATCTTGCTTGCAGATCACTTTCTGGACCGTTATACCCGTAAATATAAAAAGGAAATACACGGACTGACCCGGGAAGCCAAAAACAAACTGCTGAAATATGTATGGCCCGGAAATGTAAGGGAACTTCAACATACGATAGAACGTGCCGTAATTTTAGGAGACGGCTCCATGCTGAAACCTGAAAACTTTCTTTTTCACACCACGTCCAAACAGAAAAAAGAGGAAGAAGTGGTACTGAATCTCGAACAACTAGAACGACAGGCCATTGAGAAAGCACTCCGAATCAGCAACGGAAACATCTCCCGTGCTGCCGAATATTTAGGAATTACCCGTTATGCATTATATCGCAAACTTGAAAAATTAGGTTTATGAAACGATTTGAGTTTAAAGTAATTCTGCACATCATAGTTATCTTTCTACTTTCCATTAGCAGTTGTCTGCTGTATCAAAGGCAGTTATGGTTCAGTACTACCGTCTGTATTCTCCTTCTAATAGGCGTCGGCATACATCTCTACCGAATACAGTTCAAACAAATCGCCTTATTACGGCAATTAACGGATGGACTCCGATACAACGATATAACGCAGAATCTTCATCCTCCTTTTAAAAATAAAATGATGGATGAGTGGGCACAGGAACTATCTAATGCATTAAAGGACTTTCGGGGAAAGCTATTGGCAGAAGAAATCAAGCATCAATATTACGAGAATTTATTGAATAAAGTAGATACCGCCGTACTCGTAACCGATGTAACCGGGCATATCGAATGGATGAATCAGGCAGCAGTCACTCATCTGGGGCAACTATCACAACTTCCGGAAGTTCTTCAGGAGGCTTCTACCAGTAATGACATATCCATTATTCGCATCGAGCAAAATGGCATCGTTCTGGAAATGGCAATTTCCTGCACCACATTTGTCACACAAGGTGCGTTCGCCACACAAAGCAAAAAGCAACGGCTAATTAGTTTAAAGAATATCCATTCCGTACTGGAACGAAATGAAATGGAAGCCTGGCAAAAGCTGATTCGTGTATTGACACATGAGATCATGAATTCCATCACTCCTATTATCTCTCTTTCGGAAACATTAAGTGAAAGAGGAATCCCCGAATCACTCGGAGAAAAGGAGTATTCTATCATGTTGCAAGCCATGCAGACTATTCACAGAAGAAGTAAAGGATTATTGGGATTTGTGGAGAATTACCGGCGACTGACACGTATTCCGACACCTGTCCGCACCAAAGTATCTGTTGCCGAATTGTTTACGGACTTAAAGAAATTATTTCCGGAAGAGTATATTCATTTCGAAATGCCCGCATCCGATTTATATTTATATGCAGACCGTGCACAGATAGAGCAAGTGCTTATCAACTTATTAAAAAATGCCCGCGAAACGTGCGAGCGGAAAGCAGATAAAGAAATACAAATAAAGTTTTTCTCTAAAGACAACCCGACATTAGCAATATCTGATAATGGTGAGGGAATTCTACCAACTGTTTTGGATAAGATTTTCGTTCCTTTCTTCACTACCAAAACATCCGGTTCGGGTATCGGATTGAGCCTGTGCAAACAGATCATGGCTTTGCATGACGGAAGTATCAACGTAAAATCAGAATTAGGGAAAGGAAGCTGTTTTGTTCTTACTTTCCCTAAATGAGAACCACCGAAAGTCTTCCGGATCCTTTAATACGATGGATTAATCTGGGCAGTAGAGGATAAATCATCCTCTGCTGCCCAGACTATTTGTATCCGGATTTAGCTCCTTTACAGCTTCTTTGACTGCTTTATGAGTCGGCTTGCGATATACTTCCGCCTGTTGAACGGGGACAATCTCATTCACCATTTTTTCATATCCTTTTTGCTCTAACAAGTGGACTTCTTTTTCACCTGTTTCTTTTTGTTTTCTTGTTTTCATAAGGCTTTTCATTTTAAAATTCTTATTTATAAAACAGAAAACATCGATAGATAGTTCATACTCACAAATTATTCGTGTACAAAGAAACCACACCCCAATATACCACACTATGGACTTGTTCATGTCGATACAAGATTTAAATTGAATAGCTACATAGTGAAAAAATATCTATCATGCTATCATTCATTTTAATAGAATTCTAATTATCAAAAGAATAAGTATGATAGATCGTTTTTAAAAAAGGTATCTATCATACTTTTATTGCAAAAAACAGCTATCTATCATGCCTATACTTTGTCTATTTTAGTGTAGTATTAGGTGAGATTACCCATTTAAAGGCATAGGGATGCACGTTTTATAGGATGATAACCTGTATTTGACAGCTTAATAATCTATTGGGAACGGTGGTATTTATATAGCCCACGTATGCAGGCTGTACAGCCCACACCTGCAAACCGTACAGCCTACAGATGCGGGCTGCACGGTTTACAGGTGTGGGCTATAAACTTATCGCCATTAAAGTTGGATTATTAAGCCGTGATCATCGGATTTATACGGATTCATTGCAACAAAAACAAGCTATCTTATGCATATAGGGCCTTTATTCGACTATTCTATTGATGATAGATAACCTGTTTTTGCTGGTAAAAGTATGATAGATACATTTTTTTAAAGCTATCTATCATACTTATTCTTTTGATAATGAGAATACTATTAAAATGAATGATACTTATGATAGATGTTTTTCACTACGTAGCATTTAATTCAAATCTGTGCTCTAATGAAACAAACTTTTGAGACGGTTACCCTGATTTATGTATACCTTTTCTATAAATATATAAATTAAATCATATATTTGTGCTTTCATTCAACTCATCCTCTTATTAAATTATGAAAGAAAACAAATACGACAATAGCGATTTCTTCAGTCAATATTCTCAAATGTCCCGCTCGGTGGAAGGCTTGAAAGGAGCCGGAGAATGGCATGTATTGCAGAAAATGCTCCCCGATTTTGCAGGGAAAAGAGTTTTAGACTTAGGCTGCGGATTTGGTTGGCATTGTGTCTATGCGATAGAACACGGAGCAACACACGTTACCGGAATTGATATTTCGGAGAAGATGCTCGAAGAAGCCCGGAAAAGGAATCCTTCTCCACTCATTGAATACCAATGCATGGCTATCGAAGACTTTGATTTCCAGCCGGATACTTATGACATTGTCATCAGTTCGCTAACCTTCCATTATCTCGAATCTTTTACGGATATATGCAGGAAAATCAATAACTGCCTAACTCCGGGAGGCGCCTTCGTCTTCTCCGTAGAACATCCGGTATTTACAGCCTATGGCAATCAGGAATGGTATTACGACCAAGACGGGAAGCCTATCCATTGGCCGGTAGATCGCTATTTTACGGAAGGCAGGCGCACAGCAATCTTTCTGGGCGAAGAAGTTGTCAAATACCACAAAACGCTGACTACGTATATAAACGGACTCCTTCAAACCGGATTTGAGATATGCGAACTTATAGAGCCACAACCGGACGAAAGATTGCTGGATACCATCCCGGGCATGAAAGATGAATTACGGCGTCCGATGATGCTTTTGATCTCTGCCAAGAAAAAAAGTAAAGACGCAAAGCTATGAGATTCAAGGCATTGAAAAATAATAGATAAAAAACATTCGTTTAGCTATTGTTAATTAAAAAATACTCCCTATCTTTGCACCGCTTTTGAAAAGAACAACCCTTCAAAAAAGTAGCGGGGTGTAGCGCAGTCCGGTTAGCGCACCTGCTTTGGGAGCAGGGGGTCGTGGG
>ERZ791631.768-NODE-768-length-25185-cov-9.902427_pt1 | contig 25185 bp, 28 predicted proteins | sample MGYA00509961_ERZ791631 | MGnify/ENA primary metagenome ERZ791631 (study PRJEB30046, sample SAMN00715248) | human gut metagenome | study: EMG produced TPA metagenomics assembly of the A metagenome-wide association study of gut microbiota in type 2... | reverse complement strand
GCCGAACACAGTAGTTAAGCTCTTCTTCGCCGAAAATACTTGGATGGTAACGTCCCGGTAAGATAGGGTGCTGCCGACACCTATGCACCATTAGCTCAGATGGTAGAGCAACTGACTCTTAATCAGTGGGTCCTGGGTTCGAGTCCCCGATGGTGCACCAAATTTCCCGTAACGGGCAGATATATTTTTGCTCGCTGCGGTTTTTCTTTATATGCTGCAGCTCAGCATTATATGGCCCGTTGGTCAAGCGGTTAAGACTCCGGCCTCTCACGCCGGCATCGGGAGTTCGATTCTCCCACGGGTCACCAATATTTCCTCTCGCTTGCGTGAGGTCGTTATGCAAGCTTCTCAAAAAGCTTACTATTTTTTTGCTCTATGTGGACCATTAGCTCAGTTGGTTAGAGCAACCGGCTCATAACCGGTGGGTCCGGGGTTCGAGTCCCTGATGGTCCACCACATTTTTTTATCTAGGGGTATAGCTCAGTTGGTAGAGCAGCGGTCTCCAAAACCGCGTGCCGAGGGTTCGAATCCTTCTGCCCCTGCCACATTGTTTGCATGAAATAGATGTCATGCACGAAAAGCGCGTAGATACGCGCTTTTTTCATGTTCTGACGCTGAAAAAATTAAGGTGAAAACCGTAGATGAATTTTCATGATTTTTAAGTACCGGAAGGGATTGAACCCTAGACAATTGAATATTATCAAACATTCCGGCAAGTTTGGAGCAGATTTCGCTCCCCACTTGCCGACTTATTATGAAAAAAGTTTCACAAAGTTTTAAAGGCTGTTTTGTCTAATATCACGAATTAATGTGATGTTAAACGAAACAGTCTTTTTTGGTTAGCACTAAAGAATAGGGGGTGATTCCAATGTGGTAATATACCATTTATAAAAGCAAATTTTTTTCAGAAGGAGGCTATATGATATACAACCAAAATAAAGTAGAAATGCTAAGACAGAGATACCCCGAAGGAACAAGGATCTGCGTTGACTCGATGGACGACTACTGTCCCATTGAAAGCGGAACCTGCGGTACGATTGAGTTTGTGGATGATGCGGGTACTCTCCATTGCAAATTCGATAACGGCAGAACGCTTGGCGTTATTCCCGATGTGGATGATTTCCATGTAGTCAAACAGGAACAGCAGCAGATAAATGAGCAAACGGTAGAATCCACCGAAAGTGAACAGACCACTGAAAAGGAGAATAATGAAGAATCCGAAGAAATGAATATGTCAATGTAACGGTTAAGTTAAAAAAAGCTTAGCCGTTTTTTTGTTGTAAAAAAGGAGATGGTGCAGCTTGATAAAGTATTTCGATATCTTTGCAGGAATCGGCGGATTCAGAAGCGGTCTTGAAAAAGCAGGCGGATTTGAATGTGTCGGTTACTGCGAGATTGATAAGTATGCAAGGCTTGCATACGAAACTTTGTATGATACGGAAAGCGAGGTGATGTATGATGACGCAAGAACGATCGACCCAAACGAACTGCCCGATTTCGACCTTATATGCGGAGGATTCCCTTGTCAAAGCTTTTCAATCGCTGGAAAGCGAAAAGGCTTCAGCGATACCCGTGGAACTCTCTTCTTTGAAATTGCCCGAATTGCCGCCGTTAAGAAACCTAAGTTTCTGCTCCTTGAAAACGTTCCCGGCTTGCTATCGCATGACAGCGGCAGGACGTTTGCTGCCATCCTCAGTACGCTGGATGAACTGGGGTACGATGTCGCATGGCAGGTGCTTAACAGCGCAAATTTTGGAGTCGCCCAATCCCGAAAGAGAGTGTATATTGTCGGATTTTATCGAGAAAAGTGCTCCGGAAAAATATTGTCTTTCACGGACGCAAATCCAAAAACTCTTGTCCAAAGAATTCCCGGAAAGGAAGGAAACCGAGTCTACTCGGTCGAAGGACTGAGCATAACGCTGACAAGCCAGGCAGGAGGCTTCGGCGGAAAGACAGGACTGTATGAGATAATGGGACTGCCCATTAAGGTCAAAACAAAAACAGGCTATCAGACCGCCTTGCCCGGCGACAGTATAGACCTTGCATATCCCAATCTCAATTCAAGGCGAGGGAGAGTAGGAAAAGAGATAGCACATACGCTCACGACAAGCTGTAATCAGGGGTATTACGCATTGGGAATAGATATGAATCCCGAACCGAAGGTCACAGAGCTTGCAAGGTGCATAACAGCAAGGCAGGACAGCGGCATAGGTCATCATAAGGGCGAAAAGTCCGGAGTGATTCTCGTAACCGAACCCATAGCCGTGCTTACCCCTGCAAAGGAAGAAGTAAGACAGCAGGGACGAAGATTCAAGCTTCCAAACGAGCCTATGTTTACAATAACGGTAACGGACAGGCACGGCGTTGTTTACTGCGGATATATACGAAAGCTTATGCCGTTGGAGTGCTGGAGACTGCAGGGCTTTACCGATGAGCAGTTTAACAAGGTCAAGGCTGTGGGAATGTCAGATGCCCAACTGTACAAACAGGCAGGCAACGCAGTAACCACAAATGTTGTGGAGGCGGTTGCAAGAATAATTTTAGAAACGGAAAAAGGAGAAAACGCATGAGTAATGTGATAAAGATTTTTGAGAATGAGGAGTTTGGCAGAGTAAGAACGATCATCAAGGACGGCGAGCATTGGTTTGTGGGAAAGGATGTTGCCGAGATTCTGGAGTACAGAAATACGAAAAAGGCATTATCCGATCACGTTGACGAGGAAGATAAGTATCAAGGCGATGGGGTAACAATTCGTGACCCCATGGGCAGAGTGCAGCATCCAACAATAATCAACGAAAGCGGACTATACAGCCTCATACTCTCAAGCAAGATGCCAAGAGCCAAAGAGTTTAAGCGTTGGGTAACATCAGAGATCCTCCCCACCATCCGCAGAACAGGCGGCTATGTCGCAAACGAAGATATGTTTGTCGACAACTATCTGCCCTTCCTCGATGATGCATACCGTAATCTTTTCCGTCTGCAGATGATTGCAATAAATCAGCTGAACGAGCGTATCCGTCATGATAAACCGCTGGTTGAGTTTGCAAATCAGGTGGCTAATACCAACAACCTCATCGACATGAACGCAATGGCAAAGCTTGCAAGAGAGGAAAATATCCCTGTGGGCAGAAACAGACTGTTTGACAGGCTTAAAAGAATGGGCGTGCTTATGTCAAACAACCTGCCCTATCAGCAGTATATTGACCGTGGATATTTTGCGGTCAAAGAGTCGGTGTTCGAGGTGGACGGTCTGAAAAAGATCTATCAGCAGACGCTTGTAACGGGAAAGGGTCAGGTGTTCATAATCGGACTGCTGAAAAAGTATTACGGAAAGGAGTGCTTGCAGTAATGGAGATAACAAATATCTCAATAGACGAACTGAGAAAAATGACCGATAAAGATGGACTTGTCCTGCAAGGCTGCGGCGGTGATTTGAAGGAATGGGTGAACGGCATAAACGATATGCTGACGGAAAGCGGAATATTGCAGAATGGAAGCAGATTTGAAAAGGTGTATACCTTTGAAAATGAAGAACTTACCTGCCTGCTGTTTCCGTTTGAAAACATTCAGCTTGACATCGGTAAGCTTGCAATATGGCGAATTCAGACCAGAGCGGATTACGGAAGCACATGGCTATCTGACTATGTGGAAAACAAGCTGGGCGGGTTTTTAACAGAACCGCAGAAGCCGAAATGTCCGCTGATAGGTCAGGACGGCAATATCTTTAATCTTATGGGGATAGCCTCAAAAACTTTGAAAAGAAACGGCATGGTTGATGAAGCAAAGGAAATGTGCAAACGTATCACATCTTCCGAAAGCTATGTTGAAGCGCTGAGCATTATTGACGAATATGTGGAGATCACTTCGGTCGATGATGAACAGACCGAAGATGAAGATTTTGAAATGGAGATGATGTAAATGACGTATTTATTCATGGGAATGCTGATAGGCGGCATTTTAGGAGCTGCCATAGGCTCGCTTGGAGCTTCTGCGTATTTTCTGAAGAAAGAAACCTGCAGGCTGAGAAATCTCTGTAGAAAGGGGAATGAAAATGCCTAACCATATCACAAACCGAATAGAAATTAAAGGTGATGCCGATAGGATCGGGAGTATCATGGAAAAGATCAAAAATGATGAAACCGGTATCGGCACCATTGACTTTGAAAAGATAATACCCATGCCGGATAACATTTTCAAAGGCAATTTAGGTCCGAAAGAATGGGAGCTGTATAGCAAGAATAACTGGTACGACTGGTCTGTTGCCAACTGGGGTACGAAATGGAACGCATATGGGTTTGACCCCGATACCGATTACAGCAAGGAAAAGGAGATAAGATTTCTGACCGCATGGTCTGCTCCACACCCTATCCTTGAAAAGCTTGCAAAGATGTTCCCCGACGTGAAGCTTGAACACGAATGGGCTGACGAGGATATCGGCATGAACTGCGGCAGGCGTGTATATTATGACAGTGAGCGGATCGAAGAATACTATCCCGAAAGCCAGAAGGATAGACTTGAATTTGCAGCGAGAGTTATGGATATTCAGCTGGAAGAAGATTGCGGACTGTATTTGAACGCAAGCGAAACAGAATATATCAATATTGAAGGTGATGACGAGTATGAGCTGATAGAGCTTTTCGGTCAGCCTGCACTTTTCACCAATGACAGGATAACAGACGCAGACATTCCGAAGGGTATGCATTGTTACCATATCAGGCATGGAGATGAGGGAGAATTTGTTTCGATAGAAAAGCACACTGCTGTAAATCACGCAGGCTCGGTGGTCACAAGAGAACCGATAGACCTGGGTGAGCAGGGATATATCTCATTTACCGACGACACTTCTCCGGATTTTAAAGGAGAGATAATGTCGCTGTATGAGTTTTGGGAATATGATCCTGAGCAGTCACAAACCGAGGATTTGGAAATGGAGATGAAGTAATGCACACAAACAGAGTTAAAGCCAAAGTTGACTTCAAGTTCTGTATGGGTAATATCCCTGCAATGCTGAGAGCAACAAAGCCGGTGCTTTCGGAAAAACAGTACAAGGAGCTGTGCAATGAAGTCAACAAAACAGACGGCTACCTCGAACAGAAACGCATCATATTCAGCTGCGTTGACCCCATAATCAAGGGCTGAAACAAAACAAATGAATAAATAGACAAGGTCGTTTTGCCAATGACAGAAAATTTCTGTTTTAAGCAAAGCGACTTTCTTTCTGTCATTGGTATAAATGCCGGAAAGGAATTTAATGAACAGTTTTATGTCATGGGTAGGGGGAAAGAAAAATCTGCGTGACGCTGTGCTTGCGAGGTTTCCGCCCTACTATGAGCGATATATCGAGGTGTTCGGCGGAGCAGGCTGGGTTCTGTTCCATAAGCCGCCGGGTATGGATTTCGAGGTCTGGAACGACTTTAACGGAAATCTGTCTAATCTGTATCGCTGCGTAAGAGATAAGCCGAATAAGCTGAAATACAAGCTGAGGTATGTCCTCAATTCAAGGGAAGATTTCGACCGTATCGCTTCACTTCATAAGCGTGGTATCTTTTCAAAGCTCTGTGATGTGGACAGAGCGGCTAAGTTTTATCAGCTTATACGTTACAGCTATGCATCCGGTCTTGACAGCTTTGCAAGTCAGCCGCACTCAATATGGACGGACTTTCCGATGATAGACCTTGCGGCACGCCGACTGCAAAAGGTCATAATAGAAAACAAGGATTTTGAAAAGTTGATTAAGCAGTATGACCGTCCCGTCAGTTATTTTTACTGCGATCCGCCCTACTTTGCAACCGAAAGCTACTACAAGGACGTGGGATTTACGGCAAAGGATCATATCAGATTAAGAGACTGTTTGCTGGATATTAAGGGAAAGTTCTTGGTTTCGTACAATGACTGTCCCGAAATACGGGAGTTATGGGACAAGCCGGGTATCCACATCGAGGAGATAAGCAGACTGAATAATCTGGCGCAGCGCTATGACGGCGGATGTCAGTATGCGGAGCTCCTCATATCAAATTACGACACAAGCGAAAGAGCGAGGTCTGTTCGTCAGCTTTCGCTGTTTGACAATGAAACAATATTGGAGGTATAGATTTATGAAAAAGTTAATTCTTGCACAGGTGCTTACAACAAACGGAACTGCCGAATGTTCGGGGCTTTATGATGAAAACGGCGATCCCGTAACTGTCGAGGTCGAGAAGGACGACAGCGGAGTTTCGCTTACAATATGGCAAAATGCAGAAGAAAGAGAGTGCCGTGACTGCGGCATCTCGGAGGAAGAAATACAGCGTACCTGCGCTATGTACGAAGACTGCGATGAGTGTCCGCTAAAGGATTACTGCGGTGATGAATCGGAGGTGAGCTCATGAGAATACTGGTTTTCGAACCGATGAAAGAGCCGTATGTAAAGGATATTGAGGATGACATCCATGCCATGCAAGAAGTTGTGGGCGGCAGCATTGAACCCATATATTTTGAACCCGACGGTAAGGCTTTAGCGTGGTGTAACGATGAGTTTCTGCTGAACGGCTCTGCTCCAAACAGAATAGTGGGCGAAACGCTTGTCCACGGTACATTCTACATTTCGGGCAACTTTCAGAACGAATACGGCGAGTGGGACAGCTGTTCACTTACCGACGAGCAGATCGAAAAGTACAAGGAGCAGTTTAATCATGTGATAGTAAATCTGCCGGGCATAGGGCTTATCGCAGTGAGGGAAACCAAGCCGGAAATAATCGAACCGGACGAAGAATTTGAAGAAGAACATGAAATCGAACAGACCATGTAAAGGAGAATGAAACTATGAAAATACACGCATCTATCAACAGAATGGTAAACAAAGAGGATTCGGCAATCAAGGCATATGCCAGCGTAACAATGGACGGTATGTTCGCCGTTCACGGACTGAGGGTCATCGAGACCGAAAAGGGCAGATTTGTCAATATGCCCTCCACCTCATACACCGATAAGGACGGCAACAAGCAGTACAGCGACACCTTCCACGCCATCACCAAGTCGGCGAGAACTGCTGTAAATCAGGCTGTGCTCAATGCTTACGATCTCAAGCTGCAGCAGGTTCAGCAGACGGATATCGAGGTGGAGAACACCCCTGATGAGGAAATGTCCGAGCCTGAAGATGAACCTGAGCCGGAGCTAAGTATGTAGTTTGCTAAAGCTTTTGCTGTGTAAACTGTCACAAAGGTAGAACTTTTGAAAAAAGTATAGATTTGTGGGCGGATATATGATATATTGCTTATTGAGCAAACAACACTCAGAACTCACAGAAAGGAATGATAAAGAATGAAAAGAGCAATGGTCATATCAATACTTTATGCGGTAATGCTGACCGCCTGCGGAAATGTATCGGAGTCCGCAGAAAGTGCGGAAACCTCGGCGGTGAGCCAAACTGCGACCACGGTCACTGGCTCCGCAGTAACATCTGCAAAGGAAGAAAAGGATACAAGTGAAACCACAACTACTACGAAAAAAAGTTCGCAGACGGTATCCGAAACTTCCAAAGCTAAAACTACCACGAAAAGTGCGATTAGCAGTTCTACAGTAAACACGAAAGCACCGCAGGAGCAAAACGAACTGCAGAGTTATCCTCAGACGGAGCAGCCGCAGGAAAACACACAGGTCAATACTACTCAAAAGCCTGCGGTAACGACTACACAGCAAAAGCAGACTACCGCAAAGCAAACCGCAACAGCCCCGCCAAAGCCTGCGGCCACTACGCAGAAACCGCAAACCACGCCCCAACCGACAACAACCACCAAAAAGCCAAGCACAACAAAACCGCAAGAAACCGTGCAGTGGTCGGATACCATGAAAGCATGGAGAAAGCTGTGCGAAGGTAAAAGTATAAACGGTGCGGAATGGGAGCTTGTAAGGGAGGATATTGTAAGTTACGGTATGCAGAAATTCAACGGAAAAACCACAGTCGAGCTTAACTGCGGAATCGATCTTTACACAAGGACATTCCAAAGTCCGCTGAATTTAACTGAAAACACTTCTCTTAAAGGTTTGTCTCACGCCCACCTTGATGCATATGCTGACGCAGACAGCAGGTGGCTGATAGATTATGCCGGAAACGAAGAAGAAGTCTACAGAATAGTGGAGCAAAGCAGAGCCGACTGTCTGACTGTGATTGACATCGGGCTCGAAAGCTGGTATGAATTCTGTGAAGTAAACGACTGCCTTAAATATGCAAGCAGTCTTGAGTTTAACGTGGGACTTGACGGTACGGCAATATGGTTTCTCACGGAAGATTAACAACAACTGAATAAGCAAAGAAAGAGTCGAAAATTCGGCTCTTTTTTCTTTGCAAAAACAAAGGAGAAAATTGAAAATGACGATCAAAAAAATATTAAAACGATGCACGGCGTCGATGCTTGCGGCGGCAATAGGAGTTACAACGCTGGCGGCAAATGTGTCTGCAGCCACATCGGGAATATCAATAGGCTACACCTGGAACAGCAGCGTTAACCCTACGATCAATGTCAGAAAGAACGGCGTGACCGGAGGGGTAAGCGGACAGTATATCAAAGCCGGAGAACAGATATGCAGATTTTGTCCGTCAACAACTTCTGACTGGGCGTTTTGTATCGAGCCTGCAAAGTCAATGCAGGGAGCGAGCTACAAGGATTGGTATACTCAGAACGGATTTACCGAGTATGATACCTTCGATTTGAGCGATAAGAATGCCGCAGAGTCAACCGCCTACTGGAAGAAAATCGGCGGAACCAACAGTAAAATGGCAATCTATTTAGGACTTGTGCAGTATTACGGTTACTCGTCTCACAAAACAGGCGACTATTATGCCGCAACTCAGTTGCTCATATGGGAAATGATTCTTGGACTTCGAGGTCATACTCCGGAAACTTTCTCAAAGTGTTCCGACGTACTGTGGAATGATTTCACCTACCCAAGCGGCGGATGGTGTACAAAATCGGGAGTTGAAAAAGCGTATAACAGCATTGTTGCAAATGTAAAGTCACACTACACACTTCCGTCCGCATTGAGTGCAGTAAAGGATAAGGCGAGGGACAATGCACATGTATTAAAGTACAATGTGGTTAATCTCAGATACGAAACGAAAGTAACTGTTCCCACTTCCTATGTTACCGCTTCAAGCCTTGCGCATAATTTCAGCGGTCTGAAAGCAAAGCTGGAATCGCTGATAAAGTCCAAATTCAGCGGAACTTTCGGTAAGGATTACGGAATTGAAACCGGTACGAGCGGAACGAATACAGTATACACCATCTGGTCACTCGAAAGACAGTTCACTTCAAGCGGCGACAGCAGTATCTATGTTACGGAAAGTGTGCCAATGCAGATGAAGGACAGCCTTAAGAAGCAGGAAACTCTGTTTGCGAATTCATATTATCAGACCTGCCTGCTTTCCACAAGGCTCGACCCCGTTGCAGGATATGTGGGACTTGCTTCATACAATGAGCCGAATCTGACCGTTGAAAAGACATATACCGATTCAAGCAACAATCAGATCACTGCAACGGAGCTTAATACTCTTCTTGGAAAGACCACGTTTGTGGTTTCCTGCCTGTATGACGGCAAAAAGTATTATGTCAAAGCCGATAAAAACAGCACGGGAACAGCATATATTTTCTCAAAGTATGTGACGTCAGTTTCTGAGGCTACAAAGTTCAAAACGCTTAAAAATACCGAAACAAAGGGTACTTTCACAGTTTACGACCTGCCCACTTCAACATCAAAGGGCAGGACATATACGGTAACGGAATACACGGTTCCCGATAGTGACAGATATGAAAAGCTGTCTAAATCAGTACTTCTTCCGTCTCCTACAAGTGACTTTACAACAAATGCAGGAACTAAGACGGTCAAGATGAACAACAGCGAAACAAGCTACAACGCTAAGTTCGGCACGGCAACGCTTGATAAGTTCGTTCAGAACGGTGACGGCAAAGCATTATCTTCGGATAACGAAAGCGACATCAAGACCCTCTCCGACATCTACAAGTCCACCAAGTTTATTGTAGGATACTGGGGAGTTGATGAAAACGGTAAACCGGTCATGAAATATCTCACAGACGGGTACAAGTCCGCAGCAAAGGCTTTTGACGGTGACCTTAACGACCTTGACGGCTTTAAGGACAAGTCTTACTCCGCAGGTGACGGTATGTACTATATGCCAACTAAGCTTAACTCCGACCATGATCTTGTATTTGACACAAGCAGGACAACAACCGATATTTCAAAAGCATATGTGTTCAGCACAGGCTCGAACTACAGCGGTTCTGACACCTGCGATCACTTCGGACAGCTATTTTTTAATCTTGTTCCGCTGAACAGCTCGGGAAATGTGAAAGAGCTTGTGTTTATCGAGGTAAACGGTGCAAAGGGCTACGGATATGAGGAAAGCCTTGATATTTCAAAAGCATACAGCCTTAACAGTCTTAAAGACGCTGTTTCAAAGAGAGAAATCTGCGGTATCATAAGAAACGATACAGGCAAGTCTTACACTCTGACGGACGAAAATGGAAAGAATTATGTTATCGGCGCAGGAAGACTTTATCCCATTTCGGCGAATAAGTTGGAGAGCAACAGACTTCATTCTGATGCAGAAATTGTGAATCAGCTTGTAAATTACAGTCTTGTGCTGACAAAGAAAAATGATTCGGGAGAACTGCTTTCGGGAGCAAAGTACGGCTTGTACAACTCAGCGAAGAAGCTTCTGAAAACGGCTGTTACTGACGATAACGGAAAAGCAAAGTTTGACTATGATCTTTTGCCAAACACCAACTACTATGTAAAGGAGATAACCGCACCCGACGGTTATGTTCTCGACAATGAATACTATCTTGTGAACCGCTCAAATACGGTGGTAAACGACCTTGGTAATTTTCAGAATGCAAAGCTTTCCGATTACAATTATTCTGTAACGGACAAGCCTTTTACTTTAAAGCTGGAGCTTAACAAGTATGATGTTCTTAATGATATTAAGATAGAAGGAGTTACTTTCGATATTTTGCTAAAGGGAAAGGTTGTAAAGAGTGTAACTACCGATAAGAACGGCTATGCAGAGGTAAGCGGACTGGCTCTCGGCAAGCTTAACGGTGATACCTTTGAAAACGTGTATACCGTAACAGAACGTGAAAACGACAAGTATATTATGCTTGACAAGAACGGAGAGTTAAGCCGCTCATTTACTGTAACGACCACAATTGCGGATATTGAGGACGGCACAAATCCCGTGATAACCTACACTGCGGATATTCCAAACACACTTCAGCTTGTAGATTTAAAGGTTCACAAGGTTGACGAGTTCGGCAATCCCATAAAGGGCGTTGCTTTTGACATTGTTCCCACTCAGGATATTGCTTTCAACGGTAAGACGGTACAGAAAAAGGGCGAGTCTGTGGGTACTGTTGTGACAGATGAACAGGGTTATGCCTCAAGCACCTACACAGAATACGAAACCGACGGAACGCAGGGATATACAAAGATAATACCCATCTACCCGAACTTTGAATATGAGCTTGTGGAAGTTGCCGCTCCCGAGCCTTATGTTATTCCTGCAGAGAATACGAAGTTTACTGCTAAATCGGATAAAGCCGATACTCTCACTATCCCTCACGAAGTGACCGTAACAAACGATGTTCAGAGAGGAATTCTTGAAGTTTTCAAGGCAGACAGCGAAACAAAGAAGCCTCTTGCAGGAGTTGAATTTGAAGTGAGAGCGGCAGAAGATTTTGCAATAGGCGGCAAACAGCTTCACAAGAAGGGAGATGTGATCTGCAAAATGACAACCGACAGCACAGGTCATGCGGATACGGGAAATGCCGAAATGTATGTGGGAGCAAAGTACACTCTTATCGAGACCAAGGCGGCAGAGGGTTATGCCATTAACTCCGACAGCAAGACCTTTGAATTTAAGTTCACAGGCAACAGCGTTTCATACTCCAAGCTTAATATTGACGTAGGAAACGATTCGCAGAAAGGAAAGATCTCGGTTTACAAATCGGGCGAAGCTTTCACAGGTGTTACCGCTCTGGGAAGTGCCATATCCGTTGACGAGAACGGCGAAATCATGGAAAGCGGTCAGACCACTTACACGCCCGTGTTTACGGAAAATGCTCTTAGCGGAGCGGTATTTCAGATAACAGCCGCAGAGGATATTGTTACAGCTGACGGTACAACAAGGGCAAAAGCTGGTGATGTTGTAGCAGAGATCACTACCGATGAAAACGGCTATGGGGAAACTCCGTTGCTTTATCTGGGTAAATATGAGGTAAGGGAGATAAAAGCTCCTTTCGGTTATGTGCTTGATTCTCAGCCCAAGACGGCGGAGCTTACCTATGCGGGACAGGAAGTTTCAATCCGTGATACTGTTGAAACAGTTTTTATGAATGACTATCAGGGCGTAAGAATAAGTCTTTCAAAGATAATGGAAAAGGATGAAAAGTTCGGTATCGGAAATGCTGATGAATACAAAAATGTTCGTTTCGGACTGTTTGCCTCAGAGGAGATCACGGCTTCAAACGGCACGTCAATTCCTGCCGGCGGTCTTATATCCCAAATCAGCCTTGACGAAAATATGTCCGCTGTTATTGCAGAAAAAATTCCCTTCGGCAAGTACTATGTGCAGGAGATCGCAACAGACGAAAAATATGTCCTTAACGGAGAAAAGTACCTTGTGACCTTCGAGTATATGGGACAGGATATTCAGACCGTGGATATTGACTGCGGACAGTTTATCAACAGCATCAAGCGTGGTTCTGTACACGGAAACAAGGTAAATGAAAGTGGAGAGCCTCTTGAAAATGCGTTGTTCGGACTGTTCAGAACTGATTGCACAGAGTTTGATGCAGGAAATGCACTTATGACCGCGGTTTCCGATGAGAACGGATATTTTGAGTTTGTCAACATTCCTTATGGTGAGTATGTGGTTACAGAAATCGAAGCACCTTCGGGATATATTTTCTCAGATGAAAAGTATTCTGTAAGCATTTCCGAGAACGGTGATGTGGTTGAAATCATTGCCGAGAACAAGCCTATTACGGTTGAGATATCGAAGCGTGATATTTACGGAAATGAACTTAAGGGTGCAAAAATGCAGCTTATTGATTCTGAGGGTAATGTTGTAGACGAATGGACCTCAGACGGTACAAATCATGTTGTTTCGGCGCTTCCTGCAGGGGCGTACACGCTAAAGGAAACTGCTGCTCCAGATTGTTATGTTATTGCAACTGACATCGGCTTTACGGTCGATATTTACGGCAATGTAACGGTAGAAAACGTTGAGTCTACAGCAACTTCCGAGAACGGTACTCCGCTTATTGTTATGGTGGACGATACCACAAAGGTTGAAATCTCAAAACAGGACATTACAAACGGAAAAGAACTGCCCGGTGCAACTCTTCAGATAATCGATGAAAACGGAAATATCGTAGAGGAGTGGGTTTCAACAAACGAACCTCACATGATCGAAGGCAAGCTGACCGCCGGAAAGGAATACACGCTGAAAGAAACAATGGCTCCCGAGGGCTATGAGATAGCAAATGAGATCAAGTTTACCATAAATGCCGACGGAAGCGTGACCGAGGTCGTTATGTATGACGAGCATACGCCTGTTCCTGAAAAGCCTGAAACACCGCCGACAGACACACCTCATACAGGTGTTTCCGCAGATAACAGCGTGGCTGTTTATCTCTTATCAGCCGTACTGCTTATGATCGTGGGAATCATTATCAGAAAGAAGCATGAGGACTGAGAACAAATGAAAGTGATAAAAACTATTGCAGCCGTTTTTGCGGCTGCGCTCCTTTTTGGAGCTGTGATTTACTGTTTTAAGTCAGGTAATATTGAATGTCGTAATCTAATGATTTGAAAGGAATGATGTTAAATGAAAACTAAAAAGAAGCTGATCGCAGCTGCAGCAAGTGCAATGTGCTTTGCGGCAATGCTGACGACTACGGTATATGCTGATACAGGCGATGTGGCAGGTGCTGTAACAAGCACATGGACAACTGCAAAATCTCAGATAAAATCTGTGGTGGATAACGTTGTTTTTCCTGTGATAGACGTAATTCTGGCAATTTTGCTGTTTGTCAAAATTGCGACCTGTTATATGGATTACCGCAAGCACGGGCAGTTTGAATGGACGCCGGTAGCGATACTTTTCGGCTGTCTGATTTTTGCACTTACTTGTCCGCTGTATATCTGGACAGTAGTAAGTATTTAAGCGGAGGTGACATAGATGAAAGCAAAGATTATTGCAGTGATTTCAGCTACATTGGCATTAACAATGACTGCCTGCGGAACAATTTCTCCGCCTGCACAGACGCAGACGGAAACTACAACTATTACTACCGCAACATCCGAGTCCATACCCGACTCGGATGCCTCTTCGGAGGCTGAAAGTAATGTTGATGAAGAGCAGGTGAAGTCAGATACTTTTATTGCTGAGTTTTTCGACTCAAATATAAGCTTTGCTGACGTTTCGGGAATAGTGACCGAGGCGATGAAAAGCTGTTCATTAAAGAATGAGACAGACAGTTCCAATGGCATACAAAAAATCACTCTTACGGGCAAAAACGGCGGAGGTACTATTGAGGTTCTTTGCATAGATCTGTCGCAGGCACAGCTTGATTACGACATGGAATATATCCTTGAAAACTTCGGAGATTACTATTACGGTCAGATCACGACACAGATGAACGGTATTACTGAGGACGATTTTGTGTCCGATTATCGCATGGTTAATTCCGTTGTTTCAAAGGGGAAATTTCAGCATTACGGCTCGATACAGAAAACCGACGGCATGGCTTCTCTGTTCGGATACACGGAAACATATGCCGTGCTGAATGAAAACAAGCTGAACGTGGTTTCAGGTGCATTTCTCAGCTCTGATATGATGGAAAGGCAGAGTTTTTCGCAGTTGATGGCTAAGTTTGCAGAGAATGTGAAGTATTAACGACATAAGGTGATACAATGCCCTATATCCCATTCACAGACGAACAAAAAGTGCTTGCCAACAGCGTAGACCTTGAGCAGTTTCTCAGAATGAGAGGAGAAAAGCTTGAACGTGCGGGCAGAGAGCATAAGCTCATATACTATGACGGTTCGGGAAAGCATGACAGCATAACTATCCACGGCTCTACCTGGTTCGACCATAAAAATCAGATTGGTGGCGGTGCGATAAAGTTCATGCAGGAGTTTTACGATATGGACTTTCAGACGGCGGTGCAGGAACTGTTAGGACATACAGTGACTCCGCTGTCCCACAGTCCGCCGAAAGTATCGGCAAAAGCAAAAGAAGAAAAGAAAGAATTCAGACTGCCCGAAGCAAACACAAATATGCACAGAGTTTACGCCTATCTCATAAAACAGCGGTTTATAGCACCCGAGGTCATAACACATTTTGCAAAACAGCACACTCTGTTTGAGGATAAAGAACATCACAATGCTGTGTTCGTAGGAGTTGACGAAAACGGCGTACCACGTCAGGCACACAAGAGATCAACAAGCACTTTCGGAAACTCATTCCGTCAAACAATAGAGGGTTCAGACACAAGATACAGCTTTGCCCACTTTGGCGAGTCGGGAAAGCTGTTTGTGTTTGAGGCTCCTATAGATATGATGAGTTTTCTTACGCTGTACCCGAAAGACTGGCAGAAACACAGCTATATCGCCATGAACGGAGTTTATGAAAACGCTGTTTTAACGGCTTTAAAGAATCATTCCGATCTATCTGAAATTGTGCTGTGTGTGGATAATGATGAGGGCGGAATTGAAGCTGTTGACCGCTTAAAAGATATTCTTGCAGAGAACGGATATACCGATGTAAAGAGACTTGCTCCCGAGTACAAGGACTGGAACGAGGTGCTGAAAGCAAAGAACGGAGCCGCAGCTTTGCCTGCTGTTCTTCACAAGCGGAAGGAAGAATATCTTCATCAGATTGATAGCTTAAAACATTTAAGATGCCGTCCCGATAAGCTGACCTCACAAATCTATGCGACATTTAAAAACGGACAATACAAATATCTCGCCGAGTATGCGCTTGTAGGCTCGGCTTTTTTTATTGCAGGAAAAAGCGAAGATACTACGTTTGGCAAGCTAAAAACAAAGCTGAAAACGGAGTACAAGCCATATACCGACAAGGGCAGAAAGGCGCAGAAACAAAGGAACTTGCAGGACTGTGTGCAGAAAGTTTTAAGTGACTTGAAACAGACCGCCCGAACCCGTGAGCAGTCGGTTCAGACGGCAAAGCTTTTGTATAGCCTTGCAGACAGTGCTTTGCGGTTAAATGTTGAAAATACGTTATCCGAACTTGCACAAGAGCAAAGCGAATCAGAAGATATTGTTTCAGATCCGGAACCCTGTATGGAATTCGGATAATGCGATAGCCTCTGCGTCACAGTGCAATACCTTGAAGATAACAAACTAACTAAGAAAGATATATAGCAGAAAGAAGAAAATATCATGTTAGATTGGAAGTGAAAAATTGAATGATAAACAAAAGCTCATAATAGCCGTACTTGTTATTCTTTTCATAGCCTTTATGGTCATAGTTGAACTTTTGGACAACAAGTCACTTAACGGAATAAAGGCAAAGAAGGTCGGCAACGGACAGCACGGAACTGCGAGGTGGGCGACAAAATCTGAGATAAAGCGTACTTTTATCTCTCTGCCATTTGAGCCGGAGATGTGGAGAAAAGGTCAGAACCTGCCGAATGTGCAAGGAACGGTTGTAGGCTGTCGGACGCACGGCAAAAAGACTGTGGCTCTTGTTGATGACGGAGATGTTCACACTCTGATGATTGGTGCAGCAGGAGTCGGAAAAACAGCATACTTCCTGTATCCGAATATCGAACTTTCCTGCGCAAGCGGAATGTCGTTTATCAGTACGGATACAAAGGGCGATGTTGCCCGAAACTACGGTACTATCGCAAGCAAGTACTATGGCTACAATGTTTCTGTGCTTGATCTGCGTAACCCGACAAGGAGCGATGAAAACAACATTCTGCATCTTGTGAATAAATACATGGATATGTACCTTGAAGACAAGTCCAATCTTTCGGCAAAGGCAAAGGCGGAAAAGTATGCAAAGATAACGGCAAAGACGATAATCAATATCGGCGGAGGTGACAGTTCAAACTACGGTCAGAACGCATTTTTCTACGACGCAGCGGAAGGACTTCTGTCCTCTGTCATTCTGCTTTTAGCTGAGTTCGGCGACAAAAACGAAAGACATATCGTATCTGTGTTCAAGCTGATTCAGGACTTGCTTGCTAAGTATCAGCCCGACCCCAAAGCCAAGCCGAAAATGTATTTTACAAAGCTTATGGACAAGCTGCCAAGTGAACACAAAGCAAAATGGCTTGCGGGTGCGGCTCTTAATTCATCAGATCAGTCCATGCTTTCGGTAATGAGTACTGCGTTGTCAAGGCTCAACAGCTTTTTAGATTCTGAGCTTGAACAAATGCTGTGTTTCGGTACGGCGGTTGACGCAGAAAAGTTCTGCAATGAAAGGTCGGCTATTTTTATTGTTCTTCCAGAAGAAGACACATCAAAGTACTTTATGGTAAGTCTGCTTATTCAGCAGCTTTACAGAGAAATACTTGTTATCGCTGATGAAAACGGCGGTAAGCTTAAAAACAGAGTTATGTTTTACTGCGATGAGTTTGGCACGTTCCCTAAAATAGAGGGCGCAGAATCCATGTTTTCTGCGGGCAGAAGCCGTAAAATCAGTATCGTGGCAATAATCCAGTCCTTCGCACAGCTTGAACAGAACTACGGCAGGCAGGGAATGGAGATAATAACCGACAACACCCAGCTGACGGTTTTCGGAGGGTTCGCACCTAATTCACAATCAGCGGAAGTTCTTTCAAAAGCATTGGGAGAATAAACGGTATTAAGCGGTTCTGTTTCACACGGCAGAGATAAAAGCCAATCGCTCCAGATGATAGGCAGACCGCTTATGACCGTTGACGAATTGAAGTCAATGCCAAAAGGACAGTTTATCGTTATGAAAACAGGTACGCACCCGATGATAAGCAAGCTGAAACTGTTTTTCAAATGGGGCATAAAGTTTGAGGACGAATATCGTCTGCCGGATAAAACCGCAAGGAACGTTTCATACAAGGAGCGTGACGAGCTTATTCGTGATATTGAAATTAAATATCCGCAGAAGAAAAAAGATATGCCGCCTGTGGAATTTGAAGTGACAGAATACGAGCAAGAACCGCCAAAGAAAAAGACCAATGTAAAGACATAAAAGGAGTGATGTTTATTGATATTACCGAGAAGAATTTACGATTTAGGACTAAGCCACAAGGCTGTGTCCGTGTATTGTTATCTGGCAAACCGTGCGGATAAGAATGGCGAGTGCTTTCCTTCTGTGCGCAGGATCGCAGAAGACATGAATCTGTCAAAATGCACGGTGTTTCGTGCGTTCAACGAGCTTGAAGAAAACGGATTGCTAGAGCGTTTTCCCCGTTATCACCCACAAGGCGGACGGCGCAGTTCGCTGTACCGCATAAAGGGCGAGATAACTAAAACAAATCAACACGAGAAACGAGGTGATATGCTTGTTTGATTGGATCTCTGACGCTATTGACTGGATAGGTGACAGTATTTCAAGTCTGTGGGACAACACTGTCGGAGCGGCGGTCGATACTGTTACCGACGCAATTTGGGACGTTATGTTTGAATGGCTTTTCAACCTCATTTACGGAGCGGTCGCCGATCTGTTTGAGTTTATCAACTCCACCACAAGCGACATCTTTACCCTTTCGTGGGTGCAGGCGTTTATCAGTCTGTTTCACGCACTTGGCTGGATGCTGTTTGTCTGCGGAATGATAGTAGCTATCTTTGATACGGCAGTTGCATACGAATCGGGTCAGGCGAACATCAAAAACACCTGCATAAACGTGCTTAAAGGCTTTATGGCGGCGAGTCTTGTAACGGTAGTTCCGCAAAGGCTGTATACATTTTGCGTTTCTTTGCAGGGTACTTTCACTCAGGACTTGCTTGGCGGTTTCATAACCGGAACGAATGCTTCTGTTGCAGATTCGGGACTTGCGGTCATAATTGCTCTTGCTACGGACGTAAGCCTGTTCAGCCTGTTTTTCATCATACTTTTCGGCTACTGCACGGTGAAGGTTGTTTTTTCAAACATCAAGCGAGGCGGCATAATGCTGTGTCAGATAGCCGTTGGGAGTCTGTATATGTTCGGAGTTCCCAGAGGGTACACTGACGGTTTTTACAGCTGGTGCAAGCAGGTCATAGCCACTTGTCTGACTGCCTTTTTGCAGACCACTATACTGTATCTCGGACTGCTTACCTACACTCTGCACGCTCTGCTTGCGGTGGGGCTTTGTCTTTCGGCAACGGAAGTACCGAGGATCGCTCAGATGTATGGGCTGGATACGAGTGTGAGGGTCAATATGATGTCTGTTAGCCACTCGGTTTCTATGGGGGCTAAGGCGGTTGGAATGATTAATGCGAAAGGGTAGTTTGATTTGACAATAGAAAAGTACTGTGATATAATTCATGATATATAACAGAGATGTAAGAATTTACTTTCAGGAAGGAAGGATCTGCAATGTGGATAAAACTGAATCTGGATGGAATTGTTCTGAGTTTTAGAGTGAAGAGATATATCAAAACAGACAACAGCAATTGGGATACAACTTGGTGCTGCGTGGATTTTTGTTTAGAGTCAAAATCTTGGCTAAAATATGAAGTACGAAATGACGAGATACTTCTTGCGAGTGAAATTGACAGCTTAATTGGAATGCTTGAAAATCTTTTATCTGATCGTCAGACTGAACAAATCGAATATCAATGCATTGAACCTGATTTTAGCTTTGTTTTCAATCCCAAAAAAGACCTGAGTCTTGACCCGAATTATGAGTATGTTTCGCCTGAGGATAGATTTGTTGATATAGATTTACAATGGAAAGTATTTTTTTGGAACGGCGGACTAACAGATAATTATATATCTGTTACGTTGAACCGAACAGAAATCGAGTATTTTCTTGTTTATCTGAAAGTGATTGCAGGTGATTTATCAGAAGAAAACGACGATATCGTTAAACAATTAATTAAGAAAAATATATTATACTGACAGTATTTATACAGCCAAGCCGCAAACTTGGCTGTATTTTTATGCAAGAACGGAGCGTGATAACAAAAATGAAAACCTACATCTACCCCGAAAACCTGAAGGCAAACGTAAAGCTGTGGTTGTGGAACGTCCGGGATTTTATCATGATCTGCATTGGGATAATTCTGTCGGTGATCGTGCTTGTAAACCTGTGGAACGTTATCCCCTGTGCAGTTACCGCCTGCTTTGCGTTTCTCTCCCTTCGGGTGGACGAAACCGCAATAATGGACTATCTTTTTAATGCTGTGAAATTCTTTGTGACCTCGCAGCAATTGTATTTATGGAGGAAAAATTAAATGGCAAAAAGGAAAAATAACAGCGTTCAAGGTCTTATCGGTCTTGAACGCTTTACTAAATACGGAGTAAAAACCGATAAGGCTGATATAGCATTTTTCAGCGTTGAGCCGACCAATATATCCGTGCTTTCTGCGGCGAATATCGATGTGAAGATACACCACCTGATGATGCTGTTAAGCAGTATACCCGACCTTGAAATACTTGCTCTGGATTCCTGCGAGTGTTTCGACAGCAACAAAACCTATGTAAAAAATCGTTTGCAGACAGAGCAGAACGAGGCGGTCAGAAAACTCTTACAGGCAGACTATGATTTTCTTGACGAAATTCAGGTGGAAATGTCCTCGGCAAGACAGTTTGTGTTCGCTTTAAGATTCAGGCGTGAGAAGGATGAGCAGATCTTTAATACCATAAACCGAGTGGATAAAGCCATAGCCGAGCATGGATTTTCGGCAAGAAGAATGAGCAAATCGGAGGTAAAAAGAATGCTTGCGCTGTATTTCGGAACGAGCATTTCGGGTGATGAGATTCCCGATGTTGAGGGAGAAACCGAATTTGAATTGGAGGTGAAAACAAATGAGGAATAAAAAGCAGAAGAAAAAAGAACTGTCATATGAGCAGCTTGAGATAATGGACACAAAGGATTTCTTCGATCGCACAGTGCCGGGCATAATCAAATTCTACACAGACCACTACGTCTGCGGAAACTTTTACAAGTCCTGCTGGGCGGTGACGGAATATCCGCCAAGTACGGAAGAAACGGCAATACTTGCTCATCTTGCGGACAGAAACGGGGTAACGCTCAGGATCTACAACCGCCTTGTTACAAGCATGGAGCAGCGTAAAATCGTTCAGCAGGCAATGCGTAAGAACCATATGATGACTAATACAAACGATGTCAACGAAAGCATAAAGGCTCAGAACAACATCAATGATGTGGTAGAACTGCTGTCGGAGCTGAGAAGAAACAAAGAGCCTCTTTTGCATACGGCTGTCTTTATCGAGCTGAAAGCAAGTACTGAGGATAAGCTGAAAGAACTGCAGGCTGACATTCAGATGGAGCTTACACGTTCTAAAATATCTGTTGACAGACTTTTGCTTCGTCAAAAAGAGGGCTTTCTGTCTGTTCTTCCGACAGGCAATAATGTGTTCGCAAGTCAGTTTGAAAGAGTGCTTCCTGCAAGCTCTGTGGCTAATCTTTATCCCTTGAATTACAGCGGAAAAACCGATGAAAACGGCTTTTATCTTGGCAGGGATAAGTACGGCAGCAATGTGCTTGTTGACTTCGATAAGCGTACAGAAGACAAGACCAACTCTAATATCCTTATCCTCGGTAACAGCGGACAGGGCAAATCGTACTTGATGAAATTACTCCTTTGCAATCATCGTGAGGCAGGAAAAAGTGTTCTGGTTTTGGATCCCGAGCATGAGTATGAGGATCTCTGTTTAAACTTAGGCGGAACGTATATAGATATGATGTCGGGTGAGTATATGATAAATCCTCTTGAACCGAAAGCGTGGAGCGACGGAGAAAAATCTACAGATGACAGTCCCGAAGCGTTCCGCAAGGTCACCCGACTTAGTCAGCACATCAGCTATCTCAAAGACTTCTTCAGAGCGTACAAGGACTTCACAGACGCAGAGATCGATACGATAGAAATTATGCTGATGAAGCTGTACGCAAGGTTCGGCATTGACGATCTCACAGACTTTGACACGCTGATAGATGAGGATTATCCGATGATGTCCGATCTATACGACCTTGTAGAAAAGGAGTTTTACGCTTTTGATAAGTCTAAAAAGCAGCTTTACACAGAAGAAATGTTGCAGAATATCTGCCTTGGACTGCACAGTATGTGCAAAGGTGCTGAGAGCAAATACTTCAATGGACACACCAATATCAAGGACGGCGAGTTTATCTGCTTCGGAGTAAAAGGGCTTATGGACACAAACAAAAGGCTGAAAGATACGATGCTGTTTAATATTTTGTCGTATATGTCCAATCAACTGCTCGGCAGAGGGAACACCGTCGCAGCCATAGACGAGCTGTATTTATTCCTCACAAACATGACGGCAATAGAATATATCAGAAACGGCATGAAGCGTGTTCGTAAGAAAGAGTCCTCGTTTATTCTGGCAAGTCAGAATATCGAGGACTTTTTGCTGCCCGAGATAAAGGAGTTCACAAAGCCGCTGTTCTCCATTCCGTCACATCATTTTCTGTTCAATCCGGGTAACATTTCACCCATTGCGTTTATTGATACCTTGCAGTTAGAAGAATCGGAATATGGCTTGATAAAGTATCCCGAAAGAGGAACTTGTCTTTACAGGTGCGGAAATGAGCGGTATCTGCTGCAGGTCATTGATCCGGCGTACAAGGCGGTGTTGTTTGGCTCGGCGGGAGGAAGATGAACGTTAGTTCTGAATTAAACTGCTTGATTTGCTTTGTAAGATGTGGTATAATCAATCTAATAGAAATGAGGTGCATGACGTATGGATTTAAAGAAAACAAGTGTGTTTATCAGCCTTATACTCCGTCATAAGCCGGAGGTTATCGGAATATCTCTTGACCGGCACGGCTGGGCGGACGTTCAGGAACTGATAGACGGGATCAATAAAACCGGAAAATACAGTATCGATATGCCTGCACTTGAAGAAATAGTGAGGACGGACAATAAGCAGCGATACTGTTTTAATGAGGATAAAACAAAAATAAGGGCAAATCAAGGACATTCCATCAATGTCGATGTGGAACTTAACGAAGCTGTTCCGCCTGAAATACTGTACCACGGCACAGGCGAAAAATACGTTGAATCAATAAATACTGAGGGCTTAAAGCCTATGAGCAGATTGTATGTACATCTTTCAAAGGATATTGATACAGCAGTTAATGTTGGAAAACGTCATGGAAAGCCTGTTGTATACAAGATATTCGCAGGAGAAATGCATAGACAGGGTTATGAATTCTATTTGTCCGAGAACGGTGTTTGGCTGACCAAAACTGTGCCTGTTAATTTTATTAAAAATGAAAGATAAACGATAAGAGTCGCTTACTTAAAATGCGGCTCTTTTTTGTTGCAAAAAAGGAGGTTGATAAAAATGCACAACAAGAAATACGGCATATGGAAAACAAGGTATGCCGAAAACAGCAGAAATATTTATGAAGACTGGGTTCGTCGTGGCGGCGAACCCATTTTGTTTTCTACGGAGAGAGGAGCGCTTGAATATATGCACGGTATAGAAATGAAAACGCAGGGTGCGTTTACGGAATTTGAAGTGCGTGAGGTGAGCTGATGTCGGCTACTGTTGCAGCGGCTCTTAAAAAGATAGCCGTATATATTCTTGGTGATAAAAACAAGCGAGGCAAGCTGTTCGTGCTTATCGCAAGCATCGCCGCAGGATTTCTCGGTCTGATGTGTCTGCCTGTGGCTGTGCTTTCAAGTTTTGGAAATGAAATAGAGCCGCCGGAAATTGATAAAAGTCTGTTTACGGAGTCGGCATTGTTTGAAAGTCTGGACAGCGAACAGCAGGTAAAGTTAACAAATATTCAGAATCAGGGTCAGGCTATCGAGGACGCTATGACGAACGCAGGGGTAAGGGATCAGACCATAAAGGCACAGCTGATATATATGTCATACTTCGACGAAGTGCAGAATTTCTATGCGGAATCATATGCACATCTGTTTGCTGTTGCTCCTAATGATAGTGATCTGATTAATGCGATAAACTCAACCTACGATCTTGAAATCGACTATGATGAATTCATAAGGACGTACACTTGGGTTATGAACAGCACCATCAACGAGTATATGTTTACCGACAGCACGACTAAAAACTGCGCTGACCTTGCAGCATGGGCGAAGAATGCTTACATCTCAGGCTGGGGATACAAAAGCGGAGCTGTTGGTGAAAGAGATGAGGCAGACCGAATCAGATATGCAGACAACGCAGGACTTATGCTCGGATATCTTAACTACAGCCCGACCGATAAAGCGTTCGGTTCGGATTACAATACACTTGTTTATACAGAGCAGGGCGGACTTGATACCATGCCGGAGGTCGCAGGGCTGGGACTGTTCGACGGCAGGCAGCACGGAATATATGTGGGAAATGGTGAGGTGGTTTACAGTTCGGAGGCTGTTGGTTATGTAACGAAAGATGTAGTTTCAAACGGCGGATGGACAAGCTGGTGTACCTATGAGAGGATAGATTATCCGCAGGAGGTGACTGAACGTTTGAATGAGGACAGCTCGTCGGAAGATTAATTTGATTGGAGTGTGATAGGTTGAAAAAATCAGTAACGTTAAGTGTAAGTGAGGAAAGGCTGTCGGCGATTGAGATGCATCTGGAACAAAAGAACACAACTCTTGCGGGGGAGCTGGATAAGTATATTGACCAGCTCTACCTCAAGACCGTTCCTCAGAACGTCAGAGATTTCATTGATATGATGTCTGCGAAAAAGCCTGTGAGAAAGCAGAAGATTACTGCTCCGAATGAAAAGAAAAAGAAGTCCGAGCAGTAGCTCGCATCGGTTCGCGCGACGTTGCCCCGTGTGGCGAGGTAAGGCGGTGGGTGGGGTAAGTTTACCATGAAGGGAGTCGGGGGGATTGTGCGGCTTTTTCGCAGAGTTGGAGAATGGTAGGATTCGGGAGAATTCGGGAGGGTTTGGGGTATTTATTTTGTTGCTGGTTAAAGTTTTGGCGTCAAAGCCGCCAAAACATTCACATCGGACGAGCAAAGCT
>ERZ791631.763-NODE-763-length-25356-cov-5.968974_pt1 | contig 25356 bp, 19 predicted proteins | sample MGYA00509961_ERZ791631 | MGnify/ENA primary metagenome ERZ791631 (study PRJEB30046, sample SAMN00715248) | human gut metagenome | study: EMG produced TPA metagenomics assembly of the A metagenome-wide association study of gut microbiota in type 2... | reverse complement strand
AGCGAAACCGGGAGCTGACGCAAGGCTGCGGGCCGGGCATGCCCGGCCCCTACAGAGCGGATATTATAAGGTAGAGGGTATAAAAAATCCCACCACGGGAGGTGGTGGGATTTACAAAACGCTAAACTAATTAGGCAGTAGCGTTCGTAATGTAGTAGCTGCCTTCACTATCGTTAGCCGCATCAACTTTAGCATCAGGGCTATAAGTGCAAGTTTTGCCAGAGGTGTAAACCAGTTCAACAATCTTGCCCTTCTCGTTAATTTTCACGCCCTTGATGTAGTCCTTGTTAATTTCGCCCAACGTTGCGATTGCTTCATAGGTAACATCTTCGCTACCAACAACAACTTTCGTTGTATCAGCGGTATCGCCAGTTGCTGTAACAGTCTTCGTGCTCTTAGAATACGCCTCATCAACCAGCGTCTGCGCAGCCATAACAGCGGAGCGCGTCTCTGCAATAATCTGCTTATTGCGAGCCTTGTCAATGTAGCCAGTCAGAGCCGGAACCAGCAGGGCGGCCAGAATAGCCAGAATGACCAGAACAACGATCAGCTCGACGAGGGTGAAGCCCTTTTTGTCCTTCAATTTCTTGAACATCTTGTTTTTCCTCCAAAAATTTCTTTGATGTATGCCGACTTCACGAACCCCATCGACATTTCATATTGTCATTTTATAACACAATTTGTGCTTTGTCAAGCCGAAATGTGCTTTCAAAACCCGTTTTGTGTTTTTCTGGTATTCTCTAGCTGATACTTAAAAGAAATCAGGCTGTTCTTATGGAATTTAACGAGCGTTTACGCTATTTAATAGATTGCGAAGAAATCAAAATCAAGGATTTAGCCCCCAAGCTATGCCTCAGTGCGTCCACCCTGAGCAACTATGCACAGGGAATCCGCGAGCCGGACTATGACACCCTGCGGCGCATTGCGGATTATTTTGGGGTCAGCATCGACTATCTGCTTGGCCACAAGACCCCCGCCGAGGACGATGAGCGCCAGCTTTTGGCCCGCTACCGCAGCTTTACCCCCAGCCAGAAGCGCCTTCTGCTGGATCAGGCCGAGCTGATAACCCGTTACAAAGTAAAAGTAAACGATTGACCCGCCGGGAGTCGGCGGGTCAATTTTTTTATAGCCCGCCCCCCTGCCGCGCAAAAATACATTTTTTCAAAAATAATCTAGCCAACGCACGCATAATATGTTATGATAGTAAGCTGAAGACTTGTAGTGTGCCCCACGGGGCCGCGCAATTTTACAAAGGGAGTCTTTTTGATGAAAACTACTGCCAAGCTGCGCGTGGCGCTCTTCTTCGGCGGCGTATCCAGTGAGCATGAGGTCAGCTGTGTTTCGGCCTCGGCCTGGCTGCGCGCGCTGGGGCAGTCCCCCTGTGCAGAGCAATATGAAGCATTTCCTGTCGGCATCACCAAGGACGGCCGCTGGCTGGCCTGCAGCCCCACGCCCGAGGCCATGGCCGACGGCAGCTGGGAGCAGGGGGACTGCACCCCCTGCGTGTTCAGCCCCGACCGCCGGGACCACGGCCTTTGGCTGCTGAAGGACGGCAAAGCCGAGCTTGTCCGCATTGACATCTGCGCCCCCGTCATGCACGGCAAAAACGGCGAGGACGGCACGATTCAGGGCCTGTTTGAACTGGCGCGCATCCCCTATGTGGGCTGCGGCGTGCTGGGCAGCGCGGTCTGCATGGACAAAGCCGTAGCCAACGCCCTGATGGACGCCGCCGGTGTCCCTCACTGCCGCTGGGCCGCCGCCAGCCGCGCCGACCTTGCGCTGAACGGCCCCGTGGTGCTGGACGCCGTGGAGGCAAAGCTGGGCTACCCCATCTTTGTCAAGCCGGCCAACGCCGGCTCCAGCGTGGGTATCTCCAAGGCAGCCGACCGCGCCATGCTGGAGCAGGCGGTCGAGATTGCCCTGCGCGAGGACGACAAGGTCGTTTTTGAGGAGTTCGTGGACGCGCAGGAGGTCGAGTGTGCGGCCATCGGCAACCCCGATGACCCGTCCACCGTTGCCACCACCCGCCCGGGTGAGATTTTGGCCGGGGCGGAGTTCTACACCTACGACGACAAGTACAAAAACGGCGTGTCCCAGACCGTCATCCCCGCCCATCTGAGCGAGGAAAAGCTCGACGAGGTGAAGGCCGAGGCCCGTAAGGCCTATCTGGCGCTGAACTGCGCGGGTCTGTCCCGCTGCGACTTCTTTGTGGAGCGCGGCACCGGCCGCGTTTTGTGCAACGAGCTGAACACCCTGCCCGGCTTTACGCCCATCAGCATGTATCCGAAGCTGATGGAGCATGAGGGCTACAGCTATCCGGCACTGGTCGATAAGCTGCTGCAGCTGGCGCTGCACCGCCGGAAGGGGGCTTATTGATGGACACACGGCCCATCGGCGTATTTGACAGCGGCCTTGGCGGGCTGACCGCCGTGCGCCAGCTGCGCCGCGTGCTGCCCGGTGAGGATATCGTCTATTTCGGCGATACCGGCCGCGTGCCTTACGGCAGCCGCGGGCGGGACATCATCGTGCAGTATGCGCGGCAGGATATTCGCTTTCTGCTCAGCCGGGATGTCAAGTTCATCATCGCCGCCTGCGGGACCGTGTCCTCGACCTATCCGCCGGAGGAGGCCGCCCGGCTGCCGGTGCCCTACACCGGCGTGGTGGGTGCCACCGCCCGCGCTGCCGTGGACGCGACCCGCAACCACCGCATCGGCATCATCGGCACAGCCGCCACGGTGCGCAGCGGCTCCTACGCGGCGGTCATCCGCGATATGCTGCCCGATGTGCAGATTTTTGCGCGCGCCTGCCCGATGTTTGTGCCGCTGGTCGAGAACGGCTATTTCAATGACGGCAACCCCGTGACCAAACTCATCATTGCCGAGTATCTGCAGGAGCTGAAGGACGCCGGTGTTGACACGCTGATCCTTGGCTGCACCCACTACCCGCTGCTGAAAAAGATGATCGGCGATTTTATGGGCGATGCGGTGCGGCTGGTGGATTCCGGCAAGGTGACCGCGCAGGCCACCGCCGCTGCGCTGGCGGATCTGGGGCTTTTGAACGGCAAAGCAGACGGCGGCACCGCCCACTATTATGTCAGCGACACGCCCGACAACTTTGCCGAGCTGGAGCAGATGTTCTTAGGCGAGTACGCCGGCGGCCCGGTAGAGCGCATTGCGATCGAAACATACTAGGGAAAAAGGGCTTCCCCCTCGGGGGAAGCTGTCACCGAAGGTGACTGATGAGGGGCGGGCTTGCCGTGGCCGCCCATTTCCGGGCAACGATGGAAGGTCTGCCCTCATCCGGCCCTGCGGGCCACCGCACCCCTTCTGGCGCTGCGCGCCACCTCCCCCGTATCGGGGGAGTCTGTCCCCTCGGGGGAAGGCTTTTAGTAGAGGTACACTATGGAAGAAAAATATCTGATCACCATCAAGGGCACGATGGAGCAGCGGGGCGACACCGACACGGTGGAGCTTATGACCCGCGGCTCGCTCGTCCACAAGGACGGTGCCTACTATATCGTATACAAGGAGACCGAGACCACCGGCTATGAGGGCTGCACCACCACCGTCAAGGTGGCCGAGGACGCCCGCAAGGTTTCGATGCTGCGCTACGGCAAGCAGTCGAGCCAGCTTATCATCGAGAAGGGCACCCGGCATCTCTGCCATTATGAGACCGGCTACGGCGCAGTAAGCCTTGGCGTGGCCGCCGATGTCATTGAGCATGCGCTGAGCGAGGAGGGCGGCAAGCTGAAATTCAGCTACACGCTGGATTCCGGCGCGGAAAACTTCATCAGCCGCAATCTGGTGGATATCACGGTCGATAAATTGCCGGAAGCGTAAAATAAAAATCCCCCACAGGAGGTTCATCATGGAATATAAAAACTACAACCCCCGCGCGGCGGCGCTGGCGCAGGCCCGCACCCTGCTGACCGATGCCGTCAAGGCTGCTATCGCTGACGGCTCTCTGCCGGAGGCCCAGCTGCCCGATTTCATCGTGGAGATCCCCGCCGATGTCAAAAACGGCGACATCGCCTCCAACGCGGCCATGGCCGGCGCCCGCGCCTTCCACAAGGCGCCGCGCCAGATCGCCGAGGCCATCACCGCCAAGCTTGCGCTGGACGGCAGCCTGTTCGACCGGTTTGAGATCGCCGGCCCCGGCTTCATCAACCTGTTCCTTGCGCAGGACTGGTTCACCAGCGTTGTGCGCGCCGCCGTGGCCAACCCCGAGTACGGCCGCACCGATGTCGGCGCAGGCAAGCGCTACAATGTCGAGTTCGTTTCGGCCAACCCCACCGGCCCGATGCACATGGGCAACGCCCGCGGCGGCGCGCTGGGTGACGGTCTGGCCGCCTGTCTGGACTGGGCGGGCTACGATGTGACCCGCGAGTTCTACATCAACGATGCAGGCAACCAGATCGAGAAGTTCGGCAAGAGCCTTGCCATCCGCTACCTGCAGCTGTACAAGGGCGAGGACGCCTGCCCCCTGCCTGAGGAGTGCTATCAGGGCGCGGACATCATTGCCCGCGCGAAGGAGTTTGCCGAGATTCACGGCGATTCCTATGTGGAAAAGGACTTTGACGAGCTGAAGAAGGCCATCGTGGCCGATGCCCTGCCCAAGAACATCGCCGGTCTGCAGCGCGACCTCGGCAAGTACCGCATCGAGTACGATGTCTGGTTCCATGAGAGCGACCTGCACAACTCCGGCGCGGTCAAGGCCGTGGTGGACAAGCTGCTGGAGACCGGTGCCTGCTACAAGGCCGAGGACGGTGCCATCATGTACCGCAGCGCCCAGTACGCCGCCAAGTACGGCGTTGTGAACAAGCGCAAGACCGATGACGGCAGCGAGGAGGAGGCCAAGGATGAGGTGCTGGTGCGCGCCAACGGCATCCCGACCTACTTTGCCGCCGACATTGCCTACCACTACAACAAGCTGGCCGTGCGCGGCTTTGACAAGGCCATCGACGTCTGGGGTGCCGACCACCACGGCCATGTGGCCCGCATGAAGGGCGCGATGGACGCCATCGGTCTGGACGGCAGCCGCCTTGACATCGTGCTGATGCAGATGGTCAACCTGATGCGTGACGGCAAGCCCGTGCGTATGAGCAAGCGCACCGGCAAGGCCATCACCCTGACTGACCTGCTGGACGAGGTGCCCATTGATTCCGCGCGGTTCTTCTTCAACCAGCGCGAAAGCTCCTCCACGCTGGACTTTGACCTTGATCTGGCCGTGCGCAACGACAGCGAGAACCCGGTCTACTATGTCCAGTACGCCCATGCGCGCATCTGCTCCGTGCTGAAAAAGCTTGAGAGCGAGGGCGTGAAGTTTGAAGGCGCGGACGCCGTGGACGCCGCTGTGCTGACCGACCCCGCCGAGCAGGCACTGATCCGTCTGCTGGCCGCCTTCCCCGCTGAGATCGCCGCCGCCGCCGAGAAGTACGACCCGGCCCGCATCACCCGCTACTGCATTGATGTGGCGTCCGCCTACCACCGCTTCTACAACGCCTGCCGCATCCTTGATGCGGAGGGCACCGTGCAGCAGGGCCGCATTGCGCTGTGCCTGGCCGTGCGCGGCGTGATCCACAACATCCTGACGATGTTCAAGGTCACCGCACCGGAAACGATGTAAAAAGATAAAAGATAATAGATAAAAGATAAAAAATAAAGTGGAGTTTTCTCCGCTGCGCTGCGAAAACAAAATTTGGTTTTCGACCGCAGGGAGAAAACTCCACCATTTTTATTATCTATTATCTTTTATCTATTATCTATTCCGGCGTACACGCGCCCAACATATTTATTATACCACAAGCAGCATGTGTTATTCAATCCTGAATATGCACAAATATTGCACAGCAAGATTGTAGGGTCTGCGAATAGACGAAACACTAAGGCTGTGATATAGTATAGTCACAGAAAGAAAACAGCCGGAGATAAGGAACTGGAAGTTCCAAGAGATGCCACTTTCCAGAAGTTTCTTCATCAAAGACCGATCGTGAACAGACCGACATCTTAAAGTTCAGCTTTAAGGACTCCGATCCAGCAGCACGAGGGCAGAAGAAGAAACCGGAAAGAAACCGTAAAGGCCGCCGGCAGTATTTCGTAAGGAAGGAGGCTCGAGTCCAATGGCAAACTTCAAAGATCCCATTCATCACCGGCGGGCCTGGGCCTGCTAACAAAAAAGAACCGCATCCGAAGCCGCAGGTCATCACCTGTAAAAGATTTATAAAAACGCGATGTCCGGTTACTTGACCATTGTTTAGCAGACTCAGGGGCCGTCACAACAGACCCCCGCATGAGATATAGATTAGGATGAAAGAAGGCTGGTAGAGATGACCGTCACCACTCCGCCGAACAGGATTTACCTGAACTTCACCTGATCAACAAGGAGATACTCCGATGTACAAGAGTTAAGAGGCTTTGGTCCTCGGCATCAGACCCATTACCCCAGGAACGATCTTAATAACCTTAACAGCAAGCTTTACTCCGTTCCACAAATGCTTTTCAGCAAATAACGAACCCGAGGGTAAGTCCAATGAACTGTTAGTAAGATCCTGAAAGGGCAATCAAAATTCGCAAACGATAGGAATGATTCCCATGACGATGTGGAAGCAGTCCGAAAAATAACGAAAAGGGTTATGAGGCTATGACTCCGAAGAAGTAAGACCGCCGGGGCGAACGAAATGTTCGCCCCGGCTTTTTGTGTTGTGCAGCAATACAGGCGCACGGCCCGGGAGGGATGAAGTCCACCCCTACGCATTGATTTTCAAGTGGGGCTGTAGGGCGGCCAGCCCTCTGGCCGCCGTGGCCGTTTGCGGCGGCGGAAAGGTACCCGGGAGGGATAAATCCCTCCCCTACAAACAAAAAAGCAAGAGCCGCTCCACTCGGGGCGGCTCTTGCTGTATGGATAAAATTACTTGTTCTTCTTGCTGGCGGCCTTCATGCGCAGGTCGTGGTCCAGAATGCGCTTGCGGATGCGCAGGTTCTCGGGGGTGACCTCAAGCAGCTCATCGGGGGCCAGGAACTCAAGGCAGCCCTCGAGGCTGAACTTGGAAACGGGCACCAGACGCAGGGCGTCATCACTGCCGGAGGCGCGGGTGTTGGTCAGGTGCTTGGTCTTGCAGACATTGACGGTGATGTCCTCGCCGGTCGGGGTGTAGCCCACGACCTCGCCTGCGTAGACCTTCTCGCCGGCGTTGACGATCAGGGTGCCGCGCTGCTGGGCGTTGAACAAACCGTAGGTGACGGCATCGCCGGTCTCAAAGCTGATCAGAGAGCCGGTGGAGCGGGTCTGAATGTCACCGCACCACTCCTCGTAGCCGTCAAAAATCGTGTTCATGATGCCTTCACCGTGGGTGTCGGTCAGGAACTGGCTGCGATAGCCGAACAGGCCGCGGCTGGGCATACGGAACTCGATGCGGGAACGGCTGTTCATCATCTGCATGTTCATCAGGATGGCCTTGCGGGCGCCCAGTGCGGTCATGACATTGCCCTGATAGATCTCGGGCACATCAATCACAACGCGCTCCATAGGCTCCATGACCTTGCCGTTCTCCTCATGGGTCAGAACATGCGGGGGGCTGACCTGCAGCTCATAGCCTTCGCGGCGCATCGTCTCGATCAGGATGGACAGGTGCATCTCGCCGCGGCCCATGACGCGGAAGGAATCGTTCGTGGCGGAATCCTCGACCTTCAGGGCGACATCCTTCAGCAGCTCGCGCATCAGGCGGTCACGGATCTGGCGGGAGGTGACATACTTGCCCTCCTTGCCGGCAAACGGGGAATCGTTGACCGAGAAGGTCATCTCGACCGTGGGGTCGTTGATCTTGACAAAGGGCAGGGGCTGCACCTTGCTGGGGTCGCAGATCGTGTTGCCGATGGAAATATCGGGCAGACCCGCAAACGCAACAATATCACCGGCCTGTGCGCTCTCGATCGGCTCACGGCCGTTGGCCTTGAAGTCGAACAGCTTGGTGATGCGGCCGCTCATATGCACATCGGGGTTGTGCCAGTCGCAGACCTGAATCGGGCTGCCGACCTTGATGACGCCGTTCTGCACGCGGCCAACACCCATGCGGCCGACAAAGTCGTTGTAGTCAACGCTGGAAACCAGCATCTGCAGCGGCTCCTCAGGCTCGCCCTCCGGCGGCTGGACATACTTCAGGATGGTATCGAACAGGGGCATCAGGTCCTTGCCGGAGGAGGGGTCGGTCCAGTCATAGCTGGCCGTGCCGTTACGGCCGGAGCAGAACACCATCGGGCTGTCCAGCTGCTCATCGGTAGCGCCAAGATCCATCAGCAGCTCAAGGATCTCGTCAATGACCTCGGCAATGCGGGCGTCCGGGCGGTCAATCTTGTTGACAGCAATGACCAGAGACAGGTTCTGCTGCAGGGCCTTCTGCAGAACAAAGCGGGTCTGGGGCATACAGCCCTCGGCCGCGTCGACCAGCAGCAGAACGCCGTTGACCATCTTCAGCACGCGCTCGACCTCGCCGCCGAAGTCGGCGTGGCCCGGGGTGTCAACGATGTTGATTTTAACGCCCTTGTACTCACAGGAGCAGTTCTTGGCCAGAATCGTGATGCCGCGCTCACGCTCAATATCGCCGGAGTCCATGACGCGCTCGGCCACCTGCTGGTTGGCACGGAAAGCGCCGGACTGCTTCAGCATCTGGTCGACCAGCGTGGTCTTGCCGTGGTCAACGTGAGCGATGATCGCAACATTGCGGAGATTTTCCTGAATCATATACATTCCCTCTCAAAAATGAAAATGCCGATAGACTGATATTTGCAGGGGCAAAGCCCCAATATCCACATACTATTTTATAATACGCTATAATGTCTTATTTGTCAAGAATCGCAAAAAGCAAAAATGTGTGTTATAATATGGATTATTATAGTGATATTTTACACTAATTAAACAGACCGCCAGACTTGCCTCCCTCTGCGAGGGAGGTGGCCCGGAGGGCCGAAGGGAGAGAACCCTGCCATTGCCCCAAGCTACAGACGATGGCGAAGCTCTCTCCCCCAGCCGCTGCGGCGGCAGCCCCCTCGAAGAGGGGGCCAAGGAGATAGAGGGGAGAACCACTATGGCAAACAACACGGTACGCCACATCAATATCATCGGCCACCAGAACCCGGATACGGACTCGATCTGCTCCGCACTGGCGTATGCATGGCTGAAAAACCGCGGCAGCCTCAACGGTCTGTATGAGGCCCGCCGCGCCGGGCATGTAAACCGCGAGACACGGTTTGTCCTGCAGCATTTCGGCGTTGAGGCACCCCGCCTCTGCACCGATGTCAGCCCGCAGATCAAGGACATCGACATCCGCAAGCAGGCCGGCATTGACGGCGAGATGAGCGTGCGCGCCGCGTGGAACCTGATGCGCGATGTCGAGATCGACACCCTCTGCATTGTGGACGATGAGAACGAGCTGCAGGGGCTGATCACGATCAAGGACATTGCCGATGCCAACATGGATCTGTTTGACACGGCCGTGCTGGCCGCCGCCGACACCCGCTGCACCAATGTGCTGGAAACGCTCGAGGCTGAGCTGGTTGTCGGCAGCGCCGACGCCCACATTGACAGCGGCAATATCTGCATCGGCACCAGCCCGGAAATCATGGAGGAGCTGGTCAAGCCCGGGGACATTGTGCTGGTTTCCAACCGGTACGAAACCCAGATGTGCGCCATCGACTGCGGCGCGCAGGCCATCGTAGTTTGCTGCGGCTCTGCGGTGCCGCGCACCATCATCGCCCGCGCACAGGAGAAGGGCTGCGCGGTCCTGGCAACCCCCTACAACACCTACGCCGCCGCACGGCTCATCTCGACCGCAGCGCCGGTGCGCCACTTTATGCGCACGAAGGAGCTGCTGAAATTTAGCGTCAATACGCCGATCGAGGACGCGCAGAAGGTCATGGCAAGTGTCCGCCACCGCTATTTCCCGATTCTGGACGAGAACGGCAAATACTGCGGTGTTGTCAGCCGCCGTAACCTGTTGAACCTCCACCGCAAGCAGCTGATTCTGGTCGATCACAACGAGCGCACCCAGGCCGTGGACGGTCTGGACGAGGCGGATATTCTGGAGATCATCGACCACCACCGCATCGGCAATCTGGAAACGACCGGCCCGGTGTATTTCCGCAATGTGCCGGTGGGCTGCACGGCCACGATTTTGTATCAGATGTATCAGGAGCAGGGCATGACCCCCAGCCGCGAGATCGCGGGCCTGCTTTTGTCGGCAATTCTGTCCGATACGCTGGTGTTCCGGTCCCCGACCTCCACCCCGCAGGACGAAGCCGCCGCCAAGGCGCTGGCCGATATCGCGGGCGAGGACATCCCGACATATGCCGAGCAGATGTTTGAGGCCGGTGCCGACCTGACCGGCCGCACGGCGGAGGATGTATTCAGCTCGGACTTCAAGGCATTCAGCCGCGGCGATGTCAAGTTCGGTGTCGGGCAGTCCACCTACATGACCGACAAGTCCCGCGCCGCCGCCGAGGCGCTTGTGGAGCCGTATCTGCCCGAGGCAAGCCGCCGCGAGGGCCTGCCGCTGATTTTCTACATGTTCACCGACATGAAGACCCAAAGCACCGACCTGATGTGCTACGGCCGCAACGCCGAGGAGATCATCCGCGATGCGTTCCATGTCGAGCCGGAGGGCAGCATGGCGCGCCTGCCCGGCGTTGTCAGCCGCAAAAAGCAGCTGATTCCCCCGCTGCTGGCGGCGCTGCAGGCCCGGCAGTAAGCGGCAGCCTCCCGGGAGGTCTTACTTTCTTTTGTGACCAAAAGAAAGTAACAAAGAAAAGTCTCGCTGTTGCGACGCAGCGAACCCGCGCCTCGGGGGCTGCACGCCCCCGAGACCCCCAAAGAGGAAGTCGGAAGGTTCGGCGGCTAAACGGACGCAGTATTACTGTCCGTTCTTAACGCCGCCGAACCTTCCTCCACTTTTGAGTCGGGTGTTGCGGGGTTGCGAGCAATGCTTGCCCCTGCGGGGCAAGCAACCGCACGAGCGGGCCAGCTTTGCTGGCTGGCGGCGCTCGTTGCGCGCCGCCAAGCGCCCCGACCCCCCGTTACCGGAAACAGCAGTCCGTAGGGGCCGCATATATGCGGCCCGCCAACTTGCCGCCACATCCCGTTTCCCCATCGCCGCCCTGTAGGGGCCGGGCATGCCCGGCCCGCAACTTACCGTTAAATTCCTTTTATGGTTCAATCCGTAGGGGAGGGATTCATCCCTCCCGGGCACTTTCCTGCCGCCGCAAACGGCCACGGCGGCCAGAGGACTGGCCGCCCTACAACCCCACTTACCCCCTACCCATTACACAAAAAAGGACGCACAACCGTAAAGGTCATGCGTCCTTTTTTTATGCCAGCTTTTTTATGGCTTTGCCAAGCGGGCGGCTTACCGCTGTCAGCACGGCGGCCAGCGCAAAGCTGACGGCCAGATATACCGGGAACATCCCGGCCAGCGGCAAATTGAACCGCGCCACGAACCGCAGGAACACCAGCGTCAGCAAGACATGATGCACCAGATACACCCCGTAGCACCAGCCTGCCAGCCGCCGCAGGGCGGGGCAGAACCGCGCGGGCATCCGCTGCCCGGCGGCGTATACCGCCCAAAACAGCACCGCCGCCACCGCCAGCAGTACGGCAAGGCGCGGCACTTCCTCCACCCGCAACAGCGGGCAGACCGCCAGCCCAATATACAGCCGATAGGACGGCCGGATGTCCTTTTTCAGCAGCGAGCCGAACCATACCCCCAGCGCAAACGCGGGCAGGCGGCCCAGCACGGTGTGCCCGGCCTCCCACGGGGCGGGGCAGATGAGCGGCCAGACAATGGCCAGCGCTGCCATGCAGACGGCCAGCGCCCTGCGGCGCAGCTGCGTCTCCATGCACCACAACAGCAGCGGGAACACGAGATACAAAATCAGGATAACGCCCAAAAACCACTCACCAATTTTGTAGAAGGTGACAGTCACGGGGGTCAGGTAGCCGTCCAGCCCCAGCAGCGAGAAGATAACTCGCCAGCGCGGGATGTCTGCGTTGTTGCCGTGCAGCACCTCGCCGTAGAGGAACAGTGCCGCAAAGCCCAGCCAGAACGCCGGGTAGGTGGCGGCGGCACGGCCCGCAAGATAGCGCCGCAGGGCAAACCGCCCCTGCCATTGCAGGCAGAGCGCCGCGCCCGAAAGCAGAAAGAACCACGCCAGCCCCAGCTCCACCCAGTCGGCCATGCCCCGGCCAAGCAGCGCCGTGGGCACTGCAAAGCCAAGGCGTGCGGCCTCGATGCAATAGTGATAGCACAGCACCGGCAGCAGCGCCGCCAGACGGACCACATCCAGACCGGGCCGATAATGCCTGGGCATCTCAGGCTACGACAGCGCCGAAGGCGGAAACACCCAGCACACTCAGCGCGCCCATGATGCAGCCTGCCAGCAGTACGCCGCCCATGCAGGCGCGGACGCTGGACTTGAAGTCCATATCAAGCAGGCTGGCAGCCAGTGTGCCGGTCCATGCACCCGTGCCGGGCAGCGGGATGCCGACAAACAGCAGCAGTGCCCAGGGCAGGCCGCGGCCGGCCTTGGCCTTCAGCTTTTCGCCGCCCTTGTGGCCCTTCTCAAGGCAAAAGGTGAAAAACTTGCCGATGACCGGCTTATCCGCGCCCCACTCCAGCACCTTGCGTGCAAAGAAAAAGATGAACGGAACCGGGATCATGTTGCCGATGATGGCAATGATGTACACCTGCCACAGCGGCAGGCCCAGCCCCACGCCGACGGGGATTGCGCCGCGCAGCTCAATGATGGGAACCATCGAAATGAAGAAAACGCTCAGATACTTTGACAGCATTTGAAAACCTCGCTTAGTCGTTAAAACAATAGTACAGACAAATTTAATTATACAAGAGATTGCCGCCCCATGCAAGGGGGCGCAGTGTAAAATCGGCGGCAAAATCACTCCGCGGTTTGGTGCAAACTGTGCAGTTTCCAATGGATTTGCAAGGGGGGGACGCCCGGCTCAAAAGCAGAGGAAGGCCCGCGAGCGTTACGAACGCACAGAAATACTGCGTTCGTTCAGCTCGCGGGCCTTCCGATTTCCTTATTGGGTTTTCAGGGGGCGCGTCTGCCGCCCCGTTTAGCCGATAACCTCGCCGTGGCGGATCACTTTAACAATATCCAGCTTGTCATTGACCAGCACAACATTGCCGTAACGGCCGGCGTCAAGGCTGCCGTAGTCGGCATCGACACCGATGCTGCGCGCCGGGTTCAGGGTGGCGGCGCGGACAGCGCTTACAAGGGGCACGCCCATCTCCAGAACAGCGCGCTTCATGCAGTCAAACAGGCAGGTCGCGCTGCCGGCAATCGTGCCGGGCTGCTCGGTCAGGGTGGCGCGGGGTCCGCGCACCGTGACGGCCTGACCGCCCAGACTGTACTCGCCGTCCGGCAGGCCGCAGGCCATCATGCTGTCGGCAATCAGAATCACATGGTCATCGCCAAAGGTGTTGAAGGTGAACCGCACCATGGCGGGGTGGATGTGTACATTGTCGGTGATCAGCTCGACCTCGGCACCCTCCTCCAGCGCGGCGATGATCGGCCCCGGCTCACGGTGGGTGATGCCGGGCATCGCGTTGTACAGGTGGGTCATGTGGGTGGCACCGGCGGCAAAGGCAGCCTTGGCCGTATCATAGTCGGTGCAGGTGTGCGCGATGGAAATGCGCACCTCATCGTGACATTCCTTGATAAAGTCGAGATTTCCCGGCTCCTCGGGCGCCACATCGACCAGCTTGATCAGCCCGTTGCTGCGCGCCTGCAGGCGGCGGAACATGGCTGCGTCCGCCCCCATGACATACTTGGGGTTCTGGGCACCGACCTTGCGGGGGCTGATGTAGGGGCCCTCCATATTGATGCCGACCAGATCTGCGCCGCGCTCGTTCTTGTGCGCTGCGGCCACATCCATGATGCCGTTCAGGATCTCCTCGCTGAAGGTCATCGTGGCGGGGCAGATGGCCAGAACGCCCTTGCTCGCCTCAAAATCCGCGATGGCCTGCAGGCCTGCCGCATCGGCGTCACAGAAATCATGGCCGACCGCGCCGTGGAAATGGATGTCCACCAGACCCGGCAGTGCGTAGGCGCCGTCCGCGTCGATGACCGCCTCCCCTTCCAGCGGGGCCGCGCCAAAGACGATGCGGCCGTCACGGATGATAAGATCTTTTTCTACAAAGCGGCAGCCGTCGCTGTAAACTTTTGCGTTTTTGATGATCATAGCAGTATTCCTCCGCTGATCAGATCTCGCTCAGGGCTTCCTCGTCACCAACCAGAATGAAGTCGGGGTGCATCTGCAGGATGCTGGCGGGGACTTCCGGCGTGACGGGGCCGAAGAACGCCTGCTTGACGATGTCGGCCTTGCCCTTGCCGTTGACGACCATCAGGACCTTGCGGGCCTGCATGATGGTCTTGATGCCCATGGTGTAGGCCTGCTTGGGGACCAGATCGGCGTTGCCGTCAAAGAAGCGCTTGTTGGCCTCAATGGTCTCGGGCTTCAGGTCTACGCAGTGGGTGCCCAGCTCGAAGGCATCGCCCGGCTCGTTGAAGCCGATGTGGCCGTCATTGCCGATGCCCAGCAGCTGCAAATCAACGCCGCCCACGCTGTGGATGACTGCGTCATAGCGGGCGCACTCGGCGTCGGCGTCCATGTTGGTGCCGTCGGGCAGGTTGATGGCCTCGGGGCGGACATTGACATGGTCAAACAGGTTGCGGTGCATAAAGCTCCAGTAGCTCTCGGGGTGCTCCTTCGGCAGGCCGCGGTACTCGTCCAGATTGACGGTCGTAACCTCGGAGAAGTCAATGTCGTCCTTGTTGTACCACTCGACCAGCTGCTTGTAGGTGCCCACGGGGGTACCGCCGGTGGCCAGACCCAGCACGCAGTTGGGCTTCATGATGACCTGCGCCGAAATGATGTTGGCGGCCTTGCGGGACATGTCGTAATAATCCTTAGCACGGATGATCTTCATAAGAAAATACCTCCTGATCGTTCGGAGCGGGCGCGCTCCGTTATTCCTATTTGCATTATACCACACTGCGCCATGGCAAACCATGGCCTAAATTTGAATTTTATACCAAAATTTCGTTTCCAAACAAAAGGCCGTGGGCGGGCTTACGCCCGCCCACGGCGGATTTGATAAAGGGAACCAGACCTTTACCGAAAGATGTCAGAAATTACAGCATCTTCTTCAGCTCGTCATAGACAAACTGAACCTTGGGTCCGATAACGACCTGGCAAGCGGTCTTGCTGGGGCGGATAACGCCGGCAGCACCAGCAGCCTTGACGGCCTTCTCGTTGACAGCAGTGCTGTCCTTGACCTCAAAGCGCAGACGAGTGGCGCAGTAGTCAACGTTGGCAACATTGTCCTTGCCGCCGACAGCAGCCAGAACGCCGGAGGCGATGGCGGTGAAGTCGTTGTTGGCGAGGGTGATGTTGGCCTCAGCAGCCTCAGCATCCTCATCCTCACGGCCGGGGGTCTTCAGGTCGAACTTGGTGATAGCGACGCGGAACACCAGATAGAACACCACGAAAGCAGCGATACCCAGAGGGATGATCATCCAGGTCTTAGCAGCAGCAGGCAGGCTGGCGGAGAAGATCAGGTCGGTAGCACCAGCGGAGAAGCAGAAGCCTGCGCGGAAGCCGGTGTAGTAGGTAATGATGGTGAAGATGCCGTACAGAGCAGCATAGACAACATACAGGGGGAAGCAGAGGAACATGAAGCCGAACTCGAACGGCTCGGTAACGCCGCAGACGAAGGCGCAGATAGCAGCGGAAACAACCAGACCGATAGCAGCCTTCTTGTTCTTGGCAGTCTGGACCATGGCCAGAGCAGCACCGGGGATACCGAACATCATGCAGGGGAAGAAGCCGGACATGTACATGCCGAGGTCCCAATTAACACCATTCTGACCGGTGACATCGCCAGCCCAGAAGTGCTTCAGATCGCCCAGACCGATGGTGTCGAACCAGAACACGTTGTTCAGAGCGTGATGCAGGCCGGTGGGGATCAGCAGACGGTTCAGGAAAGCGTAGATGCCGGCGCCGATGCCGCTCATCTTGGCAATGCCGTTGCCGAGGGCAACCAGAACGCCGAAGATGATGGGCCAGACGAACAGCAGGACAACGGAAACCACGATGGAAACAACGGCGGTCACGATAGCAACGCTGCGCTTGCCGCTGAAGAATGCCAGCCAGTCAGGCAGCTGGGTGTTCTTGAACTTGTTGTAGCAGGCAGCACCGATGATGGCGGCCAGGATGCCGATGAAGGAGTTGCCGGCGATCTTGCTGAAAGCAATGTAATCGACGGTGCCTTCCTCCAGCGTGCGGACAGCGCCGACAACGCCGGGGCTGAGCAGCTGCTGCATCATCAGGAAGCTGACCAGACCGGCCAGACCGGCAGTGCCGTCATGGTCATCAGACAGACCGACGGCAGCGCCGATGGCGAACAGCCATGCCATGTTGTCGATCAGGGCGCCGCCGGCCTTGATCAGCAGGAAACCGAGAGTGTAAGCGAAACCGGAAGTTGCGCCCTCAGCACCCATAACAGCGGGAGCGAAAGCGTAACCGATGCCCATCAGGATACCACAGACGGGCAGTGCAGCTACGGGAAGCATAAGAGCTTTGCCGAGCTTCTGCAGATACTTCATCATAAAAGCATTCCTCCAAATTTTTGAGTGGGTTTCTCCCAACTCGGTGCCGGGGCTGTCTGGTTCTGCAGCCGAAGCACTTTGTTAATTAGATATTAACATATTCTTCATAAAAAAGAAAGTGTTTTTAGCAGAATTGTCGAAAAGCTGAAAAAACGGCATTTTTTTTGTGCATTATTCAAACACACCGTTGATTTTTGCCCAAAATTCTTGAAATATTTAACCTTTTCGGGAAAGTTATTTTCATAACACAGCGACTGTGAGCACCGGAATGAAAGAAGCCCCCTGACAGTGGGGGCTTCTCCGCTTACTTTACAGCCACATTTTTTGTGGCGATCACATCCACGCCGGTGTCGGCGGCGTTGGGCAGCACGACCTGCCCGATGGTCACCGGGGCGGCCACGGTCACAGCCTTGAGCGCCCGCGCCACGGCAAAGATTTTGTCCTTGGGGATGTCCGTCCGCGTCTTGCAGCTCACAGCGGCCAGTACGCCGCCGGTCACCCGCACCGTTGTCGTCACAATGCGGGTCGGTGCACTCACCTCCTTGCGGGCGTAGGCATCGCCGCGCGGGCAGGTGTTGCCGTACACCGCCGTAACCGCGCCGTTTTCCAGCTCTACGGTCAGGGGGCAGCCCATAGGACAGCCGATGCAGGTCAATTCACGCTTTTCCATCGTCAGCCCTCCTCCAAAGTTACGGTCACGGCTTCGCCCGGGCCCTGCAGCAGTTCGGCCTTCAGGCGGACGGTCTCCATCTCGCCGGGGGCCAGCACGGGCCGCTTGCGGCTGTAGATGCAGGTATCACCGCGATACACCGCGATTTTCTTGTTTTTGTAGACATTGCCCACCCGGAAGCGCAGCGTCACGGTATCCCCTGCGCAGCCGGGGCGGATGGTCGTGGGCACCGTGTACCGCACGCCGTTTTCGCACCGCACGGGCAGCACCGTCCCGCCGGGCTGCTCACCGCTGCGGATGAAATCGGCAGCGTGCGCGCCGGCCGCCGCGGCCTCCTCGGAGACATAATCGACCAGATCATGCACATGCAGCACATTGCCCGCTGCAAACACACCGGGAAGGCTTGTTTCAAGGCTCTCATTGACCGCCGGGCCGCCGGTGACGGGGCTGAGCGCCACGCCTGCCGCGCGGCTCAGCTCGTTCTCGGGCAGCAGCCCGCAGGAGAGCAGCAGTGTATCGCAGTCGTAATGCTCCTCGGTGCCGGGGACGGGCTTGCCGTTTTCCACGCGGGCCAGCGTAATGCCGGTCACCCGCTCCTTGCCCTGAATGTCCACGACCGTATGGCTCAGCCGCAATGGGATGCCAAAATCATCAAGGCACTGTACAATATTGCGTTTCAGGCCGCCGGAATAGGGCATCAGCTCGGCCACGCACAGCACCTTGGCACCCTCCAGCGTCATCCGCCGCGCCATGATCAGACCGATGTCGCCCGAGCCGAGGATAACCACCCGCCGCCCGGGCAGGTACCCCTCCATGTTGACAAGCCGCTGGGCCGTACCTGCGGTAAAGATACCCGCCGGGCGGTAGCCGGGGATGTTCAGCGCGCCGCGCGGCCGCTCCCGGCAGCCCATTGCCAGAATGACCGCCTTGGGGTGCAGCTGGAACAGCCCGTCCGTCTTATTCATGGCGGTCACGGTCTTGTCCGCCGCCAGATCCAGCACCATGGTATTGAGCTTGTAGGCAATGCCAAGCGCCTCGACCTGCTCGATAAACCGGGCTGCATACTCGGGGCCGGTCAGCTCCTCTTTAAAGGTATGCAGGCCGAAGCCGTTGTGGATGCATTGGTTGAGGATACCGCCCAGCTCGCTGTCGCGCTCAAGGATCAGGATATCCTGCACACCGCCCTTGCGGGCCGCCACCGCCGCCGCAAGCCCTGCCGGGCCGCCGCCGATGATGACCAAATCAACATTTTTCATTGACGCAGCCCCCTTTTAAAATGTATCCTTGTTCGTGCCGACGATGATTTTGGAATCCCCGCCGGATTTTGTGATCTCGCTCTGGTCCACGCCCAACTCCCGCGCCAAGATCTCCATGACGCGCGGGCTGCAGAAGCCCGCCTGGCAGCGGCCCATGCCCGCGCGGGTGCGCCGCTTTACGCCGTCCAGACTGCGCGCGCCCGGCACACGATGGATGGCATCCACGATCTCGCCCTCGGTCACGCTCTCGCACCGGCAGATGATCTGACCGTAGGCCGGGTTCTGTTTAATAAGCTCCGCCCGCGCAGCAAAATCCAGTGTCTTGGGGTCCAGAATGCCCTTGCGGGTCGGGTCAAAGGCCGGGTTTTCTTTTAAGTGCAGGCTATCCCGCACAATATCCGCCACCATTGCGCCGATGGCCGGCGCGCTGGACAGGCCCGGGGATTCGATGGCCGCGCAGTCCACAAAGCCGGGCGCGATCTCCCCGATGAAAAAGTCGTGACGCGCCTCATGGGCGCGCAGCCCGGCAAAGCTGGTGATGGTCTGGCGCAGCGGCAGATCCTTGACCGCCAGCCCGGCCTTGGCGCGCACCTCATCAAGACCTGCCGCCGTTGTAGCGGTGGCCTCCTTGTCCTCGACATCTATGGCGGTCGGGCCGATGAGCAGGTTTCCATGCACCGTGGGGGTGACCAGCACGCCCTTGCCGTACTTGCCCGGCAGCTGGAACACGGTATGCCGCACATGCTGCCCGGCCGTGTGGTCAAGCAGGAAGTAATCGCCGCGCCGCGCCGTGATCTTCATGGGGTGGTCGGCGTCCGCCATATTGTGCAGCACATCGGCGTAGACGCCCGCCGCATTGACGATGCAGCGCGCCTCCAGCGTGCCGCGGTCGGTTTCGATGGCCCAGCCGCGTCCGTCCGCAAGGGGGTGCAGCCCCGTGACCGCCGTGTTGAACTGAAACTGTACGCCGTTCTTTGCGGCGTTTTCTGCCAGCGCGTAGGTCAGCCCGAACGGGCAGACGATGCCGCCGGTGGGCGCCCAGAGCGCTGCCACCGCCTGCTCGGAGACATTCGGCTCCATCGCAGCAAGCTCGTCCCGCTCAATGATGCGCAGCCCCTCAACGCCGTTGGCGCAGCCGTTCTCGTAAAGCCCCTGCAGCGCGGGGCGGTCCTCCTCGCTCAGGCAGACGACCAGACTGCCGCACTGGGCATAGGCAAAATCCAGCTCCTTCGCCAGCGCGGGCATCCGGCGGCTGCCCTCGACATTGAGTTTCGCCATCAGGCTGCCGTGGGCAGCATCATAGCCGGCATGTACAATAGCGCTGTTGGCCTTGGAGGTGCCGCAGCAGACATCCTCCGTCTTATCCAGCACCAGAATATCCGCGCTGTAGCGCGAAAGCTCCCGCGCGCAGGCACACCCGGCCACGCCCGCGCCGATAATGATTATATCATGCATATGTTGTACCTCGTTTGTTGGTTCGTGCGGTTGGAACGGCTTCCCCCTTGGGGGGGAAGCTGTCAGCGGCCCCGACCGCTGACTGATGAGGGGCAGCGCCGCGGCTATAACCCGTTAAAGGGCTGCTACGGAAAACCTGCCCCTCATCCGGCCCTGCGGGCCACCTTCCCCCTAAGGGGAAGGCTTTAGGGAGTCAATCCTCCTTCGCCCAGCCGTAGGAGCAGCGCACCGCCTTGTTCCAGCCCTTGAGCCGCGCGGCGCGCTCTTCCTCGGTGATGGCGGGGGTAAACTTACGGTCCACGGCCCAGTTCTGCAGCACATCCTCGGTGGACTTCCAGTAGCCGACAGCCAGCCCCGCCAGATAGGCCGCGCCCAGCGCCGTGGTCTCCACGCAGCAGGGCCGCTTGACCGGCAGACTGCTGATGTCCGCCATCGTCTGCATCAGGTAGTTGTTGGCGCAGGCACCGCCGTCCACCTTGAGCGCCGTCATCGCAATGCCGCTGTCGGCCTCCATCGCGGTCAGCACATCGTTGATCTGGTAGCACAGGCTGTCGAGCGTGGCGCGGATGATGTGGTTTTTGTTGACGCCGCGGGTCAGCCCCACAATCGCGCCGCGCGCGTACTGATCCCAGTGGGGCGCACCCAGACCGGTAAAGGCCGGCACGACATAGCAGCCGTTCGTGTCCCGCACCTTCTGCGCCATATACTCGGAGTCCCTGGCATCCTCCAGCAGATGCAGCTCATCGCGCAGCCACTGGATGGCCGCGCCCGCCACGAAGATCGAACCCTCCAGCGCATAATTCACCTTGCCGTCCAGCCCCCACGCCACGGTGGTGACCAGCCCGTTGTGAGAGAACACCGGCTTTTCTCCGACATTCATCAGCATAAAGCCGCCGGTTCCGAAGGTGCTTTTTGCCTCGCCCCGCTGGAAGCAGGTCTGCCCGAACAGCGCCGCCTGCTGGTCACCCGCCGCACCGGCGATCTTGATCTCGCCGCCGAAGTGCATCGGGTCGGCGTACTCGTAAAACTCGCTGTTGGGCACGGGGTTGGGCAGCATGCAGCGCGGTATGTCAAGGATCTGCAGGATCTCATCGTCCCAGTCCAGCGTGTGGATGTTGAACAGCATCGTCCGGCTGGCGTTGGAATAGTCGGTCACATGGATCTTGCCGCAGGTCAGCTTCCAGATCAGCCAAGTCTCGACCGTGCCAAAGAGCAGGTCGCCCCGCTCGGCCCGCGCGCGCACGCCGGGCACATTGTCCAGAATCCATTTCAGCTTGGTTGCCGAAAAATAGGCGTCAATGACAAGGCCGGTCTTTTCCCGGATCTTGTCGGTCAGGCCCTGCGCCTTGAGCGCATCGCAGTATTCGCTTGTGCGGCGGCACTGCCATACGATGGCATGGCAGACCGGCTCGCCGGTGTCGCGGTCCCAGACGATCGTTGTCTCGCGCTGGTTTGTAATGCCAATGGCGGCAATATCCTCCGCCGAAGCGCCGATCTGGTTCATGGCCGACAGCGCCACGCCCAGCTGGGTGGTCCAGATCTCGTTGGCATCATGCTCCACCCAGCCCGGCTGGGGGAAGTACTGGGTAAACTCCTTTTGCGCCACGCTGCACATCTCGCCTCGGGCGTTGAAAAGGATGCACCGGTTGGAGGTCGTGCCTGCATCCAGCGCCATAATGTACTTTTCGTTTGCCATCGCAATTCTCCTTGTGGTTCGGAAAACCGATTCTGTTGCCTATATTATACAGGATGTCTAAAAATAAATCGCGTGGCAAATGTACCAAAATTTTGCAAGGTTTTTTGACAGAAAAACCGTCCGGCAGGCGCAGCCTCCCAAGGCGCAAAAAAGGGCCGCAGCCGGCGCAGTCTGTCGGCTGGCGGCCGCGGTCCTTTTTCTTTTCAGCGTTCTTTTTTCTGCTGTGCCTTGGGCAGCTCCTCTGCCGCGGCAATGGCTGCGGCGGTCACCTCGATGGCACCGGCCTGCAGCAGCGCCGCCGCGCAGGCGGACGCCGTGGCCCCTGTCGTGATAATGTCATCGACCAGCAGCACCCGCTTGCCGGTCAGGTCGGTGCCGGGGCGGCAGGCAAAGGCCGCTTTCGCGCGGCGCAGCCGCTCCTCGCGGGTCAGCTCCTTCTGCGGGCGGCCCGGATTCTTTATATAGAGCGGCGTCACCACCGGGATACCCAGCACTGCGCTCAACCGGCGCGCCAGCAAAAGCGGCAGACCCGGCACGCCGGGCCGCGGCTTGTTGGGCGGCACCGGCACAATGCAGCTGTACAGCGGCAGCGTATGCAGTCCGCGGTACTGCGGCAGCTCCCCCACCCTGCGGGCGGGCAGCGCGCCGAAGACCAGCACCGCCATCCGGTCGGCCAGCTCCTGCGCATACCACGGGCAGCCTCCGCGCTTGCAGCGCAAAATCGCGCTGCGCACTGCATCGGCGTAGTAGTAGGCGGCTGCCGCCTCCCCCAGCGCGTAAAAAGCATGCTCCCCTTCCGGCAGGCGCGGCGGCAGATGCTGCAGCCGCATCTCCTCCGGCAGGCAGGCCGGGCAGACCGTCCCCTGCACGGCATCCGCCCCAAGCAGCGCCCCGCAAAAGGGACACCGGCGCGGAAACAGCAGCGCCAGCAACCGTGCGCGCGCCACCTCCGTGCGCCGCTCAATAGAAGCCACAGTCGTGCTTACCGTTCTGTTTTACACGGTACATCGCCTGATCTGCATCCTTAAAGATGCTCTCGCCGGGGTTTTCGCGGTCGGTAAAGGCCACGCCCACGCTCAGAGAAACTGCGGGAAGTCCGTCCGTAGGGTTGGACAGCGCGTCATTGATCAGCTCGATCTTGTCGCTGACCGTTTGGCTCAGCTCGCGGCCGACATCCACCATGATCACGGCAAACTCATCGCCGCCGATCCGGCAGACATAGTCGATGCTGCGGAAGGTGGTCGTCAGCAGGCGCGCCACCTTCTTTAAGATCAGATCGCCGACCGCATGACCGTGCTGGTCGTTGACCTGCTTAAAAATATCAATATCGCAGATGATCATTGCAAAGGGCTTTTCGCCGCCCTCATAAATATTCAGGATCTTTTCAAACGAACCGCGGTTCAGCGCATCGGTCAGCGCATCGTGCTCGGCCTCATGCCGGATAAGCTTTTGCGTCTCCTGGTTCTCGCGGTAGACCTCATTGTAGGTCAGCGCCAGCTCCTGCAGCTCGGCGGCGCCCACCACCGGGAAGATTTCCCCGCGCCGGATGCTCTGGCCGTATTGCAGCAGCGGTTTTACAACAAGATGGCGGGTGATGATGCAGATTTCAAGCATCAGTGCGACCAGCGCAGCCGCGCAAAGCTCGATCTTGCGGTAGACATCGGTAAAGGTCAGCTCGGCGCGGTTCTGGCGTGAGCGGGTCAGCTCGATCAGCGCCTCCATACTCTCGGAGATATGGTTCGTCACATCCTCACGCATATTCTGGTACTGGCTGTTGCTGACCAGCTGCTGGGCCTTGCGCACCTTATCAGCGTCCGACATCGTCAGGTCGCTGTCATGCAGCGAGACCGCCTGTATCTCGGCCGGCCAGTCGGCGGGGTCAGCCAGCGTGGCCTGCGCCGTCAAACGCATGGCATAGCGGTCGGTATAGCTCAGGTTTTGCGAGGTGGACATGGCCGATTTCAGCAGGGTAAACGCATCGGTGTCGCTGTAATTCTCAGCGAAGTATTCCAGTGCGGTCTCGCGGCGGCGGGTGGTGTTCAGCTCCTCAAAGTAGTTGTCCATGTACTCCCGCTGGCCGGTCGCGGTGTACATCCGCACCTGCTCCACCAGATAATCCGACCCGCTCTGCAGCTGGCGGGCCAGCGTTTCACACTGGATATAATCGTCCGTGGCGCGCTGCATCTGCGTAAGCTCCCCGGTGCCCCGCAGCGAAAGAGCAACAAAAACCACCGCAAGCGCCAAGGTAATGATGATGTCAAACGCGCTGACCCGTTGTATCCTAATTTTTTTCACCGCACAACCAACTTCCCAACCAGAATTTCAACGAAATTGCATAGCAACACCGCACAAACCCCGCCGTGAAGCCGCCCCCGGCCCAATGGTTGAGAATTGCGCGATGCTGCCTTTGGTTATATAGTATGTTATAACTAAGTATACAGAATCTGCGCAGGCTTTTCAACGAAAACTGTTAGTCATTACCAACAAAAATACACTCAGAAATTCTACATCCGCAACATTGATTCACCGCCGTAACCCTTTTTCGGTTGATTCGTAGGGGAGGGATTCATCCCTCCCGGGCAGTTCCCGCTGCCGCAAACCTCCACGGCGGCCAGAGGGCTGGCCGCCCTACAACCCCACATCAAATCCATGCGTAGGGCGGGGTGCCCTCACCCCGCCGAAACCTACCGCCATCTCCCTTTCACGGTTCAATCCGCGGGGCATCGCGGACGCCGCCCCCTACATTCGTTGCCGCAAACCTTCCGGCCATTTGTAGGGGAGGGATTCATCCCTCCCGGGCACTTTCCGCCGCCTCAAACCTCCACGGCGGCCAGAGGGCTGGCCGCCCTACAACCCCACTTGAAAATCCATGCGTAGGGCGGGGTGCCCCTACCCCGCCGAAACCCAACGCCGTATCCCTCTTGCGGTTCCTCTGTAGGGGCCGCATATATGCGGCCCTCCAACTCACCGCCAAATCCCTTTCACAGTTCAATCCGTAGGGGAGGGATTCATCCCTCCCGGGCACTTTCCGCTGGCGCAAACCTCCACGGCGGCCAGAGGGCTGGCCGCCCTACAACCCCACTTGAAAATCGTGCGTAGGGCGGGGTGCCCTCACCCCGCCGAAGCCAGACGCCGTATCCCTCTTGCGGTTCCTCTGTAGGGGCCGCATATATGCGGCCCGCAGCCTGCCGTCATATCCCTTTCACAGGTCAATCCGTAGGGGAGGGATTCATCCCTCCCGGGCACTCCTCACCATCGCAAACGGCCACGGCGGCCAGAGGACCGGCCGCCCTACAACCCCACATCAAACCCATGCGTAGGGCGGGGTGCCCTCACCCCGCCGAAACCTAACGCCATCTCCCATTTCCCCTTGAAAAGTAAATAAAAGAAAAAAGCACTACCTCAAATGAGGTAGTGCTTTTGGTGACCCGTGCGGGAATCGAACCCACGTTAACGGCGTGAGAGGCCGCTGTCTTAACCGCTTGACCAACGGGCCATAATAAAAAGAGAAGCCGGCATCTACCTATTTTCACAGGCCGTTTCCAGCCAACTATCTTCGGCACAAGTGAGCTTAACTTCTGTGTTCGGAATGGGAACAGGTGG
>ERZ791631.722-NODE-722-length-26353-cov-2.751768_pt1 | contig 26353 bp, 11 predicted proteins | sample MGYA00509961_ERZ791631 | MGnify/ENA primary metagenome ERZ791631 (study PRJEB30046, sample SAMN00715248) | human gut metagenome | study: EMG produced TPA metagenomics assembly of the A metagenome-wide association study of gut microbiota in type 2... | reverse complement strand
TCCGCAAGGACGGCGTACTGATGCGTGGGGTCACCGAGATCGATGGCAAGCAGTATCTGCTGGCAGAGGACACCGGCATCCTGCAAAAGAATACCACCATCAACGGCATTACCACGGACGCAAACGGCGTTATCATCAAGCGCATCCTGTCCGTCCCCTATCTCAGCCAAAGCGGTTTTCCCACTGGCTGTGAAAGCGCCAGTGCAGTCATGCTGCTGCGGCAGGCAGGCTACAGCACCAGCATTGCCGATTTTGTTGACAAATACCTGGACAAGGGCAGCTTTTACTGGAAAAACGGCACACAATACGGCCCGGATCCCAGCACAAAATTTGTAGGCGATCCCCGTTCGTCCAGCGGTTTCGGCTGCTATGCGCCAGTTATCACCAATGCACTGAATAAAATTCTGACCAATGGGAAAACTGCAAAAAACATCACTGGCACATCGTTCTCGTCTCTGCTGACACAGTACATCGACAAGGGCATTCCGGTTGCAGTATGGGCATCCATCAACATGATGCAGATTGACAACGGCAGACAGTGGGTCGTTCCGGAGACCGGAAAGCTGTTCACCTGGAAACGGCACGAGCATTGCCTGGTGCTGGTCGGCTACGACAAAGACTACTACTACATGAACGACCCGTACCAGAGCAAGGGACTGGTTGCCTATAAGCGCAGCGTGGTAGAGGCACGGTATGCCACCATGGGTTCCCAGGCAGTCGTAATCCAGTAAGCACTTACATACGTCTATCAGCAACACAAAACGGAGGGATACGATGAAACTTTTATTTATCCGCCACGGCGATCCGGACTATGAAAAAGACTCTTTGACAGAAAAGGGATGGCACGAGGCAGAACTGCTGGGACAGCGCATGGCGAACACGCCGGTCACTGCGTTCTACGTCTCTCCCCTGGGACGTGCCAAGGATACAGCATCCAAGACACTGCAAAAAGTGGGCAGAGATGCCACAGAACTGGCGTGGCTGCGGGAATTTCACGCACCCATTCCGGATTTTCACACCGGCGAACCAAGAATTGCCTGGGATCAGCTCCCGGCAGACTGGACCGCAGAGCCGAAGTATTACGACAAGACACGCTGGTCGGAAACCCTGCCCATGCTGCAGGGTCACGTGATCAACGAGGCAAAGCGTGTCTGGAACGGTCTGGACGAGATCCTGGCACAGCACGGCTATGAACGGGAAAACAACTATTACCGTGCAGTTCAGCCAAACGAAGAGACGCTGGCGCTTTTCTGCCACTTTGGCGTCACCTGTGTCATGCTGAGCCATCTGCTGGGTATCTCCCCTATGATCCTGTGGCACGGGTTCTGCGCTGCGCCTACGTCCGTTACTTCGCTGATTACAGAGGAACGCCGGGAAGGTGTGGCTCTGTTCCGAATGAACGCTTTCGGAGACACAGCGCATCTCTACGCCAACCAGGAAGAGCCTGCATTCGCTGCAAGATTCTGTGAAATATATGCGAACCAGGAACAGCGTCACGACTGACACTGACAATCAAACAGCAATCACGCAGCAATCACGCAAAAACGGCACTTTTCGAAAAGTGCCGTTTTTCTTGTTATGCTTTTTTAGAAATAAAAAAGCAGCCTTATTTATCACAAATAAGACTGCAAGTTTGGCGGACAGGGAGGGATTCGAACCCTCGATACGCTATTAACGTATACACGAGTTCCAGTCGTGCGCCTTAGACCAGCTCAACCACCTGTCCAGTTATTCTGCTTCCTGCGATTTGAGGAAGTGGTGCGAGTGACGGGACTTGAACCCGTACGCCGAAGCACACGCCCCTCAAACGTGCCTGTCTGCCAATTCCAGCACACTCGCTCTTCATGTTTTTCATGTGTCGCATTCAGCTTTATTATTATAGCAGAAAAACAGAGGTCTGTCAATAGCCGAAATCACTTTTTATGTTTATTTTTTGTAAATATAGAGTGAATTTCAGAGAAGAACCGTTTTTTCTGCGTTTCATACCCCGGGACAGAAACAAAAAAGCAGATTCCATGAGGGATTCCCGCACGAAATCTGCTTTGTGATTCTTTTCAATACAGTGCTTACAGCATCTCAGATACATCATCTGCGATCTGTTCTGCTGTCAGATGATTCTCTTTCAGAACTTCCTGTACATTATAACGATCGAGGAATTCTTTTTTCAGACCAAAGCACTTTGTCTTTACGGCAGAGTCGCCGTAAAACCGGGCGATCTTCTCACCGAATCCGCCGTCCAGAATGCCGTCCTCCAGCGTAATCACAACCTTGTGATCTGCTTTCAGCTGTTCCAGCAGTGCGGTGTCCTGTCCGGTGATATAATACGGGTTGATAACAGTCGGTGCAGTACCGGTCTTTTCCCGGATCTTCTCGGCTGCTGCCACACCCAGGTGATAGAACGAACCCAGCGCCAGAATTGCCACGCCGCTTCCCTGCTGTGTCACTTCATAGCGGTTCAGTTCTCCGAAGTCCTTTGTCACTGCCTTGCCGTCCGAAACATACTGTGCCGGCACACGGATCGCAACCGGATGTTCGTTCTGATCCAGCGCCCAATCCAGCATTGCCTGATAATCCTCCACCGTTACCGGCGCCAGATAAACCAGGTTCGGGATGTTGGAGATCATGGGAATATCGTAGATGCCCAGATGTGTCACATCGTTCATGCCAAAGACAGAGGCTGCAAAAACGGAGATCGTCACAGCGCTTTGATTGATGCAGACATCCTGGGACAGTTGGTCATAGGTGCGCTGTAAGAAAGAACTGTATACGCCCCAGAACGGCTTTCCGCCGTTTTTCGCAATACCGGATGCCATAGCGGCAGCCTGCTCTTCTGCAATGCCTACATCAATGAACTGTTTGCCTGCCTTTTTCCGGATATCTTCCGTAAATCCGAATACGGTAGGCGTAGCAGAAGTAATGGCACAGACACGCTTGTCCTCTGCCATCTTCTTTTGCAGGTACTCACAGGTAAAGCTGCCGAAATCGCCGTCACCGCCGAACGAAACCGTAGTCTTTCCGGTAGCCGGATCAAACGGCATACACCAGTGCCACTGCTCCTTGTGCTGTTCTGCCAGTTCATAGCCCTTGCCCTTCTGTGTCACGATGTGTACCACTACCGGCTTTGTACTGTCCTTGACCTGACGGAATGCAGCGATCAGAGACGGGATATCGTTGCCGTCCTTCACGAAAACGTAGTCCAGTCCCATTGCCCGGAACAGGTTGCACTCTGCCTTGCCGTCTGTATCCCGGAGGAGTTTCAGATTCTTGTACAGACCGCCGTGGTTCTCTGCGATGGACATATCGTTGTCATTGACCACAATGATAAAGTTGGTGTCCATCTCGCCGGCAAAGTCCAGACCCTCCAGCGCCTCGCCGCCGCTGAGTGAGCCGTCACCGATCACAGCGATCACATTGCCGCTTTCGCCGTTCAGATCACGTCCCTTTGCCAGACCGCTGGCAAGGCTGACAGAGGTGGAAGTATGACCCACGGTAAAGAAATCGTGCTTGCTCTCATGCGGATCGGTATAGCCGGAGATATCGTCAAAATGTTCCTCATAGAGATATGCGTCTTTTCTGCCGGTCAGCATCTTGTGGGGATAGCTCTGATGGGAAACATCAAAAACGATCTTATCCTTCGGGGAATCAAACACATAGTGCAGTGCGATGGTCGCCTCCACCATGCCGAAGTTCGGTCCGAAGTGACCGCCGTGCTTGCTCAGACGGAACATCAGAGCCTGGCGCATTTCAGCCGCCAGCGCATTCATCTCGTCTTGATTCAGTTTCTTCACATCTTCCGGTGCATTGATTTTTTCCAGATACATGGTTTTCCTCCTAATCGTTTTCATTCTTCGGGGAACATTTGTCCCAGGTGAGTTTTCCGGTTTTTACTGCCTCTTCATAGCGGCTGATCTTATAATTCAGCCGTTCCAGCGTGACGTCGATCTGTGCCTTTTGATCCAGCAGAGCATCCCGCTGATCCAGCAGCAGCTGAAGCCGTGCCGGAATGGTATTGTCGCCCTCCTGGCAAAGCTTGACGTATTCGATCATCACCTCCACCGGCAGACCGGCATTCCGCATACAAATGGCAAGCTCCACCCAGCCCAGATCATCCGGCTGGTAGTCCCGGTTGCCGCTGGGCGTCCGGGTCACTCTGGGGATCATGCCAACACGCTCATAATAGCGCAGCGTGTCCTGCGAAATGTGATAGGTTTCACTGACTTCCTTGATGGTCATGCTTTCTCTCACCTCCTGCAAGCATATTATAGCACCTGGAGTCAGCTCCAAGTCAATACCCAAACGCAAAAGTTTACATTTTAGACACAACGCAAAAAGCACTGCGGAACGGTTTTGTTCCGCAGTGCTTTTTTTGGATTATGATTTTATTGTCTGATAAAAATTCGGGTTTCCCAGCGGTTCTGCTGTCAGACGGAATATCACACAGCCATCGGGACAAACCACAGTCTTGCTGTATTTTCCGTCGCCGCCAAGATTTCTCAAATCGCCGCCGCTGCGCACCGCATCCATCAGCGGATACAACAGTAGCATGACCTTGCTGCATATCCCATAGCCATCTGTATTCACCGGACAGCCATAGGTACAGCAGTAGCGATCTCCGATCTCTTCCCCGTTTCGACAGTAATTTTCCGTCTGTTCACTCTGAAGGAATCCGGTCACCGTTATGGTAAACGCAAATTCTTCTGCAAACCATTTTTTCATTGCTGTTCCTCTTTTCAGTTTGTCTGCTGAATCGAATCAATTTTCCACTGTCCGTTTTCCAAAACGATCTGCGCCGTCAGCGTTGCAGATGCGCCAAAGTCGTCATACTGCATGGATGCAGTGAATGCGCTGTCTGAAAGATCCGAGACCTCTGCTTTTCCGGAAGTCCAGGAGAATCCGCCGCTGGTGGCAAACTGCCTGCCGTACAGACTGCCGTTTGCGTCAATGTACAGCGGCTGGTCTGTACCGAGAATTGCCACATAGCGGCTGTCGATCATTTTCTGGGTCAAGCTGGATTCCATGTAGGCTTTCAGATCTGCTGTACTGGAAAACTGGGTTTTTGCCACCTTCTCATAAACAACGCCCGACCCGGTCGAACGAATGGTATCGCTTTCGTCCTTCGGCAAATTGCCGGCGCCGATCTGGTCGATATAATCCAGTGCGCCGAACAGGCGTTCTGCCGTTTCTTCATAGGCAGATGTGTCCCCGGCGCTCTGTGAGACGGCTGTGCTCTCCGCTGCCGTGGTCTCACTGCTTTCCTGTGCCGGCAGCGTCTCCGCAGCTGTCGTCTCTGTATCGGCGGTCTCTGCCGTCTCTTCCGGGGCAGCCGTTGTTTCTGCCTGCGGTCGTCTCTGTGCTGCGCTCCGTCAGACTGGACGAGGGCGTTGTGATCTCACCGCAGCCGGAAACACCCGTCAGCACAGCTGCTGTCAGCAATGCAGCCAGCCAAAACTTTTTATTCGTCTTTTTCATCTTTGCTTTCCTCCAAAAGAATGCTTGGCAAGTCAGCCTTTTTTTCATGATATTCCTTGAGTTTCTGATTCATTTCATTTGCCGTCTTTTTGAATACCTGATAGTTCAGCGCAGACGTGAAAAAATAAACCGCTGCACTGGTCAGACACATTCCCAGAACGCCAAAAAAATTCGGAGTGTACCAACCGTAAAAATATCCGCACACCAGAACAGACACGGTAACCAGCACATAGTGAATGGTCAGCCGTATCATACCCTCCCGGTTGCTCACGTCCTTATGGGGCAGGACCAGCTCTGTAATGCCGCCTGCCAGCACACCGATGGACAAGATCTCCGGCAATACTGCATACGGGATCCAGGAGTGCCAGAGCAGCCGCTGTCCCGTCAGACAGTAGATCCCGTACCAAAAGATGCAGGCGATCAGCGTACCAGTCACAGCCGCTGTCGTCACGGAAAGAAAACGCTTGAATCGGTTCTTCATCGCCGCACCTCACAGTCCAAGCTGTTTTTTCAGAGCAGGAACATACTGCCGTGAAATCATAACTTTTTCGCCGTTTTGCAGGATTGCCTCGAAACGTCCGCTGAATGACGGCGCAAACCGTTCCACTTTTGCCAGGTTCAAAATCATCGACTTCGAGATCCGGATAAAATCCGTCCCGGCGAACCGCTGTTCCAGTTCATAAAGCTTCTGTTTCAACTCCGACACCTCCGATTTTCCATATGCAAATACCTTGTTATCCACCGACTCAAAATAATACACACTGTCCGGATGCAGTACGCTCATGCTGCCATCCTCGTGATACAGCATCAGTTTTTCGTTCTCCATTTGCAGTGCATGGAGCAGGTTCATCACACGCTGAGACAGTGTGTTGGCACGTATGATGATCTCCGCCTCTTCTCCCGGCGGCAGGTTTTCAATGGTCACTTTCATGAATGGACTCGTTTCCTTTCTGCCAGATAATGCACGGCAAGATATGCGCCCAGCAGCACCAGAACTGCGCCGCCGATATACGCATACATGGCAGGGACGGTCACCGTTTTCCCGGCAAATTTTACGGTACAGTCCAGCGACTCCCGAATGGCATCCACAAGCGCTTTCGGAACACCGTCTGTCTCCATCTGCGCCAGAACGCCACGCATGGTGTGATTCCGCACCAGCGCTGTCATATACGTGCTGGGCAGAAAGGACAGCACCTTTTGCAGTCCGCTACCATAACTGGAAATGGGCATATATGCACCGCAGAGAAAGCCGTAGCCGGCGCTGACCAGTGTTCCCACTGCGGATATCTGTCCCTGGGTGCTGAGGAAAAAGTGGATCAGCGACGAAAGCGCTGTGCCGAAAAGCACCAGCAGCACAATGTCCGCACTGAGCAGCAGGATATCCTTTCCGGAAAAGAACCAGCCGATCGTCCGCACATATCCCAGACACAGCGCCAGCGCCGCAAAGCATACCAGCAGCGAAGAGATCGCCGCACCCAGGAAATAGCTGCCGGACAAGACCGCACTGCTTACCGGCGAAATGGTCAGATCCTTCCGGGCGCCGGTGATCTTGTCCTGTACCATCAGCATATTGGAACAGAACGGCACAGTAACGCAGCTGACCGCAAAAATGGAAGAAATGAGCTGCGCCCCGACAGCGCCGTCGATCAGCTTTTGAGAAAGCGAAAAGCCGTCCGGAAGATTTGCGGTAAACGAATCCCGGTAAACACTCCCCAGAAAAGTCGCATACAGCACCAGCAGAATTGCCGGCGTGATAAGCGAAGTGAAAAACATTCCCTTGTCCTTGAAATACAGCTTGATGTTACGCAATACCATGGCTTTCAGCATAAGCAGCACCTCCTGTCGTCTTTCCTGTCACAGCCAGGAATACATCATCCATTCTGCCTTTCATGATCTCATAATCCTGGAACAATTCCGGATGCTGTACGATGAGTTTTGTTGCCGTCCAGGTGTCCGGCACAGATATGCGGAACGCCTCGCCGTATGTCTCATAGGGCATCTGCAAAGACGCCACTGCGGATTCCTTTGCATGGTACAGCGTGATATAATCCCCGGTATAGCGGTTTTTCAGCTCCAGCGGCGTTCCCTCCGCTGCGATCTTTCCCTCATCCAGAATCACAATGCGGTCTGCACCGGCAGCCTCTTCCATATAGTGGGTCGTCAGAAAAACGGTCATGTGCTTTTTCTTTTGCAGGACGGAAATGACATTCCAGACCGTCTGCCGTGTCTGCGGGTCCAGTCCCGTGGTTGGTTCGTCCAGAATCAGCAGCTGAGGACGGTGAAAGATGGCACGGGCGATGTCAATGCGCCGCCGCTGTCCGCCGGAAAGCTTTCCCACACTCTGCTTCAAAAGCGGCCGCAGCTCCAGTAGGTCATCCAGTTCAAACAGACGCTTTTGAAATGCCTTCCCGGTGATGCCGTACAGCGCCGCACGGTTTTTCAAGTTGTCCTGCACAGAAAGCTGTCTGTCCAGGACGGAGTTCTGAAACACCACGCCGATATCCTGTTTGATGGCGTTCATGTTTTTCAGCGTATTCCTGCCGTTCACATAGATCTGACCGGCGTCCTGCCGGAGCTGACCGCATATCATGGAGATTGTAGTGCTTTTTCCGGCGCCGTTGACACCTAAGAATGCAAAAAGCTGTCCTGTCTCCACTTGCAGCGATAAGTTGTTTACGGCATGGATTGCGCCGAAACTCTTTTGCAGATTTTGAATCTCAATACATTTTTCCATATCCATCACTGTCCTTTCTGTTCTTCGGAATCTGTTATCTTGATTATACCTTTTTTCTGAACGAATAACAAGCCCTAAAATGCAAGTGGTCGATTTCCAGCGGTAAGATGCAAAAAGAGCCGCACCGCTCCGGTTTCCCGAAGTCGATGCAGCTCCTTTGCCGTGCGTTCCGGATCAATCCGAAAGCGCAGTTACTTTTTACGCCGCTTTGTCATGATCGCCAGCAGCAGCGAGAATCCGCAGGCTGCAATCAAAATGGTGATATGCAGTGTGCTTTCTCCTGTCTTTGGCGTTCCCGGAATGTTCTGCCGCTGCGGCAGCGGAATTCGTTTCTTGACAGATGTCTGTGCAGAAACATCGTTGGCAGCCGTTGTCGTCGTCTGCGTGCTGTTGTCTGCTGCATGATCTCTGTCTGTGGTAATGGTCGTGGTCGTTGTGGTATCCACGATCACATGATTCTTCCGGGATGTGGTCTGTCGGATGCTAGTAGAAGTATCCGATGTCTCACAAGTGGTATTTTCTGTTGTCGTGGTGTTTGTCGTTGTCTGTGTGCTGTGCTGTGTGGTGTGTGTTGCGCTTGAAACACTGCTGCCTGCCGGCTTTGAACTGGTCGTTTCCGTCGCAGTGACTGTTGTAGAAGTCGTGCGGCTGGTTTCTGTCAAAGTCGCAGAAGATGTGGTGCCGTTCTGACGGGATGTCGTTGTCTGCACCGTGTGTTTGGAGGTCGTTTGTGTGGTCTGGCTTGTGGTATGTGTGGTAGTCGTTGTGTTGGTCGGGCCTGCGCTGGAAAGCGTAACCGTTGCCGTTGTCTGCGATGCTGCGGAAGAAGTGGTGCGGTGTGTTGCTGTGGTGGTAGTCGTTGTCGTAGTGATAACAGCAGTCGGTGTGGTCAATGTGGTGCGTGTCGTTCCCTTTGTCTGAGAAGTCTCCGTACCGGTTGCCCTGGTCGTGCTGGTCGTCGTTCTGCGACTTGTGGTATGTGTCGTTGCGGTAGTCGTCTGTGTTCCGGTGTGTGTTGCCGGCGATGCCGTAGCTTTCGCCGTTGTTGTGGTTATCTGTGCTGTGATATGTGTGGTCTGTTTTGATGTTGTGGTATTGCCTGCTGTGTGTGTCGTGGTTACTGTCGTATGTGCTGCCGATGTGGAATGTGTGGTGGTGGTTTCAGCTGTCTGCGTTTCCGTTATGCCGGCTGTCACACACACCGTTGTTGTACTGGTTTGTGCTGTACCGCCTGTTGCAGAAGTGGTTTCCGCAGATGCCGCTGTACTGGTCTGTGTCGTGGATTCTGCCGAGCCTGTGGCTGTCTCCGTTGTCGTCGTAACCGTACCGGTGACTGTTGTTGTTGTCGTAGTCTCTTCCGGATCACGATTCAGATATACGTTCAGAGATACCACATCTTCGCCCTTGGCGGTGTTAAACCCATCCAGACAAGTTCCGGACGTGATATCCTTTTCTTCCGGTATTCCCAGAACAATGCAGCCATTCAGTGTGCGGTTATCTGTCTTGATTTCCAAACGACCGGACGATAATTTTTCATTATTCGCCTTGATATATTCCTCAGCGTTATACCCTGCTGGGATGCTGTCGATCCACAGGCGATAGCCTGCCAGATATGTGACGCCGTCTACCGTCACAGACAAAGGCAGATCGTCAAAACGATACGCTCCGTCTGCGTTGGTATAGGCAGTCTGTTTCGCATCGGGCAGCAGTTCCCACTTTCCATTGCGGTAATAATACTGCTGAAGGATGATCTTTACATTGGCGATACCGGACTCGCCGTCGCCGATCTCATGATCCCGGTCTGCATCATCCCAGACAATGCCGGAGATGGACGCACCGGAATCCTTCTGTACAATACCGCCGTCATAGCCGGTGATATTTGCCGCCTTGACAATGTCATAATCCACGCCACGTACCTGATAGCAATACGGTGTGTTTCCGCTGAATGCGCTCGCCAGGATCAAGAAGTTGTCCGGCTCCTGGAGATCCAGCGTGCCTGCGATCAGATCGCTGTCCTTATTGCTGTCTGCCGCCGCATGGTACTTCGTTGCTGCGTAGCCCTCCGGCATTTCGCAAAGCTGCATCTGATAGCCAACCAGATATCTCTGACCGTCCTTTTCTATAAAGGTCGGCAGATTTTCAAAGCGATAGTGACCATTGGATGCGCTTGCAGTCGGCGTTCCGGCTGCAACAGGCGTTGCCGTTGCTACCGGTGTACCCGTTGCCACAAGCACAAAATCCTCATCCAGTTTCCAGGTGGTGTCGTGCGTGTCATAGTAGCTCCGGGTCAGCTTGACCGATGCCGTTGCCACACCCACTTCGTCCGCATCCTGGATGCCGTTGTAGTTGGCATCATTCCAGATGTAGCTGTCAATGGATGCAGTTTCGATGGGCGTTAAGCCGCCGTCATAGTCCGTGTTGTCCTTTGCCTTGACGATGTCATAGGCTGTGCCACCAACGGTTCTGTCGTAATACGTGTTGCCGCTGGATACCTGCGCCAGAATGATTACCTCGTCTGCATTCTCATAGAGATTCAGCGTATCAGCGAACAGGTCGCTGTCCTTTGTGATATCATTTCCGACACGGCACTTCGTTACAGCATAGCCCTCCGGCATTTCGTTCAGACTCAGCTGATAGCCTGCCAGATAACGCTTGCCGCCGATCTCCACAAATGTGGGCAAATTGTCAAAACGATAATGACCATCACCGGATACTGTTGCAGTAGGTGTTCCGGTTGCCACTGGTGTACCTGTTGCTACCGGCGTTGCCGTTGCGACTGGTGTACCCGTTGCCACCGGTGTACCGTCTGCCACAAGCGCAAAACTATCGTCCGGTTTCCACTGCTTGTCAGCGTCGTCGTAATACTTCCGGGTCAGCTTGACGGTTGCCGTTGCGATACCCACTTCGTCCGCATCCTGGATGCCGTTGTAATTGGCATCGTTCCAGATGTAGCCGTCAATGGATGCGTTTTCGATCTTCGTCAAACCGCCGTTATGCGATGCGATGGATTTCGACAGATCCGCCGGCGCATATGTTACATCGCCGATGGTGACAGTATGTTCCGTCACGCCTTCTGTTGCCTTAGCTGCCAGAATAATATGTGATTCGTCCTCTGCCATCAGACTGCCGTCCTCAGGATCCAGGAAACTGTTCAGCTGATCCCGATCCGGTTTTGCGTACTGCTTGGTCACCGCATAGGTATCCGGCACAGTTGCCAGATCCAGTTCGATATAGTAACCATAGATGCGGTCCTTGTTGTCCGCAGCGCTGCCGTCAGACAGATCTCCCGGCACATGAACATCCAGACCGTCAAACTGATACGAACCGTTGTCCACGATCTTGGAAACTTCGCCGAATGTATCATCCGGCACCCATTTTCCATTCTCATAGATGTCACGTTTCAGTATCACACGAACCGATGTTGCCACCGGCACTTCGTCCAGATTGTACAAGCCGTCATAGTTCTTGTCGTCCCAGATCGTGCCACGGATAACACCCTTGTCCTGCTGCTTGAGTCCGGCATCATAATGTCCGGTATTCTTGCTGCGGGCCAGGTCTACCTGGTACATCGTACCGTTTGCATCCGGCACTTCCCGTAGAGATGCACGGTTCTGGTTTCCGTCGGCATCGCTGTACGCATCTGCCGCCGGTACAATAAATTCGTTTGTGCTTGTCAGATATGCGCTGTCCAGTCTGAGGTCGCTGTCCTTGGTGCGGTCAGTTCCCACACGATACTGTGTCGCCAGATAGTTGCCGCGGAGATTTTCCAGACAGAGCTGATAGCCTGCGGCAAAATCCATATTGTTGATTCTCACCCAGGTGGGCAGATTCGCCAGTGTGTATTTGCCGTCTGCATCTGTGCTTGTGCTGGCTGTATACGCCGTGCCGTTCGGCTGCCACTGGCTGCCGTCATAATAATACTGTATTGCCTTGACGGTAACATTTTCAATTGCCGCCTTGTCCTCTGCGGTATTGGCATCATCATCCGACTTATCCTGGATGCCGTTGTAATCATGGTCGATCCAGATCCGTCCGGAGATATCCCCGGCTGCTAGGCTTGTAAAGCCGGCATCATAACCGAAAACATCTTCCTTTCGGAGAATGTCTCTGCCGTCTACGGCATAATCCGTATTGTCCGTATCCGCAGCCGCACAAGCAAAATAAGTGCCTGCCGTCAGATAACGGCTCTCTGCATCCAGGTCGCTGTCCCTTGCGGGATCATCGCCCTGCTGATACCAGGTAATGGTGTAATTGTCCGGCACTTCGCTTGTCATCTTCAGCTGATAATAGCAGAGGTAGGTTTCGCCGTTTGCATTACAGAACGTATCCACATTGTCAAACCGATACTCGCCGTTGGCATCAGACTCCTTCTGGGAGGGGTTGCCGGTAGGCTGATAGTTGCCGTTGGCATCACGGTAATACTGCTCCAGCGTAATTTCTACGCCGGAAATGTTTCCCTCGCCGTTATCCTGCAAGCCGTTGTAATTCGCATCGTCCCAGACACGTCCAACGATCTGCGCCTTTTCGACCTGTTTCAAACCGCCGTTCCAGTTTGCCTGGTCTGCAGCATCCGCAATGTCATAGTCGCTGCCGTTGTAGGTCTTTCGGTATTCTGCATCTGTTTTTGGCTGTGCAGCTGCTGCCAGAATCAAGTATTCATCCGGTGCTGTCAGATAGAGGTTCTCGCTCTGATACGGGTTTTCAAGTCTTTGGAACTTGCTGTCACCGCCTGCCTTGGTAATGCCATAGGTGATCTTGCCGTCAGCGTCCTTCGGCAGTGCGTCCAGTTTCAGCCGATAGCCAGCCAGATAGCGTTTGCCGTCGACCTCCACAAATGTGGGAACATCATCAAACTGGTATTCCCCGTTGCTGTCGGTTTTTACGGTTGCGGTGTAATTCGGCCGTGCGGTCGGTGTCCATGATGTGCCGTCCCAGTAATACTGTTCCAGCGTCATCGACAAGCCTTCCATGCCGGTTTCACCAGATGTCATATCGCCGTCATAATCCGCATCGTTCCAGATTCGTCCGCTGACGGATGCGTTCTGGAATGCCCGGATACCGCCATGGTACTCGTTTATGCTGTCACGGTTTTCCGTGATGTCATAAAGCGTATCTGTACCCGGAACTGCACGGTAAGTGCGGTCATAGTACTCGTTGTACTGCGGCGTACTTCCGGTATGCTCTCCGGTAAACGACTTTGCCTCTGCTGCAACGATCAGATACTCCTGCTCGCCCATCAAAGTGAGTTCGCCGTTGTCCCAGTGCAGCTTGTTGTCGTTGGCGAATACGGTAACCGCCTTGCCGTCCGGCAGTGCATCCAGATGCAGCTGATACCCAGCCAAATACCGCTTGCCATCGACTTCCGCATAAGTTGGGATGCCGTCAAAGTGATACTGACCGTTGCTGTTTGTCGTCGCCTGTTTCTTAAATTGTGTCTTTTTCCATGTCGTTCCGTCCCAATAATATTGGTACAGTGTCAAGTTGAGATTGCCGCAGCCGCTTTCGGTCAAATCCATCGTGCCGTCATAATTGAGGTCATTCCAGATTCGTCCGTCCATTGCCGCAGTCTGAATCGCTTTCAGTCCGCCGTTGTATACGCCGTCGGAATCCACCGCAGTGACAATATCATAATCGACATTGTTGTACTTCCGTACATAGTAACTGTGGAGTCCCGATTCAATGCTGCCAACGCCATGCGCCGCCTGCTTTGCCAGCAGGATATACTCGTCCGGCTTGTTGAAGTCTACCGTCTTACCTGCATTCGTTTCCTGAGATGCTGCCAGCAGGTCACTGTTGATGCAGTTTCCTGTGGAATCCAGCACCTGGTACTTGGTCACCGCATAGCCATCCGGCACGGCATTCAACCGCAGACGGTAGCCTGCCAGATACATCTTTCCGTCAACCGTCACAAAGGTCGGCTGGTCAGAGAACTGATATTTACCTGTGGCTGCATCTGTCTGAACGGAACCTGTCTTGACAAACTCCCACTGTCTGGCATCGTCCAGATAATACTGGTCGAGATATACGGTCTGCTGTGTCGGCATTGCCGATTCACCGGTTTCCTGCAAGCCGCTGTAGTCCTTGTCGAACCAGACAGTGCCTTGAATCTTTCCGGTCTCGAACGCTTTCAGACCACCGTTGTAAACGTCGATCACGTCCGCATTCAAAATGGAATCGTATTCCTTGTTTGTGACAGCATCAGTCAGATCATAGGGAGCATTGCCCTGTGACGGCTGTGCCGTCAGGAAGTAGTCCCCGTTGTCCGGTGCAGTCAGATAGTTGGTCACTGCGATCCAGTCGCTGTCTGTTTCTGCGTCACTGGTTGCCTGGCGATACCGTGTCACCGCATAGCCCTCCGGCACATCCGCACGAATGCGGTAATATGCCAGCTGGTCTACGCCGCCGATCACAAAGTGCGTCGGCACCTTGGTAAATTGATATACGCCATCCTTGTCAGTTGTGACTGTTTCGTCTGCACCCATCTTGACAAACTGCTTTGCATCGACATCATAGCGATACTGTTCCAGAGTGACAGAAACGCCGCTCTTGCCCTTTTCGCCATTGTCCAGGATACCGTTGTAGTCCGTATCTTCCCAGATCGTACCCTTTACCGTTGCAACGCCACGCTCTTTCAGACCGGCATTCAGATCAGCATAATCTCTTGCCTTCACCAGATCGTAGTACTTCTGCTGTGCGGTGTTCGGGGTGTCGATGTTTTTGATGTTCGTGCCGCAGACATATGCCCAGTTGTAATCGGTATACGATTCTGTACTGTTGGACTGTGTGCCTGCCTTTGCCTCCTGTGCCAGAATCATCATTTCGTGATTGCCCTTCAGCACAGTGATTGGCAAGTCACCTGTCCGCTGGCTGTCCTCGGTGCCATCGGCGGCATCGGTCACATACAGCTTGCTGTAAACCTTTGACGGATCTGCATCGTTCCAGTACTTCGTTGCCGCATAATCCTCCGGCAATTTTTTCAAAATCACCTGATAGCCTGCCAGATACCTTACGCCGTTCTTTTCCACATAGGTGGGGAGATTACTGAACGTGTACTTGCCGTCTGTCATGGTTTCATGCGTCCGGAATGCTGCATTTTCCAGCACCCATTTGCCGTTCTGGTACGAATACTGCTGCAAGTGTACGACTGCCGGATTCTTATTGTCATGATAATCTTCCTCGCTGTCGTCCTGAACACCATTATAGTTGGTATCCTCCCAGACAACGCCGCTGACAGAGGCAGTTTCAAATGCTTTCAGACCGCCGTCATAGCCGTCATAATCCTTCGCCTTGATGTAATCGTAGGCATAAGTGTAGTCACCCTTATTGAAGTTCGCATCATCATAGAGAATGTACGGTTCAAAATAGGTGTTCCCGTCAATGCCTGCTTCTGTTTCCGGCTGGGACTTCTTTGCAGTGATGAAATAGTCACCGTCTGCCAGAGAGGTCAGATAAGACGCAATGTCATAATCGGTGTAGCCTGCGCCGTGCTGCTCGTTCTGCGAGATCAAGTGGCTGTCCACCACCTGGGTTTCCGCATCGCCGTTCTGCCGATAGCGGGTAACGGCATAGTTTTCCATACCGCTGGGCAGCGACAGCAGTTTCAGACGATAATGTGCCAGCACCTTTTCCCCATTGATTTCCGCATATGTGGAAACATCAGAGAATGTGTACTTGCCGTCTGCATCGGTTTTTACCTGGTAGGTGTGAACCAGCTGATAGCTGCCGTTTTGCAGCACATACTGTTCCAGCTGAACAGTCGCTCCGGCAATTCCCTTTTCGTAGAATTGGGTCGTGCCATCCTCTGCGGTCACCGTGTTGCGGATACCGTCATAGTCAAATGCCTCCTTGTATTCCCCGGCTGCATTTTTACCGTTGTCCTCCCACAGATAACCGGTTACTTCAGAAGTCTGAATTTCCGTAAAGCCGCCGCTGTAATCCAGCAGACGCTGTGCTTCGCCGGTATCGTAATGGGTGTCCTTATAGTCAATGACATTGGTGTTCTGGTTTGTCGTCTTGCCGGCAATGATAATGATATTATCTTCTGTGTCATAGTTGTGGTGCGTTGCTGTGACATTGCCGTTTGCGTCATACTCGAACCAGTCATCGCCAATGAGATAGTACTGCATATCGCCGGTATATTGCAGGTCACTGTTTTCCGCAGAGCGGCTGCTCGGATACTGCTTATACTTGGTGATCGCATACTTTTTGTACAGATCAGCGTTCTTCTCCGGATCGACATACAGCCGATAGCCAGCCAGGTACGTCTTTCCGTCCTTCTTGTAATAAGTCGAAACATTCTGGAATACATAGGAACCGGATTCCGAGGTTTTGATATCCCGGTCTTCACCGGTAATCGCTACCCATTTTCCAGTAGCGCTGTCGTAATAGAACGGTTTCAAGGTCACGGTCACACCCTCGATACCCTTTTCAAAAGTATCCCGGATGCCGTTGTAGTTTTCATCGTCCCAGATCCACTGTCCGATAAATCCACGGGAGCCGTCCACGAATCCCAGAGAAATGCTCTTGTTGATCTGGAAGGTCTGTCCGTCATTTTCAAACAGCGGCTGCTGGTTTGCGTCATAAGGCACACCGGTCTGGAACGGCCGTGTGCGGAAGTTGTTCACTGCCTTGGTCAGATCGTTGTCATCCGCAGCCTCCAGCGGATCGTTGTGCAGCACAAACGGAGAAGGCTTATACGGGGTAGATTCACTGCCCTCATACTTTGCAATTGCCACATAGTTCTTGTTCGGATAGAGACGGAACTGATAATAGCCGTCATCCCCAGTGTGGAAAATTGCCGGATTGCCGTCACCGTCTACCGCAGCTTTCGATGCGATATTGCCGTCTGCATCGACCTCGTGCATTTCCACCGTCACATCTTCCAGTTTCTTTTCGGTTTCCTGCATGATGCCGTCGCTTTCGATGGTGCCGTTGTTGTCTGTTTCATCGATGCCCAGCCGCCGTAGGTATAACCTCTGGAGACACCCAGCATATAGGATGTCATGGCAGTGTCATAAGCCTGGTGCTTTGCCGGATCTTCTTCCACCGCATCAACGTGAATCAGTGCAGTCTGTACGACAAGCTGATTCACAGACGATTTGATATTTTCAACGCTGTTGGTATTGGAAATTACTGCATCATCTTCAGCATGACTCATACCATTATAGATGACCTTTCCGTCACGGTAAACCTTGAGCCTTGTCTTTGACTCGCCAAGTTCCCGTGTGGTAACCGAATACTGGTCGTATCCCTTCGGCAGCGTGTACCGCAGCCGGTAATCACCCGGTGTCAGATTCGACAGGATGAAGTAGCCCTGGTTGCCGTAATAGTCGCTTTCGGTGGTATAAACAACCGGACCTTCAAACGTATACTGATAGGAATTGGTGTTGTTTTCTACAATGGTCTTTGGCTGACCGGTCTCCTCGTCAATGACAATATAACGAACCTTTTCCGGATTCGGGTTGCTGTCGGGGTCCAGATCGGCAATCACTGCCTCACCGTTGACGTTGACAGAGTAGCCCTTCTTGGTCAGCAGCTCTACCTTTACGCCGTTGATACCCGGATCGTCCGGCTTTCCGTCGAAGTCGATATCCGTTGTCCACTTTCCGGTAGGCAGCAGCCGTCCGTTAGCAGACATCTCATATTCCGCCTCGTTGCACTGACCATCATAATTGAAGTCGCTCCAGACATAGCTGCCGATATAGCCCTTTCCGCTGGGTGCGGAAATATAAGCGCCAGCCTGTTTGTTTTCAAATACATGGTAACTCTTGTCGGCAGATGTCGGAGAGCTGTAACCGGAAGCAAAGGTGTTCCACTGAGTTACACCCTCCACTTTCTTTTTGATCGTTTCGGTGGACAACGCATTTTCGTTTTCATCATCTACTGTCGGCGTACCCACATATTTGGGCAGATTCAGCGGTGCGTGCATCTCATAGTAGAGTTCCATACGACTCTGCTTGCTCAGCATGGTATCCGCATTATTCATCTGCGCCCAGATTGCACGAATGCCACGCACCAGCTTGTCATACTCTGCATCAGAGATCTTGCCGTTTTCATGGTCGCTCATCAGATCCGACAGCTTGACAAAATACGACTCCTTTTTGTTTATGTTTTGATACAGGTTACGATAAAATTCATTTCTCTGCGTACTATCCAAACCGTCTGCTGGTTTCGGGAGTGCATCAACATCCTGTAGTTCATAGCTGCCGTTCTTCTTGGTAATCGGTCCGACCCAGACTGTATATTCTGACGGGTCAACCTTAGAGGATGACGTACCGCCGGACGAGGTCCTTTTCAGCTGGACAGACTCCGGAATCAGATAGCCGTTCCACTTGGATTTACGCTCGGTGTCATCGGTTGCTTTGGTGTCGTTTTCATAAGGCAGCACATCATAGAACAGCAGTGTTGTATATTCTGCATCGCTGGTCGAGGCATTCTGCATAGAGGCAGAGTACGAATAGTTGCCGCCTTCCTGTACACGAACCGGAACATCCGCTTTCACAGAATCCAGATCAGAAGTCGATGTTTTCATTTGTGTGACATTATCAATAGCAAGCAGAGCAATCGCCTGTGATGTGATCGTCAGCGTCATATCACCGCTGCTGCCGTTGTCGTTGACATCATGGCTGTCTACTTCGTAAGCAACCATTTTCTGTGTCTTGCCCTGGTCGTCCGGAATATACGGCCGGAATGAACCGTTCTTGAATCCGTATGCCTTTGCCTGCATCAGTTCCGTAGACACGATGTTGTTATTGCTGATATCCAGCGGCACCATCAGTTCTACTACAATGCGCTGACCCGGCTCCAGTGTTCCGGAGAACTTGAAGTTGACGATCTTCCGGTTCAGTACATTGGTAGAGATTGGCTTTGTCACAAAATAAGGGTTGGGATTCTTTTGCGCATCCATAGCAATATCGTTTTTCACGTCTGCATAGGCTTTTGTCTCTACATCTACCTCAGCCAGTGAAATGTCACCGGCTTCTTTCAGAGAAACAAATTCTCCCTTTTCATTTTCAATATGCCATGTCCACTGCGGTATCACATCGTCCAGGTTTTGCGCAGGCGTTACCACATTATCGTCGCTGTCTTTTTCTGCTGTGCTGGTATAGTGATCGCCTACATAATAGCCTGCAATGCTGCCATTGGAATCATCCTGATAGTTCACATACTGGAAATTATCCGCAGAGAGAGACTCCAGGTACGGCAGTGCCAGAGAAACCGTCGGTTCCGACAGCTTATCGGATTCCGCACCCTTTCGGTTATACGTAGTTGTTTCCAACAGCTCCTGGCTGAGATTCTTATACGTAATCGTATACTTCAGCATCTTGCCAGTACTGCTGCTGATACCGCTGGTATTGGAATCCCACTTGTATGCTGTCTTTGCAGCGCCGCTGAAATACTTGGCATCAATATCAATGCCCAGCCACGGCAGCTGCGGATCCAGATAAAAGCCCACTCTGGAGACTTCTCCGGAAACCGCATACTTAAAGTCATCGCTGCGCAGGATCACGCTTGCGAAATGGTTGTTGTGTACAGAGTTTGCAATTGATGTATCATTCGGCGCAGTAGTAAACGCAACATGAGGACTGTTTTCCTTGATACTCTCGCTCAGAGATACCAGACCATAGTGATCCTTGTCCACATCATTGCGGTCCTGTCTGCCCTCTTCTGCATCGTCTGCGTCTGCATTCATATACAGCCCCTTCGGCACCGGGAAATACCGGGGTGCCTCTGCGTCGGTCAGTTCGACCTGGGTTCCGGAAATTGTCTCCGTGAAGCCCTCTGTCCGGATGACCCAGCGCACCTGGCGAATGGATTTGTTCAGATTGATCTTGCCGGATGTGATTTCTTTTTTCAGCTGCTCATTGGTACTGTCAAAATGCAGTTTGCCGGTCTCCAGCGAAATGGTCTGGTTTGCATCCAGTGCGTAACCATTTTCATTACCGATGCGTACCCACCAGCTGGTTCCCTTGCCGTTGTTTGCATAAGCGTTGGAATAGATACCGTCATCCTGCTCCGTCTCCGGTGCAAGGAATTCTGCTTCATTGGCAGGGGCCGTACTGATAAGTACATACGGATACACTTTCAGATGATTTTCCAGAATGTCATGCACCTGGTCTGCATATTTAGCATATTCGGTTGCCAGCGCATCTGCCGACGGAATCGCCCAGTTACCGGTAGAGATCTCCGTCACATTCGGATAAACCAGCTCGGAAACGTGCGGCAGAACATCCGGCTTATTGACCGGCGCAACCTTGGTCGTACCACGCAGTGTCGCATAGTTCGCCAGGTTATAGTTCACCACAAATTCGTTTACCGATGCAGTGTCATTGGACACCTGGTCGATGTAGCTGACCGTCTTATAGACCTGCTTGATATGGGGATCTTCTGCGATGGTGATAGAGGAGTTCGGGTCGTTGACACGCACACGCTCATAGTTCAGATCCGCACGCACCGTGGTATCCGGCTTTATAACAGCGATCTTTGCAGAGGATGCGATCAGATAGATCTCACCCGGCACAACGCCGTCAAAGGGTTCGATCTCCGTAATTGCACTGTCCTTTGTGCTGTTTTCATTCTTCACACGCACTGCATTTTGCAGCTGCATTCCCTCCATGGTCTGCCCGGTGAAGTTGAAGTCATAGGTATCATATACGATATCACTTGCCGGAACTTCCTGCCGCTGTTTCTTCTCATAGACGATATTGCCGTAGTCGTTATAGACATAGCCGTTTTCGTCCTGCTTCGGCATGAGGCAGCCGCCACGAGTGTAGTACTTGCCGTCTGCGTCCCGTTCTGCAAACAGACCATCCTTTGTGATGGCAAACTTGCCGTCTGTCTGTTCGAAGGTTACATAGACCTTAGAGTAATAGTCCTCCCAGCTGCTGTCTGTGTCGTTTTGCAGTTCCAGGTTGTCGATCCGGGTCTTGATCTTAAAGTTCAGCGTGCCGTTGAAGTAGCCCGCCGGATGATAGCCTGCAACATAGGTCTTGTCATCCTTACAGTTGAAACCTTTTTCTGCCGGCGTAGTAATCTCGAACACCAGCGTCTCGCCGCCACGCTTGGTGGCAGAGTCCGCCCGTGTCAGTCCGTCTGTTGTATTTTCTGCCGGTGCAACATCTTCGTCAAAGTACCGCTGTGTCAGCTCAATGCCCCAGCCGTCATCCCTTGCCTGCGCCATGGTCAGTGTCTGCTTGGCGCCAGACTTATCTGTGTATTCCAGATAGTAGTCGTCCATTAGGTCGTCCTCATCCCAGTACCGTACATTTTCCGGCAGCTGGAATGTCACCACCATCTTGGCGTGGAAAATACTGCCACGATAGCGGTAATCCGTCTCGGACTGGCTGGAAACCTTGGCGCTGTACCAGAGGATATCGCTGTAGTCAAAGTCTTTTCCGTTGTTCTGATACTTCTGACGAGTTTTCACTTCGTCCAGATTCTCTGTATCTCCGGTAAAGCCCTTGAGACCTGTATCTGCCTTTTCCGCAGCCACCATGTTCTCCGCCTTCAAAGACGGTGTCTGGGTGCGGATCTTCAGCGTGTTCACAACGCCGGCATCCTGTATGATATTTGCAGAAGTGATATCCTGGAAAGTCATATCGCTGCCGTTGTCACGCAGTGTCACATCCCGGTTCAGTGCAGAACGGATGCGTTCATACAGCGGCTTGTCCTTCCGGTATTCGTCCATTTCCATGGAATCGCTCTCGGCATACCGGCTCATGCTGCCCAGCATATAGGTACCCGTTTCGTACTTATGCGTCAGCAAAACGTAAGGATCCGGATTGGTGGTTGAAAGTCCGTCGTTATCTGTGTCCGGACACATGGGCAGGGTATCTTCGGATTTGTAATAATAAACACCGCCATAATAATGACGAGTCACCTTTGCAGTTGCAGCAACTGCATCTTTTCGTTCGTCTTTTTTTCGGAACGCATAGGTGGAATAGTAATTGATAATTGGTGTAATCACTGCCGCCGAGCAAACCTTGTACGGATTTCCGGAAATGTCATTGTCCGTGATAAACCGGTAAGCATTCACTCTGCTGGAAACATAAGAATAGTTATTCAGATAGTTTTTCAGCAGGTCTTCCTCTTCCACGCCGTTTATCACATCGTCCGGCTCTGCATAGGTAAAGGTCTTGATGCAGAAATTGTACAGACTGCCGTTGCGGATTGCGGCATCCTTTTTCTGCTTTTCTGCCAGTTCAGCTGCCGTCATTGCCTTTTCGGTGTCGTTTTCTTCCTTGGCGAAAATCTGCACCACATACCGCTTGGTAGAATCATCATAGTAGACCTCAGTATCATAGAGTGCCATTTGATCTGTCAGCTTAGTGGTAGCATCCTTGTCGTACAGCTCCCAGTTCAGAGGCTTGTTGTTTTTGTCGTTGTCCGTGGTATAGCGAGAGCCATCCGCCGCAACCGGAACGATGCCATAGGGCAGAATGTTGGTGATGACCGGCAGCGAGAGCGAACCCTTCTGACCGCCGTCTGTACCATAGTTGTGCAGCGATTTTTCGTTGTTGTACCCTTCAGTACCGGCACTGCCGCTGTAGCCGTACTCATCCCAGTAATAGTTGTTCTCCACATGGACGTTGATCCAGTTGACTTCACCCTGTGTCTCGGTGTAGTACTGCTCTACCGTCTTGCCGTACATTTCGGTTTTATCCTTACCGATGGTCTCGCTGATGGTTGCCCAGCTGCGCACCAGAGGTTTCCGCAGCACAGCTCTTGTACCAGTTTCGGCAAAGAACATGGTCGTGCCGCTGCTGTAACGATCGATGTTGTCATTGTTGGTAAAGTGATAGCCGTTTTCGTCTGCTACGACTTCCTTGTTCTGGATATTGTAGCCGTTTACTGACGGCATATTCGGAGAGGATGCCAGATATTTCAGACTATCAAGCTGTTCATTTGCCGTATCACAATGGAAATACAACGGACTCCAGAGATAGTCCATACCGTACAGCTGGTTGTGCTTGGTCAGCGCCTTGGTGGAACCGTCCCAATGGTCGATGTCATAGATCTGATAGTACAGATGATTCTGACTGCCCTCTGCCACATAGGGCTGGGTGAGAACACGGTCATACCAGGTGCCGCTTGCCGTATCGGTATATACTCTCGCCGGAAGTGTCACTCGTGTGATATAGCCGAAATCGCTGCCTCTGCCGTACCACTTTTTCAGCGGCTGCTTCACAGTGATCTTCACCACATACGGGGTATACTCGTCTGCGTTGTAATATCCGTCTGCGCCGTCTGTAATATCTGCATTCTGCGCCGCATCCCGCATTGCCTTTGGTGCAAGATACTGCGGATTTTTGTCTCCCGGTTTCTGAATGATCTCTGCGGTAACATATGTCCCGTCGATCTGGGAGAATGTATTTGCTTTCGAGTCGCCGGTGTTGGTGTACGCCAGTATCTCAGATGTATCCAGCGTCCCATCTGCATTCATCACCGGTTTCATGCCATAGGCATAGGTATACAGGAATGTCACACCGTCCAGATCCCAGTCGCCGTAGTTGTACGCCTGAAGCTGTACCTTGACATCTTCATCATATTCCAGCGCAGCCGCACCAGAGCGGTCTGTCACCTCATGTACACTATTGTAATAGGAATTCACTCCATGACCGTCGGAATATGTTCCATAATACGGATAATTCGGGTCAGCCAAAACATTATTGGTGCGGTCGCCGTTTGTCTTTTCGTACTGAATATTGCTTGTCACAAATTCCGAGCTGGTAGCAAGCCATGCCTTTTGCAGGTGCAGACGTGTCTCGCTCCATACAACAGGCGTATTCTTTGCGGCCTCCAGATTTTCCCAGTCTGCATAGTCTTTGTTTCGCTTGCCCATTGCCAGCCGGAACCAGTCTCGGTTCTTGCTGTTGGACATATACTGCACTGTCTGCGGCAGCTGCTGCAGCTGGTCGGCTGTGTCAATTTTGGAGCTTGCATTGTACTTCACCGTCTGCATATTCTTTGCAGTCTGGGAGTCCTCATCCAGCAGTGTGTCATTCTGACCGCCAATGGCAGCGTCTGTGGAGCCAGAACCCGGAATGTGGGTAATGGTCTGATCCAGAAATTCCCACATATCCACCTGGGTATTCTTGTCCGCACTGAAACCAATATCGTGCATCAGATAGTCCATATCCATCTGGATATTGCTGTTCTGTACCTGCTTGAAATTGTTCCGGGTATTTCCTTCACTAGTAAAGCCATTCGTCAGCATAGGATAGAGTTTGCCATATGTAGTATCCCAGGAATAATAGTGGTTAATACGCTGCTGATAATACTCACCAATGCGGGGGAAATATGCCGGATGCAGTCCGCTGCCGTCCACAGTGGATGCGGCAGTATCATTTGCATAGGTGGACGCAGTGTACACCATAGGCAGATCGTTTTCCCGAATGGTCGCCGAGTAGCAGAACTCGATCTGCTCACCCGGCTGCAAAACGAAGTCCGCACTTTTATCATCTTTGTAACGCAGGCGAAGTTCGTATACCGTAAAGGAAATCTGATATGTGGATTTTTCATCCGGTTTCAGATCGTTAAACGCCTTTTGTGTTGCATTGGTTGACTTGAACCCATCTGTATAGGTCATCTTTCCGCCGTAGTCATACCCATTTTGTGCGGTTTTGTTTGCCAGATACAGCTCAATATTGCTCAAATCTTTCTCGCTGCCGTCTGCATTCAGCAAACGCAAATTGGGTATGCTAGCGCCGACCCCATACGAATCGTACAAAGTCTCGGCAAAATATTCCGGCACCTTATCATAGATGACCGGGTTAATGAGTCTGCCCTCCTCGCCTGCCTGTTTGCCGCTGCTCAGCGCCGCCAGGTTGTTTTTCAGTGTCACTTTCTGCCAGATGGTGTCTCCAGGACGATAGCTTGTCTTTTGCGTTTTCTTTTCGTCATACGCAGCCGATGCGTCGCTCTCGGAAGAAAATGTCTGGGTGTGGAACGATGCAATGGGGTTTTCCCGGTAAACGCTGGGGTTCAGAACTGTTTTGTCCGTCAGTTTCACCGTGTGTTCGGTAGGTGTTGCTGTAGATGCTACACTGCTGCCGCTTTCGGTCACTGTCACTGCGTTTTCGTTTTCGCTGTGGATGTGTTCATAGGTGTTGGTGGCTGTGAAATACTGCTTATAGGTATCCGCTTTCACGCCAGTGCCGTCTGTGACATCCTGGTATCTGCCGACACCGGTCAGCGTCACATTTTGCAGAGCCGCTTTTGTCTTGGAAGTGCTGCTGTACGCAGTTGTGGTGTCAAAGCCCTTGAGGTCATAGTACACCCAGCGAACGCCAACCACATTCGGCAGATCGTCGTCTGTCATTTTCGCTGTCGCTGCCTGGTCTGTAGTGATGGACGGGTCATATTTATAGGACTTCCAGGTCACCTTTACGCCGTTCTCATTCGTCTTGAATGCAATGTTTTCATCCTCTGCAAACCGTGGGTTTGTACTCGGCTCTGCAACGGCATAGAGCATTTCCACTCTGCCGAACTTGTCTGTTTCCTCCGAAACTGTGTAGGGTTTCGTCAGTTCAAAGCCTCGGTAGAACACATCGCCGCTGTCCTTGGAACGCTTTTCCAGGAAGGAAACGTCTATGGTATAGGTGTCGCAGTGGTGTCCGGTCTCGTTGTACAGGTCGCTGACCGTCAGCACAGCACCCTTGCCGTCGTAATTCTGCTTGGCATCGTTTACCTGGTAGGTAAGCTTTACCGGCGCAACAGACTGATAGGTCAGTTCATTCTGCACGTGTGCATAATACTGGGTCTGTTTGTCTGCATCAGCCTCGGTATAACGATAGTAATACGAATATCCGGCATCGTCTTTTACTCTCTTGTTCCAACGATAATTCTGCCTGTCTGTATTCGGCGTATAATTCGTACCATTTGCCGTATCATAAATAGAATACTGCGGATAGCCGTGCTTGGGTGCGGCATGGATCTTGAGATCCGGCGTGCCGACAGTCACATTATCATAGCTGCCGCCGTTTTCTGTCAGCTGTGTGGTCACACGCAGGTAAACCGTTTCACCCGGCTTGATCTGGTCATCGGATTTTGCGCCCTTGCCCAGTTCAGCCACCAGCCGCTGGTATGCGGTTTCTTCCGGGTCTGCATCCGACTTGGCAAGCAGTGCGTACTTGACACCCTGTGCCGCCT
>ERZ791631.699-NODE-699-length-27019-cov-6.258567_pt1 | contig 27019 bp, 23 predicted proteins | sample MGYA00509961_ERZ791631 | MGnify/ENA primary metagenome ERZ791631 (study PRJEB30046, sample SAMN00715248) | human gut metagenome | study: EMG produced TPA metagenomics assembly of the A metagenome-wide association study of gut microbiota in type 2... | reverse complement strand
CGCCGCTTGCGGCGGCTCTTGGCGCGGAGATCCGCCGGAGCGGTGCTTAAGCCGTCAGGCGGGAATTGTGCGGTGTTGCCTTAGATTTATAAATGTATACGGTGCGCAGGACGGCATATGACAAGGGCGCAGGGGGTGTTCTTTTGCGGGTGGGTATGGTATACTTGCTTTAGTATATCAAATCGAATTTTGCAGGTGTGATTGATGAGAATTGTAGAAGTTTCAGAAAACAAAAAACAATATCTTGATTTGCTCCTATTGGCGGATGAGCAAGAAGATATGGTTGACCGTTATCTCTGTAAAGGTAAAATGTATGTTCTCGATGATGACGGAGTGAAATGCGAGTGTGTCGTAACGGATGAAGGGACTGGAATACTTGAAATTAAGAATATCGCTACAGTTCCCCCATTTCAGCGAAAAGGCTATGCCAAAGCACTGATTGAATTTCTTGTTGAAAAATACCGTGGACAATTTTCGATACTGCAAGTGGGAACCGGCGACAGCCCATTGACGATACCCTTTTATGAAAAATGTGGCTTTGTACGCTCGTATATCGTGCCAAATTTCTTTACGGATCATTATGATCACCCGATATATGAGTGTGGTGTACACCTTGTAGATATGGTGTATTTGCAAAGGCCTCTATAAAACCAATTCCAGTTTGTTTAATTGGACAAATCGAAATTTGATGAGGTGATTGGGTGAAAACTTATACAATTTGTGGAAGCATGAAATTTGCCGAAGATATGAAAAAATCGCTTATGACCTTGAAATAAGCAAAGGATATAATATATTACAATGTGTTTATTGTGAAGATAATATTGTTCCAACTGAAGATGAACTTTTAAAACTTGCAGATGCTCATTACAGAAAAATAGATTTAAGTGATGGAATATATGTTGTAAATATGGATGGTTATATTGGAACATCTGTGAAAAAAGAAATTGAGTATGCTGAAAGGCATGGAAAAGAAGTGTTGTATCATTACAATCAGTAGATTTTAATTCATAAAACAGTTAGATAAACTTGAATTTGTGGAGGTGTTGATCTTGGATATTGAAGGAACAAAATCGTATTATGAGCAAATAAGCAATCGTGACTTATGCGACTGTGCATATTGTCAAAACTATGTCCGTGAAATCAAAGCCACCTATCCGGAAATAGCTGAATATCTTTTTTCGTTAGGGATTGATATAGAAAAACCATTTGAAACAATGCCTCTTGAACCAGATGAAACGGGGCATATCGAGTATATATCTGCCCAATATATCGTTTATGGAGAGCCTGATGATTTTGCCAAAACAGTTATAGATTCCGTAAATGTGGATATTGCTGATACTCATCCGTCAACACAGATAAATGAAGCCCACTTCGTTATTGAAATATACCCTGTTCGGTTGAAGTGGGTGGTGTAGACAACTTCCAATTTGTTTAATTGGATAAATCGAAATTTGAGGAAAAGACGAATGGAAGATAAAAAAGTATTACTCGATAATATTAACAAAATGCATACAACCGAACTGGGAGCTGATAGAATTAAAAGAAATCTAAAAATAGATATAGTAGATGTTGTTGCGTATTGCAAAAATAAGGTATTGGATGAAAATTGCCATATATACAAACAAGGTAAAAATTGGTATTGCGAAATTGAAAATGTCAAAATCACTATCAATTCATATAGTTATACAATTATTACAGCACATATTATTAAGTAAATTATCAATTTGCAGAGATGATAGGAGTATCGATGAATAAAAAGTTAGTGAAAGAATTTTTAATAATAACATTTGTTATAATGCTAATATTTTGGGGTGGCTGTGCTTTAATCAGTCAAATATGTATCTTGACAATAAATAATATATTTTTAAGGATTATGCACATTATAGGAGGATTTTCCCCAACTATTGCCTCTTATATATCGCTAAAGAGAAATAACAAAGTTAAGAATTTAAAAGAATGGCTAAAAAAGATATTTGATATAAAACATACTATTGGGACTTATGTTTTAGTAATTTTATTTGTATTGATTTATTATGTTTTGGGGTGTGCAATAAATGGATTTGAATTTGGTGCTCCTATATTTATGCTTATCGTCATTTTACCAATGATGTTATTTAGTGGTGGAAATGAAGAAGTTGGGTGGAGAATGATTTTACAACCCGAATTGGAAAAGAAATTTGGATTTCATATAGCAACCATCTTCACTTCTATTATTTGGTGGTTATGGCATTTACCAATATTTTTTATAATAGGAACAGCAAATGCAAATATGAACTATTTTCTTTTTGGAATCATGTGTTTAACCTTATGCTATGCTTTGGCAACAATAAGAAAGGTATCGAACGGTGTATTTCCTTGTATATTAACTCACTGTTTAATAAATGGGTTATCTGCAATATTTGTATTTAATTATAGTTTGTTGAGTTGTTGTGTAACTTTAATTGTAACAATCATAGTATCCACACTAATTTTAAATATAAATAAAAGCTATATAAGATAATAACAAATTCCGGTTTGTTTAATTGGACAAATCGGAAGTTGTGGAGGTAATTATCAATGAGAAATATTTACGATAATAGTGAATTTTTTGCCGCATATGCGGAAATGGGAAGAAGCAAAGATGGTCTGAAAGCTGCTGGAGAATGGCATCAGTTGCAACCGTTATTCCCTAAATTACAGGGAAAAAAAGTTTTGGATTTAGGATGTGGTTACGGTTGGCATTGCAAATATGCCGCACAAATGGGAGCTACTGAAATTCTTGGTATTGATAGTAGTCAAAAAATGATTGCAAAAGCAGTAGCTGATAACTCTGATGACAAAATCAAGTATAAAGTTTGCGGTGTTGAAGAATACATTTATCCTGAAAATACTTATGACCTAGTTGTTTCTAACCTGGTACTGCACTATATCGAAAATTTAGCTAATGTTTATCAAAAGGTGTATTGCACATTAAAAGTAGGTGGGTATTTCCTATTCAATATTGAACATCCGACTTTCACCGCAGGTGTTAATGAGGATTGGATTTATGATGAAAATGGGAAACCTAAATATTGGCCAATCGACAATTACTATTACACAGGCGAAAGAGAAACCAATTTTCTTGGTCAACGAGTAATTAAACAGCACCACACATTAACGCAGATATTGAATCCACTTATAAAATGTGGTTTTCAAATTGAGGCTATTGAGGAAGCAATGCCTCCGGCAGATATGATGGGTATGCCTGGAATGTGTAATGAAATGCGTAGACCTATGATGTTGTTGGTTAAGGTTAAAAAGGTTTAATAAACAACTTTCAGTTTGCAGGGGCATAGGCAACCTGCACGGGAGGGATGAATCCCTCCCCTACAGATGAAAGATCAAGCTGCAATGGCGGGAATGTTGCGGGCCGGGCATGCCCGGCCCCTTCAAGTTCCACATCAAAAGGCGCTGCTGTCACTCACTGACAGCAGCGCCTTTTGTGTTTGTTTTATTGGAATTTCTTCGGTTCCTTCTTTGTAAAGAAGGAACACCGTGCCCTCTTAGTACCCGCTGCCGGCCTCGCCGGAGGTGAGCAGCTTGACCGCACGGGAGGTGCCCAGACGGTCCGCGCCAAGGTCGAGGAACTTCTCGATATCCTCCACGGTGGAGATACCGCCTGCAGCCTTGATTTTGCAGCGCCCCCGGACATGCTCGGCAAACAGCGCAATGTCATGGAAGGTCGCACCGCCGGTGGAGAAACCGGTGGAGGTCTTGATGAAGTCGGCACCGGCCTCGGGCACGATGTCGCACATCTTGATCTTCTCCTCCTCTGTCAGCAGGCAGGTTTCGATGATGACCTTGAGGATCTTATCGCCCACGGCAGCCTTGACGGCGGCGATGTCATTGCGGACATCGTCATACTGTTTGTTCTTCAGCCAGCCGATGTTGATGACCATATCAACCTCGGACGCGCCATTCTCAACAGCGGTTCTGGCCTCAAAGGCCTTGCTGGCAGTATCCATGGCACCCAGAGGGAAACCAACCACGCAGCAGACCGGTACGCGGCCTGCCATATACTCGACCGCCTGCTTGACATAGCAGGTGTTGATGCAGACGGAGGCGCAGTGATTGGCAATGGCCTCGTCACACAGGGTCTGGATCTGGGGCCAGGTGGCCTCCGGCTTGAGCAGGGTGTGGTCCACCTTGCTCAGCATCTCTTCCTTCGTGTATTTCATCGGAAATTTTCCCCTTTCTCACAATGCTTGCACAGGCGTGCCTGATGCAAGCCCAATGCCGCAAATACGATGGAGGTGACGCTGACCGTGGCACCGATGATGCCGAGGATCAGACCTACCAGCCGGAATGCGTGGCCACGAACTTTCTGTTTCATGGGGGATGCCTCCTTTTTGGGACGAAGTTTTTTGTGCAGCAGCCGGCTGGCGCTGTGCGTCAGCATCGGATGCCTGAGAGCGAATTTTGCTACCTTAAAAACAAGCATGGTCGGCTCCTTTCGGAATATGCGTCACTTCTTTTTAAAGATAAACAATTTGCTGAAAATATAGTTGGAGAGGATCACAACGACCTGACTGAACAGCTTTACGCCCATGGCCCACAGCTTGGGATCGGCTGCTGCAAAGCGGACTGCCGGCCCCAGCACGCTGACGCCCAGCCAGATGATGAGCTGATCCATGACCATGGTGGCGATGCGGCAGGAGACGAACTGGCCGAACTCCGCAAGGGCCGCCTTGCCCTTGTTGGCGCTTTTGAACACGAAAGTCCGGTTTGTCCAATAAGCAAAGAGGATGCAGAGGATATTGTCCAGCACATTGCCGAGGCCGGTCGCAAAATCGGTGCCGAACGCCGCCTGAAAGACCGCGAACACCACCAGATTCAAAAGCGTTGCCACGCCGCCGAAGAAGAGGTAGGCCAGACCCTCATAATATTTTTTGATGAAGTCTTTGAGTTTTTGCATGAGCTTTCCCTATCATGGGCGCAGCCTTGTAGGGGTCGATGCAAGCATCCGCCCCTACAGAGCTGCACGCCGTTTTTCAAGCAAAAAGGGGCCTGCCTGTTACAACAGGCAGGCCCCTTACGGTTGCTCAGTGACTAAGGATTATTCAGCGTCCTCGCCGTTCTCCTCGTCGAGGCAGGCCTTCATGGACAGGCTGATGCGCTTGCGGTCGAAGTCAACGGCAGTCAGCTTAACGCGGACCTCATCGCCGACCTTCAGAACATCGGAAACCTTGTTCACGCGCTCGTTGCTGATCTCGCTGATGTGGACCAGACCGTCAATGCCCGGCATGATGCGGACAAAGGCGCCGAACTTGGTGATGGAGACAACGGGAGCGGTAAACTCAGTGCCAACGGGAACCTCGTTCTCCAGCTTGACCCAGGGGTTGTCCTCTTCCTTCTTGTAGCCAAGGGAGACCTTCTGGTTCTCGGGATCGTAGCTCTTGACATAGACCTCGATCTCATCGCCGACCTTAACGACCTCAGAGGGATGCTTGATGTTGTTCCAGCTCAGCTCGCTGATGTGGCACAGGCCGTCAACGCCGCCCACATCAACAAAGGCGCCGTAGGAGGTCAGGCTCTTGACAACGCCCTTATACTGCTTGCCAACCTCAACATTGGCCCAGAACTCCTCGCGCTTAGCCTTGTTGGCCTCGGCAGTGACCTTGTTGATGGAGCCGACGATCTTGCGGCCGGCGCACTCGGTGATGACCAGCTGAACATGCTGGCCGACGAGCTTGGTGTAGTCCTCATCACGGCGCATGGTGGCCTGAGAACGGGGCACGAAGACGCGAACGCCCTTGACGTTGACAACAACGCCGCCCTTGTTGGCTTCCATGACATCGCCTTCCATAACGGTGCCGTTCTCGGCAGCCTCGGAGACATCCTTCATGCCCTTCTGGGCCTCAAAACGGACGCGGGACAGGGTGTCAACACCCTCCTGATCGTTGGTCTTGACAACCACCAGATCCAGATCGTCGCCCTCTTTAACAAGGTCTTCCATCTTGGCGTTGGGATCATGGCTCATCTCGCGCAGGGGCACAATGCCGGTGTGCTTGGAACCATCAATGCCGACGGTGCACTCCGTCGGGGAAACGCTGATGACCTTGGCTTTTACAATCTTGCCTGCGTACAGGGGCTTTGCCTCGGATGCGTTGAGCATCTCCTCAAAGCTCATGTCGTCACGGATCTCTTCACTCATACTGTTAAGTACCTCCTCAATTATAGACGAAGGCGTTGAAGCCCCGGCCGTCACGCCCACACGCGCAGCACCGGCGAGCCATGCGGGGTCGAGTTCATCAGCAGTCTCGACATTGATAGCTCTGGTATGCCGCGCGGCGACCTGTAACAGCTTTTGGGTATTGGAAGAATGATGACCACCAATGACGACCATCCGGTCGCATTTTTGGCTGAGGTCTTCCGCTTCCTGTTGCCTCGCCCACGTTGCATTACATATTGTATCAAAAATTTTGGCTTTTGTACACTCTTTTTTTAAAAAAACCTTGCAGTTTTCCCAACTTTCTACGCGAAATGTCGTTTGGGCAACCACATAAATGGATTCTTGTTGCAAAAGCGCAGGGAGCAAATTTTGCAGCTCCTCCAAATTGGCGAAAACCCGCACGGGGCCTTTTGTATGGCCGACAATTCCCTGTACCTCGGGGTGGTCAGCATCCCCTGCAACCAGCAAAAGCGCACCGATTTTGTCCGCTTCCATTGCAATTTTATGGATTTTTGCTACAAACGGGCAGGTGGCATCATGATACGCCAGGCGGCGTGTGCTTATTCTATCATAGACCGTTCTGGGCACGCCGTGGCTGCGGATGACGACCTCATACCCGTCAGGTACGGCGTCAATATCCGGGCAGGTCACCGCCCCTTTAGCCTCAAGGTCGGCCACGACCTGAGCATTGTGGATCAGCGGGCCGAGGGTCGCAACTTTGCGTCCCTCCGCCAATAAATCGTATGTCAGCTTGACGGCGCGGTCCACGCCGAAGCAGAACCCGGCCGTTTTGGCACGAATGATCTCCATAGCTTGGCTCCTTTTTTGATGTCGGGGCGGCGAGGACGCCGCCCCCCTACAGCTTACGGCTGCTCACTTTTTTCAGGCAGCGGCTCCGGCTCCGGTGCAGCCTCCACGGCGGGCGCGGCAAACGCATTGTCGGCCAACAGCTGCTCAAGCTCATCGCGCAGGCGGTTCTTCATGCGGCGCAGCTCGGCCATCTTGTGGCTCTGGTCCTTGATCTGCAGCTCCTCGGCTGGGATGGGGGTGCCGAACACGATGCGGATTTTGCAGAAAAGGTGCATTCTTCCATCCTTGCTGCCGTAGATGATGCGCACAGGCAGCATATCCGCACCGGCTGCGGCAGCAATGACAAAGGCACCGCTCTTGATCATGCCGAGCTTGCCGGTCTTGGTGCGGGTCCCCTCGGGGAAGATCATGATGCCCGTACCGTTCTTGCACTCGTTGGTCAGCTGCTCCACCGTGGTGGTGTCACCGCGGCCGCGCTCGATGGCAACCGCGCCCATGCAGCGCAGAAACCAGCCTGCCAGCGGATTTTTAAACAGCTCCTCCTTGGCCAGAATACGCAGCCGTTTCCAGTCAAACACCGTAATAGCGATAAAAACAGGGTCCAGATTGGCGATGTGGTTGGGTGCGATGACATAGGCGCGCCCATCGCGGACGGTCCTCAGATTCTCGCGGCCGATGACCTCAAACCGCCAGAGAATATGTGCCAGCACCCAGACGATGGGCAGCAAAATCCAATACAAAAGCATAAGCAGCCCCCTCAGATATGCGCAAGAATCGTGCGTTTCAGCAGGTCAAAGCTCTCTTGCAGGCCGATGTCGCTGGTGTCAACCAAAATGGCATCCTCCGCCTGCTTCAGGGGCGCAACGGCGCGGTGGCTGTCCTGATAGTCGCGCTGCCGGATGTCCGCCAGCACGGTGGCAAGGTCGGCGGGCTGGCCTTTCTCCGCCAGCTCTCTGGCACGGCGCTCGGCGCGGGCCTCGGCAGATGCCGTCAGGAAAATCTTGACCGTAGCGTTGGGCAGCACCACCGTGCCAATGTCGCGGCCGTCCATCAGGATGTTCTGGCTTTCGGCAAGTCCGCGCTGGGTGTCCAGCAGGAAGGTGCGGACGGCCGGGTGTGCCGCCACAGCGGAGGCCGCCATGCCGATATTTTCCGCACGGATCGCCGTGCTGACATCCTCACCATTCAGGTAGACATGCTGGGTGCCGTCCAGCAGGCGGATGTCAAGCTTGATGCCGGGCAGCAGCGCCGCCACAGCGTCAGCATCGTGGGGGTCCACCCCTGCGCGCACCGCGTACAGCCCGATGGAGCGGTACATCGCGCCGGTATCCACATAGACATAGCCGAGATCCTTGGCCAGCGCCTTGGCCAGACTGGATTTTCCGGCCCCGGACGGGCCGTCGATTGCGATAGAAACCATAAATATGCACTCCTTCACTATTATACAAAAAGAGCTTTGAGATAATAGATAAAAGATAATAGATAATAAAAAATGTGGTGTTTTGCCCCACAGGGCAAAACAAAATTCGTAGGGGTGGATTCCATATCTGCCCGGGCGCATATGGAATGCGCCCCTACGGATGCAGAGGATTTTCAAGCGGTGCGCCAGCACCGAGAGCCACCAATTTTATTATCTTTTATCTATTATCTTTTATTTTTTTAAAATTTCATATCCAGCTCCACCGGGCAGTGGTCGCTGCCCATCACATCCATCAGGATCGCAGCGGTCTGGATTTTGTCGGCAATGCGGTCGCTGACCAGAAAATAGTCGATACGCCAGCCCGCGTTGCGCTCCCGCGCACGGAACCGCATGCTCCACCAGCTATACATGCCTGTGGCATCGGGGTGCAGGCGGCGGAAGGAATCGGTAAAGCCTGCCGCCAGCAGCTCGTCCAGCTTGCCGCGCTCCTGATCGCTGAAGCCCGCCGCGCCGCGGTTGGGGCCGGGATTCTTCAGGTCGATGTCCTCATGCGCCACATTCAGATCTCCGCAAAGAATGACCGGCTTTTCAGCGTCAAGCCTCTGCAGGTAGCGGCGCAGGTCATCCTCCCACTGCATACGGTAGTCGATGCGCGCCAGCTCGTTCTGCGCGTTGGGAACATAGAGGTTGACGAGGTAGAAATCCGGGTATTCCAGCGTGATGGCGCGGCCCTCATGGTTATGGACATCCTCGTCCAAGCCGTACCGCACGCTGAGCGCCGGTGTTTTGGCCCAGACAGCCGTGCCGGAGTAGCCCTTTTTATCGGCGCTGTAGATGTACTCGGTGTAGCCCTCCGGCGCAAAGTCGGCCTGCCCGGGCTGCATTTTCGTTTCCTGAATGCAGAAAAAGTCCGCGTCCAGCGTGCGGAACACATCCTCAAAGCCTTTTTTAAGGCAGGCGCGCAGGCCATTGACATTCCAGCTGATAAATTTCATTGATAGACTCCTTTTTAAGCCTCCCTCGTCAAGGGGAGGCTTTATTTGCTATACCTTTTTCACTGCGCTCTTTTGCCATGCACCGCTGGCAAAGCGTATCACAAAGCAGGTCACACGGCAGATCCAGTCCACGACCATGGCCAGCCAGACACCGACCGCGCCCATGCCCATATTGACACAGAGGACCCAGCTCAGGCCCATGCGCCAGACGATCATCGAGAGGATCGAGGTGACCATCGTGAACCGCACATCGTTGGCGGCGCGCAGGGCGTTGGGCAGCACAAAGCCGGCCGGCCACAGCAAAATCGCCACACCGTTATGGATCATGACCAGCGTCCATGACAGGGCGCGCGTCTCCGGCGAGAGGGTGTACATGCCCAAAATCCGGTTCAGGAAGAGCAGCACCAGCAGATTCACGGTGCCCTGAGCGATATAATCCCACAAAAGCAGCTTTTTTGTATAATGCTTTGTCTGCTCAAAGTCCTGTGCGCCGACACAGCGGCCCACGACCGTAATCATAGCAAGGCCCATTGCGTTGCCGACGATGCAGCCGACAGCATCGAGATTGTTGGCCACCGCATTGGCCGAGATATGCACCGTGCCGAACAATGAGATCATCGAGACGACCAGCACCCGGCCAAGCTGGAACAGGCTGTTCTCAAACGCCGAGGGGATGCCGATGTAGAGAATGCCCTTGACGGTGCGCCCCTCCAGCCGGGTAACCGTGCGCGGCGTAATGCGCAGCGCATAGTCCCGCCGGGCGGCCAGTGACAGAATGATGACCGCCCCCACTGCGCGGGAGACCAGTGTGGGCACTGCAACGCCCGCAACGCCCATGCGCAGCACAAAGACGCAGAGCGCGTTGCCGCAGAAGTTGATGGCGTTGACAAGGACCGAGACCTTCATCGACACCGCGCTGTTGCCGGTGGAGCGGAAGATTGCCGCGCCCGCGTTGTAGAGTGCCAGAAACGGAAACGACAGCGCCGTGATCGTAAAGTAGGTCAGGCACGCCTGCATGACATCCTCGCTGATCGTGCCGAAGAAGAGCCGCAGCTGTGCCGTGCGGGTCACAAGGCAGAACACCGCCACCGTCATGCCGAGAATACCGCTGAGCCCCACCAGCTGCCCGGCGCTGCGGGCGGCCTCCTCAGGCCGCTTGGCGCCCAGATGCTGGCTGGTCACGACCGCGCCGCCGGTTGCCAGCGCACCGAACACTGTGATGATAAGCTGATTGATCATATCCACCAGCGACACGCCGGAGATTGCGGCCTCCCCCACCGAGGAGACCATGACGGTATCGGCCATACCCACCAGAACACCGAGCGCCTGCTCGATGATAAGCGGCCAGAGCAGCGCCAGCAGCTGTTGGTTTGTAAACAGTCGTTCTTTTTTCACCCCATAGTACATCTCACTTTCCCAGTATGAGTATAGCACAAAAAAATCCCCCGCGCAATGCGCGGGGGCAGAGTTTACTCGTACCGCAGGGCCTCGATGGGATCAAGCTTTGCGGCCTTGTTGGCGGGATAGTAGCCGAAAAATACGCCGATGGCCATGCTGAAGCCGACTGCTACCACGATGGCGGTCAGGCTTGGGCGGGCGGCGTAGCCCACGGCCTTGCTCAGCCCCGCACCGAGGGCCAGCCCCAGCAGGATACCGGCGATGCCGCCGATCAGGCAGAGGATGACGCTCTCGGTGATGAACTGCATCCGGATTGCCGCCGCCGGGGCGCCGAGCGCCTTGCGGGTGCCGATCTCACGGGTGCGCTCGGTGACGGAGACCATCATAATGTTCATAACGCCGATGCCGCCCACCAGCAGCGAAAGTGCCGCAATGGCGGAGATACCCAGCGATACCGTGCTGAGCATCGAGGACATCGAGTCGAGCAGGCTTGCCAGACTGGAGGCGCTGACCGTCCATGAGTCGTTGCGAGTGTAGTAGCTGGCGAAGAAATCGCCGACCGTATCCACGAACGAGGTCACATTGACCGCCGTGCCGTCCGCCACGACCGTGATGCTCTGGTAACCGGCCCCCGCCCCGGCAATGGACTTTGCCACATCGAGCGGGATATAAAAATCCGTCTGGATTGAATCATCGTCCGTGCCGGAGAACATGCTGGAATAGCTGTCCTCGGTATAGCGGTAGACGCCCTCTATATAAAAGGTATACAGGTCCTTGTTGATGGTCAGCGTAACCGCCTTGCCGATGGCATCCTGCGCGGTGCCGCCGATGGCCTGCGCAACGAATTTTTCCGACACACAGGCCACCTTGCGGCCTGCATCCTTGTCATCGTCCAGCCAGCGGCCATACAAAATCTGCGAATCCGTGTCACGATTTTCCAGCATGGCGGCGTTGGCACCGCTGACCGTGGCTGTGATGGTCGTGGTCGGGTCGCCGTATTTTGCTACCGTACCGCTGCCGACCTGCTGGGTCAGCTCGATATGATCGACCTTGCCGGGGAAGGCATCCAGAAAATCCTGCATCATCGCATCGGTGATGAGGTCGGCGTCCGACGGCTTGGAGTCCTTGAACCGCCGCAGCGTGACGCCCTGCGCCGTGCCGGAGGTATTGCTTGCGCTTTTCTGCACAACACTGACTGAAATGTTGCTGGCACCCATACCGGCCATCGAATCGGTGACCGAGCCGGTCATACTGTTGCCGACCGTTTCGATGGCAATGACGGCCGCTATGCCGATGATGATGCCCAGCATGGTCAGGGCGCTGCGCATCTTGTTGCTTTTTACACTGGCCAGCGCCATGCCGATATTTTCAAAGAGCTGCACGTTCGCCTGTCCCCTTTCGTTCCCCCACGATCAGCCCGTCGCGCAGCGTCAGCACCCGCTGGCATTCCTCGGCCAGCGCAGGGTTGTGCGTGATCAGCACAATGGTCTTGTGGTATTTTTCATGCATTTCGTGAAAGAGGTCCATCACGACACGGCTTGTCTGGCTGTCCAGCGCGCCGGTCGGCTCATCGGCCAGAATCAGCGCAGGCTCGTTGACCATGGCGCGGGCGATGGCCACCCGCTGCTTCTGCCCGCCGGAAAGCTCGTTGGGCTGGTGGCGCATCCGCTCGCCCATGCCGACACGGTCCAGCCAGTCCTTGGCGCGGCGGGCGCGCTCAGCCGCAGGCACACCCGCGTAAAGCATCGGCAGCTCGACATTTTTCAGGGCGCTCTGCCGACCGATCAGGTTGTAGGTCTGGAACACAAAGCCGATCTTGCGGTTGCGGATGGCCGCCAGATCATTGTCATCGGCCTCATGTATGTTCACGCCGTCCAGCACATACTCTCCGGCGGTCGGCTTGTCCAGCACGCCGATAATGTTCATCAGGGTGGACTTGCCCGAGCCGGACTCGCCCACGATCGCAACGAACTCGCCGGGGTAGACGGTCAGGTCGATGCCGTGCAGGATCTCCAGCTCATTGGGCTGGCCGATGTAGTAGCTTTTGCGGATACCGCGCATCGCAATGAGCGGCCGGGCCGGGAGGTCATCCTCCGCCCCAAGCAGGCTCTGCGCGATCGTCTGGGCAAACTGTTCGGTGTTCTGCATCACTGACCTCCCGGCCCGCCGGGACCGCCGTCGGGGCCGCCTGCATCGTCCGTGCGGGTAATCGTCACGCTGGCAGGCATACTGCTGCCGTCCCCCACATAGAGGCTGCCGTCCTCCATCATCTGGGCGGCGCTGTCGGTGCTGCTCTCAATGCCCTGGGTCAGGTCGGCGGTGGCTCGGATGATGTCGCCCTCGTGCAGATCATCGCCGGTGATTTCCACATAATAATCGTTGGTGTCGCCCTCGGTGACGGTGACCTCCTCAAAGGTCATATCGGTGCCCTCGCCGCCGGACCGGCGCAGCACATAGGCCGTGCCGTCCTCTTTCGTGCCAACGGCATCGCGGGGTACGGTAAAGACACCGTCCTTCTCGCTGATGACGATCTCGACCTTGGCCGAGATACCGATGAGCAGGCCGCTGTCCTGCCCGTTGACCGTGACGGTCGCGCCAAAGCTGCCGCTGTCATTCGCCACGGGGTCAATGCGGGTCAGCGTGCCGCTGATGACGGCATCGCCGGTGGCATCGCTTGTGATGCGGCAGGTCATGCCGGTGGACAGCTTGCCGACCGAGCTTGCGGGGATCGTGACCTCCACGGTCAGATTCTCCACATCCTGAATCGTGGCCACCGTGCCGCTGCAGACATCGCCGACTGTGGCGTTCAGGGCGGTGATCGTGCCGTCCATCGTGGCGGTCAGGGTGCATTCCTCCAGTGCGGTCTGCAGGCTTGTCAGCTTGTCGTCCTCGCGCTGGGATTGCGCAAGCTTGGTGGCGGCATCGTCCACATTCCGCGCGGAATTCGTGGCCGACTTCTGGTAGGACTCCTGCGCCTTTTGCAGCGCATCGGCGTAGCTCTGGATGCTCTCGTAGCACTTCTTCACCGCGTCAAAGCCCTGCAGCCCCAGCTCCGGGATGCTGCACTGCGTCTTGGCGATGCTCTCACGGTTTTGATAGTCCTCGATCTGGCCCTGCAGCCCCTCGGCGCGGTCCGTCTCGCCGCTCTGCCGGGCCTGCGTCAGCTGGATCTGCAGGTTGGCAAGGGTGTTCTCGTACCCGGCGATCTCCTCGGCATAGCGGGTATACCAGTCTGTCACGACCTCGCGGTTCGTCTTGCCGGTGTTGCCGTCCGTGGTCATGGTGCTGTAGTAGTCGTTCAGCCCGAGCCTGTCATAGTCCTGCTGGGCCTTTGCCAGCTCCTGCTGTGCGCTGGCCAGATCGGCGGCCTGATCCTCCACGCTGCGGGTATAGCTTTTCTCGGCGCTCGTCCGGGTATCGCTGCTGTCAAGCTCAGCGTTGGCGATCTGCTTTTCGACATCGGCGGTGTCCAGCGTAGCGATGATGTCGCCCTTGCGGACCGTATCGCCGACCGCGACATTGACTGCCGTGACCTTGTAGGTCTTGACCGCATCCGCCGCCGTAACGCTGGCACTGCTGCCCGACTTGACCGTGCCGTTGACGTTGACCGAATCGCTCAGCGTTGTTTTGCTCAGCACGGTGGTGCGCACATACTGGTAGGCCGTGCCGCCGGCCTGCCGGGCCTTGCCCCGCACACCGGCGATGGCAATGCCCACCGCCAGCAAAACAGCCAAAAAGGCGGTCATTTTCTTGTGCTTTTTGACCCACGCAAGCGGGTTGTGTTTTGTCTTTGTTTTCTCTGCCATACCGGCTCCCCTTCTTTATGCAGGTGATATTTCAACAAAATGAGTATATCCTGCAAATGTGTTGATTTTTTGAAAGAACCATGAAAAAAGCGGCACATCTTCCGTAAAAGATGTGCCGCACAGCCTTCTTTACCGTTCCTCGCGGAAGTAAGCGAGCCCCAGATGGGCCGGGGGCTGATTTTCCTTTTTCTTGCGCATCGAAACCACGATCAGCACTACGATGGTGACGACATAGGGCAGCATCTGCACAAGGTCGGTCATATAGCTGGCCAGCGTGATGCCGAGCAGGCTGGGCAGGAACTGATACAGCCAGTAGAGCATACCGAACAGGTAGGCGCCCCAGATGGCGTTGAGGGGCTTCCAAGTCGTAAAGATGACGAGCGCCACGGCCAGCCAGCCCAGCGCCTCGATCTGGCCGGTGGTGGCCCAGATGCCCTGATTGTAGTCCAGCACATAGTACAGGCCGCCGATGCCGCAGATGCCTGCGCCGATGCAGGTAGCCAGATACTTGTAAAGCGTGACATTGATGCCCGCCGCATCCGCCGTGGCGGGGTTTTCGCCCACGGCGCGCAGGTTGAGGCCCGCGCGGGTGCGGGTCAGGAACCAGTGCAGCAGAACGGCCAAGACGATCGCCGCGTAGGCCAAAAAGCCGTAGGAGAACACGGTCTGCCCCAGCGCACCCAGACCGGACAGGACGGGGAGCTTTGCGCTGAACGCCTTGTTGGCAATGGGGGCGGCGGAGTAGCTGGCACCGTTGAGGATAAAGACGCCGAAGAAGTTTGCCACACCCATGCCGAAGGTCGTCAGCGCCAGACCGGTGACATTCTGGTTGGCGCGCAGGCTGATGGTCAAAAAGGCGTAGATCAGGCCGCCGGCCATGCTGGCCAGAATGGCGCAGGACATGGCGATGAGGATGCTGACAAAGCCATTGGGGTTGGCGGCGGTATTCTCATATGCCCAGGCGCTGGCAAAGCCCGCAAAGCCGCCCAGATACATGATGCCCGGCACGCCGAGGTTGAGGTTGCCGGATTTTTCGGTCACCGTCTCGCCGAGCGCACCGTACATAATGATCGTACCGAACGGGATGGCACGCATGATCCATGCAATCAAGCTGCTGTGCATATCACTTGCCCTCCTTGTGTGCGCCGCGCGGAATGACGCGGTAGTTGATGAAGAACTCACTGCCGAGGATGAAGAACAGAATGATGCCGGTGATGATGTCGGCAGCATACTCGTTCAGCGAGTAGGCGGAGGCGATCTCCGAGGCGCCGCGCTCAAGAAAAACGAGCAGGAAAGAGATCAGCGCCATATAGAAGGTATTGAACTTTGCCAGCCACGCCACGATGATGGCCGTGAAGCCGCGGCCGCCCGCGCTGGTGGTCGAGATGGTCTGGTCCTTACCGGCCACGATCAGGAAGCCGCAGAGGCCGCAGATCGCGCCGGAGATCAGCATCGTGCGCACCGTGACGCGGCGCACATTGATGCCGGCATAGCGGGCGGTGTTCTCGCTCTCGCCGACAACGCTGATCTCATACCCCTGCTTGGAGTATTTGAGGTAGGCGTACATGACAAAGGTCAGCACCACAACAACGATGATGTTGATGGTGTAGCGCTGGCCCATCAGAATGGGGAACCAGCCCGCCTTGGTGGCCTTGTTCAGCGTACCCAGACTGGAGGCCTGCCCGCGCATGATGTTGGTCATGCAGGCAACGATGCTTGTGGCAACATAGTTCATCATCAGGGTGAAAAGCGTCTCGTTCGTGTTCCAGCGGGCCTTGAACCACGCAGGGACAAAGCCCCACAGCGCACCCGCGGCAATGCTGCCGCCGGCCATGGCCACAAACAGCAGCGGCAGCGGCAGGTTGTTGCCCTGATAGACCATGATGAGGGCGGCGGTCAGGCCGCCAATCAGGATCTGACCCTCACCGCCGCAGTTCCAGAAACGCATCTTGAACGCGGGAGCCAGCGCAATTCCAACGCAGAGCAGCGTAGACAGATCGCGCAGCATCCAGCTGAAGCGGGTCATGTTGGCGAAGGTGCCGCCCCACATAACGCCGTAGACGGCGAGCGGGTTCAGCCCCGTGACAAAAAAGATAAAGACAGCATCCACGACCAGCGCCAGAATGATGGCGATGGCACGGACGGCGATCTTCTGGGGCATCGTGGTGCCCTCGCGCTTGGCAATGCGCAGCAGCGGCTCGCGGGCCGCAGCAGCAGTCTGACTCATGCCTGCTCCTCCTTTACCAGATTGGTCATACGCAGACCGACCTCTTCCTTCGTGGTCTTGCGGCCGTCGAGGATGCCGTTGACCTTGCCGCCGCAAAGCACGACGATGCGGTCGCACAGCTCCAGCAGGACATCCAGATCCTCGCCGACATAAATGACTGCTACACCGCGCTTTTTCTGCTCATTCAGCAGGTGGTAGATCGTGTAGGAGGTGTTGATGTCCAGCCCGCGCACGGCGTAGGCGGTCATCAGCACAATGGGGTCGGCGGCCAGCTCGCGGCCGACCAGCACCTTCTGCACATTGCCGCCCGACAGGCGGGAGACCGGCGTGTTCAGGTCGGGCGTAACGACACCCAGCTCCCGCTTGATCGTCTCGGCCAGCGCAAGGGGGGCCTTGCGGTCCACGATGGGCGAATGGCCCTTGCCGTAGCTTTTCAGCATCATGTTGTCGGTCATGCCCATCGAGCCGACCAGACCCATGCCGAGGCGGTCCTCCGGCACGAAGGAGAGGTGGATACCCGCCTCACGGATGGCCTTGGGGCTTTTGCCGACCAGCTGCACGGGGGTGTTTGCATCGGGGGCAAAATACTCGATGCTCGCGCCGCTCTCCGTCGGCTGCAGACCGGCGATGGCCTCAAGCAGCTCCTTCTGACCATTGCCGGAGATGCCCGCGATGCCGAGGATCTCGCCGCCGTACACCGTAAAGGACGCATCGTCAAGGACGGTGATGCCGTCCGCGCTGCGCACGGTCAGATGCGACAGCGCAAGCCGCTTGACCGGATCGACCGGCTCGGGGCGCTCGATGTTCAGCTCGACCTTCTCACCGACCATCATCTCGGTCAGCTTGGCCTCATCGGCATCCTTTGTGGCAATGTCGCCGACATACTCACCCTTGCGCAGGATGGCCACGCGGTCGCTGATGGACAGCACCTCGTGCAGCTTGTGGGTAATGATGATGACTGCCTTGCCGTCCGCCTTCATGTTGCGGATGACGCTGAAGAGCTTTTCGGTCTCCTGCGGGGTCAGAACAGCCGTCGGCTCGTCCAGAATCAGAATATCCGCGCCGCGGTAAAGCACCTTGACGATCTCGAGCGTCTGCTTCTGGCTGACGCTCATCTCATAGACCTTCTGGTTGAGATCGAGGTTGAACTCATACTTCTCGCAGATGGCGCGGGCCTTGTCGTGGACACGCTTGAGGTCGAATTTATCCTTGCCGCCCATCGACAGGGCGATATTCTCGGTAGCCGAGAATACATCGACCAGCTTGAAATGCTGGTGGATCATACCGATGCCGAGGTCCAGCGCATCGCGCGGGGAGCGGATGGTCACCGCCTCATCACCGACATAGATCTCGCCCTCATCGGGGAAATAGATGCCGGCGATCATATTCATCAGGGTCGTTTTGCCGCTGCCGTTCTCGCCCAGCAGGGCCAGTATCTCGCCGCGGCGCACGCCCAGAGAGACATCCTTGTTGGCCACGACAGTGCCAAAGGTCTTGGTAACGTGCTCCAAGCGCACAGCATATTCGTTCTGCGCCATTATGCAGGCTCCTTTCGGATGGTTTTATAAATATGTAGGAAGAACAACCTTGCGCATTTGCGCGTTTTTTTGTAGGGGCGAACATTGTTCGCCCGCAGGGGGTTTGCGGTATCGTGAGCTTTCCGGGTCGATGACGAGCATCGACCCCTACATGTAGGGGCGGATGCTTGCATCCGCCCGGGAACCTCGCCGCTTCCGCACACGGGCACGGGCGAACAATGTTCGCCCCTACACATCTCACCGTACTTTCATATAACCGCCAAAAGGGAAGGCCGCGGTTTCACCGCAGTCTTCCCTTATAGATTCAGACAGAATCAGGCGACGGGGTCAGCGTCCTCGATGATGCCATCAATGCGCAGAGAGAACGTCGGGGCAGCGCGCAGCTCGCCCTCATGGAAGTAACCGTCAGAGACAGCCTCCTTGGTCTCGCCCTGATACACGGCAACGGGGCTGCCGGTGCTGAAATCATAGTAGGTCAGATCGACCGGGCAGGAGGTGACTTCCTTGCCGTCAACGGTGAACTTGCTGGTGTCGAACACACGCAGGCTGCCGTCCTTCAGCGCTGCCTCAACCTCGGCAACCTTGGCGGCAGTGCCCTCGGCAGTCTCGGGTCCCAGCTCGGTGATGGCAACGGCGCCATCCTCATAGCCCTTGCACCAGTTCTGAGGGATGCTGCCGTTCTGGGCGCCCTCGATCAGTTCCTTGTAGCAGACGCTCCACACATTGGTGGCGGAGGTCAGCGCGGCGGTGGGGGCGGTGGAGAGCATGTCGATGTTGTAACCGACAGAGTAGCAGATCTTGCCGGCATCCTTCAGCTTCTGGGTGGCGGCGGGGGCACCGGTGGAGTCGGCGTGCTGGCCGATGATGACCGCACCGTTGGCGATCAGGGCCTCAGCGGCAGCGCCCTCCTTGTCGATGTCGAACCAAGAGTTGGTGTACATGACCTCCATCTGGACATCGGGGTAGATGCTCTGAACGCCCAGGAAGAAGGCGGTGTAGCCGGAAACGACCTCGGCGTAGTTGTAAGCGCCGACATAGCCGATCTTGACCTTGCCGTCAGCAGTGAAGCTGTCGGGCTGGGTCTCGGGGGTCAGGGTGCCGGACTCGACCAGCTCCTTGACCTTCATACCGGCAACCACACCGGAGACATAGCGGCTCTGGTACACAGAGGTGAATGCGTTGTAGAAGTTGTCGCAGCGGGAGATGGCAGCAAAGTCACCGGTCATGGCGACAAAGTTGACATCGGGGTACTTCTCAGCCTCCTCGACCATGTAGGTCTGGTGGCCGTAGGAGTTAGAGATGATCAGGTTGCAGCCCTGACCGACCAGGTCCTCCGCTGCATCGGCGGTCTCGCCGCCCTCGGGGATCTTGTACTTCCAGACGATCTGGTCATCGCTCATGCCCAGCTCGGCGGCGGCCTCCTTGATGCCGTTGATATGTGCGGCGCTGTAGCCCTCGGTCTCGTCGCCCAGAACGATAGCGCCGATCTTGACATCGGGCGCTGCGTTCGTGCTGCTGCCCTCGGCAGTGGCCGTGGTGCCGGCGGCACTGCTGGCGGCAGTGTCAGCGGTGGAACCGCAGGCGGCCAGGCTGAACACCATAGAGGCGGCCAGCAGAATGCCCATCAGTTTCTTCATGTGTGTTGTTCCTCCCTGTAATATCTGCATATAAAAGGCAAAATGCGCCGTTTCGTGTCGGACCGTGCCGGGAATCGACGCACTTTGCTATCTTGCAAAACTCATTGTAGCCGCTTCACACAGCTTTTGCAATAATTTTTAAATTTTTGTGAAAAGTTTGGCGAAAACGGTAAATGTTTTGCTCACGCGGACACTGCCATGAGCAGGACGCACAAAGAAAAGCAGCAAAAGTCATACTATTTGCACAAATTGTATGGCTTTTGCTGCTTATTTCCGCTGTTGTCCCTGTTACCGCTTATGGATAAATTTTTTATCCAGCCCCTGCTTTACGGCGGCGTTCAGCACCATCCATGTCAGAAAGACCTCTATGGGCAGCATGATGGTGTTTTTCACCGCGCCGGAGGTCATGTAGTAGAGGTAGCCCTTGCCGTAGAGCATCGCCTTCCAGACGCTGCCCAGCAGCACATTGCTGCCGTAGTTGATGATGAGCCGTGTGATGATGACGCGCGGCAGCGTGGGCTTTTGCCGGTAGAGCATGACGCCGTAGATCAGCCCCGACAGCACAGCCGAGATCAGGTAGCCGGGGAAATACGGCTCGCCGTAGCCCGCCAGCAGAAAGCCCACCGAGTCGATGATGGCACCCGCCATCATACCGGTCACCGGGCCGTAGCACATGCACCCCAGCGAGACAGCCAGAAAGCTGAAATAGATCTTGAGGCTTGGACCCATCAGGTAGATGGGCAGGCTTTCCAGCACGATGGAGATCGCGCAGACAAGCCCTGCAAAGGCCAGCACCCGCGGGTTTTTCAGCTCATTGCGGGCGGTGCGCCAATAGGCGCCGGAAAAGACGGACAGTTTTTCTTCGCACATAAAAACTCCTCCTTTGTGCGTTGCCGCACAAGGGAGGAGGCAATTTGATAGGATGTGTACAACGCCACATCCGCCGTTGCACACCGTCATGCAGCAGTGGGATGCGGAACCGGCACCGCGGGCCTTACGGCCGCTTCGTCCTGCCACAACTCCCCGTTGGTCAGGCACTTCGGGGCATGACGCCCCACGCGCAGGTTCCTACTCTGCGATATCGCTTTTTATTATACACAGGTTTTGGGAAAATGCAAGAATAAGTTTTGAGGTAAGCCCGCGGGCAAAGCCCGCGCAATAAGGCGCCCCACGCAGTGGGGAGCTGGCCGAGTTTACAAGGCCTGAGGGGCTTTGGGCAGCTTTCCCCTTATTGCCCGCTTGCGCCGTAGTTGGCCAGCACACGGGCGCTGGGGTCGCTGACATCGCAGTGCGGCCATGCGCGGTTGGGCATCCAGTAGTCAACGATCATACCGGCCTGACCGGGGTAGTATTTCTCAAAGAGTTCACGGTAGAGCAGGCTTTCCTTGGTAAAGGGGCGGCAGTAGCTGTAGCGGCCGCAGCGCTCGGCAAACTCGCGGTCCGTATAGACAGTCTCGGCGTATTCCTTCAGATCGTCCACCATCGAGTGGCCCACCGCATCGCTGAAGGCGGCCTTCTCACGCCAGAGGATGCTCTCGGGCAGCCAGTCCCCCTCAAACGCCTTGCGCAGCAGGTACTTGCCCTTGCCGTAGGTGTTCAGCTTCTTTTCGGGGTCGATAGCCATGACATACTTGACAAAATCCAGATCACCAAACGGCACGCGGGCCTCCAGACTGTTGACGCTGATCGAGCGGTCGGCACGCAGGACATCGTACATATACAGCTCCCGGATGCGCTTCTGGCTCTCAGTCTGGAAGGCGGCAGCGCTCGGCGCATAGTCGGTGTACTTGTAGCCGAACAGCTCATCGGAGATTTCGCCGGTCAGCAGCACCCGGATGTCGGTATGCTCATGGATGTATTTGCAGACAAGGTACATACCCACCGAGGCGCGGATCGTTGTGATGTCCCATGTGCCCAGCATCGCAATGACATCCTCGAGCGCGCGCAGCACGATCTCCCGGTTGATGATGACCTCGGTGTGGTCAGCGTGGAGATAGTCGGCCACCTGCTTGGCATATTTCAGGTCGATGGCGTCCTCGCTCATGCCGATGGCAAAGGTGCGGATCGGCTTGCCGAGCTTTTTGGCGGCAATGGCGCAGACCAGACTGGAATCCAGCCCGCCTGACAGCAGGAACCCGACAGGGGTGTCGGCGTCAAGGCGCTTATCCACACCGGCCACAAGCTTTTCCCGGATGTTCGTTAAAATCTCGGGCAGCTCATCCTGCGTATAGGCCGGGGTGTCGGCAATATCGCAGTACCGCACAAACTGACCGTTGCAGTAGTAGCTGCCGATCGGGAACGGATAGATCTTTTTGCACAGTCCCACAAGGTTTTTCGCCTCGGACGCAAAGGCAATGTGGCCGCTCTCGCTGTAGCCGTAGAACAGCGGACGGATGCCGATGGGGTCACGCGCGGCGATAAGCAGCTTTTTGCGGCTGTCGTAGAGGATCATTGCAAACTCGGCGTCCAGATGCTTGAACATAGCAAGACCGTACTTATAGTAGAGCGGCAGGATAATCTCGCAGTCGGAGTCCGATGCAAAGGTGTAGCCCTCGGCCTCCAGCTCGGCCTTGACAGGGCGGAAGCCGTACAGCTCGCCGTTGCAGGCCACGCAGTCCGCGCCGCGGGTGAAGGGCTGCATTCCCTCCGGCGTCAGGCCCATGATGGCCAGACGGCCGAAGCCCAGCAGGCCGAACTCGGTCTCGATGACGCGCTGGTCGTCAGGACCGCGGCTGGCGGTGCGCAGCAGATACTCGGCAAAGGTTTCCTTGGGCAGATCATGCCCGGCATAGCCCATGATACAGCACATTTTCGGTGACACTCCTTTTTATACTTCCAACACCAGTTCCTGCGAACGGCAACAAAAAAAGACAGCCCATTCGCCCTGTCATTAGGACGAATCGCTGTCTTGGATCCGCGGTGCCACCTAAATTACCGCAGCCGAAATACGGGCATACGGTCACTTTTTCCGTACGCGTTCACCTTTGAAACGCTGCCGCTGTAACGCACGGCCTGCGGCGCACCCTACTCCCCTGCCGGGTTTCAGGCGGCGGCTCCGGGGTGTTCCTTCGCGCCCCGTCCCCGTCCCGACTTACACCATGCGTCAGGCTCTCTGTGCGGATCTTGGGCGGTACTTTTCCCCATCAGCGCTTTTGTTGAGTAAAGAATAACACGGTCATGCAGTCCTGTCAAGAATAAATTTCAGATTTTTGGGCGTTTGCCCTGCTTTTTTCAGCGGGGCGGCGGCACGGCGCACCCGCCGTGCTTCGTCATCTTGCACAACTTTGCCCCGGTTCCGCAATTTTTGCAAGGTTGCCGAACGATTCTTGCAAATAATCGTGATGCAAAATTCCATACTATGGAACGCTATTCCATCTGCTGAATTTTGCCGCGCACTGCAGTTCCACCCTGCGGAACCGCACCGTTCTGCCGCCCGCGCCGTATCTAAGCAACCGCCGCAATGGTAAATGCCGCTGCCGCATGGTACACTGAGGATGACAAAATTCGTGTGCTTCGCGGCGCCTCTACCCGGCCGGGAGCATCCCACAAACCAGAGGCAAGCATTGCTTGCAGGAGGAAAACCATGGCAAAAAACGCAATCGTCGGTCAGTCCGGCGGCCCGACTTCCGTTATCAACGCAAGCCTGGCCGGTGTCTATGAAAGCTGCAAGCGCCGCGGCGCGGGCAAGGTCTACGGCATGCTGCACGGCGTGGCCGGCCTTTTGGAGCGCCGCACCTGCGTGCTGGACGACAAGCTTAAGACCGCATTGGACATCGAGCTGCTCAAGCGCACCCCGTCCAGCTACCTCGGCTCCTGCCGCTACAAGCTGCCCGACTGGCACACCGCCGAGGGCGAGGCCGTCTATGTTCAGCTGTTTGAGATCCTGAAGGAGCTGGACATCGGCTACTTCTTCTACATCGGCGGCAACGACTCGATGGATACCATCGGCAAGCTGGCCGACTACGGCGCACACATCGGCAGCGACATCCGCTTTATGGGCGTGCCCAAGACGATCGACAACGACCTGATGGTCACCGACCACACCCCCGGCTACGGCAGCGCCGCCAAGTACATTGGCGTTGTCATGAAGGAGATCATCCGCGACGCCACGGTCTACGGCACGAAGTATGTGACGATCGTTGAGATCATGGGCCGCAACGCCGGCTGGCTGACCGCCGCCGCCGCACTGGCCAAAGCCGAGGACTGTGAGGGCGTGGATATGATCTGCCTGCCCGAGGTGCCCTTCAATGTGGACCACTTTGTAGAGAAGGTCGAGCGGATGCAGAAGGAGAAGCCCTCCATCGTCATCGCCGTGTCCGAAGGCGTCAAGCTGGAGGACGGCCGCTATGTCTGCGAGCTGGCTGACGATGTACACGCAGTCGATGCCTTCGGCCACAAGGCCCTGACCGGCACAGCGCGCTTTTTGGCCAACACGGTTGCCCGCCGTCTGGACACCAAGACCCGCTGCATCGAGCTTTCGACCCTGCAGCGCTGCGCCGGGCACCTGACCAGCCGCACCGACATCACCGAGGCCTATCAGGTCGGCGGTGCCGCCGCCAAGGCCGCCTTTGAGGGCCACACCGGCGAGATGGTCGCGCTGGACCGCATCTCCAACGCGCCGTACCAGTGCGGCACCAGCCTGCACCCGATCAGCGAGGTCGCAAACCTCGAGAAGAAGGTCCCGCTCGAGTGGGTCAACGCCGACCACACCGCCATGACCGAGGAGTTCCTCGCCTACGCCTTGCCGCTGGTTCAGGCTGAGCTGACCCCGATCTATGTAGAGGGTCTGCCGCATCACATCTACCTGCCGGAGGCGTAAAGCCAAACAAACTTAAAGAGCCGCTGTAGCGAAAACGCGTTACAGCGGCTCTTTTTGGCAGAGTGCCTCCCTTGTCAAAGGGAGGTGGCCGAGCGCAGCGAGGTCGGAGGGATTTCTGCCGCTTCTCCCCTGCGCTCGGTGCCATTCAGGGCAAAAGCGCTTCCTGCACTGCCTTGTCGATTGCCGTGCATACGCCCTCAAAATTTTGCAGCACATCATGATTTCCAAACCGCAGCACACGCAGATCAAATGTCTGCAAAAACTCAGTGCGCACCTTATCTTTGGCTGCACCGTCCGCCTCATAGTGCTGCGACCCGTCCAGTTCCACCACCAACTTGGCTGACGCGCAATAAAAATCCACCACATAATCCCCGATGACCTTCTGGCGCAGGAATCGGACAGGATAGCCCCGCAGAAAATCATACCAAAGACGGCGTTCTTCTTTCGTCATGTTCTTGCGAAGCTTTTTGGCAACAGGGGTAAGCTTTTTATTGTGTTTTCCATTCATGGGCTGCGCCCCCCTTTCGGTTCCTCTTGGCGCAAGCCGGAGGAATCCCTCCGCCTCGCTTCGCTCGGCACCTCCCTTTGACAAGGGAGGCTTTTTCTTTAATAGAACCCAAAGCTCGGCAGTACTTCCAGGGCGTCGGCCCACCAGGCGGGGATGGGCAGACCAGATAGAGCCGGATAATAGACGGCAAACAGCACCGCCGCTGCGGCGCAAAGCCCTGCGGCCAGCCAGCGCGCCCAGTCCCGGCGGCGCATACGGGCCAGCACAAGGGCCAGCGCCGCCAGACAGAACATTGAGCTGGGGAAATAGTGGTACAAAAAGGTGCAGCGCGTGACAAGCATCCATGGGATAAGCTGCGTGCCGTACAGGATCAGCACCGCTGCGCCCTGACGGCTGCCGCGGCCGCTGACCTGATGCCAGAACAGCCCCACCAGCGCCGCCAGACCCACGACCCAGATGACCGGCCCGGCCATGCCTGCAATACTGGCCTTCATGCCGTAGGGCAGACTGCCGTTGCGGTAATACCACACGGGGCGCAGCCCCAGCAGCCAAGTGTACCAGCGGCTCTCAAACGGGTGGGTTGCCTTGAGCGTGGCATGGTAGCTGTACATCGAAAGCTGGCACCGCCACCAATCGCCGAGGCTGAAATCCGGCTGCCGCCACCAGTACGGCAGGTAGGACGCCACATAGATGCAGAGTGGCAGCACCACATAGAACAGCACCCCGCCCAGCGCCGCCAGACGGAACTCTGCCCAAAAGCCGGGGCGGCCCTGCTGCCGGCGCGCCCAAAGCACGCCCAGATAAAGCACCGCCAGCCCGGCCCCCGCATAGATGCCGGTCCACTTGGCCGCGCAGCCCAGCCCGAAGGCGATGCCGCCCAGCGCCATCGGCAGCAGGGCATGCTGCACGCCGTTGGTCAGCACCCGCTGGCAGTACCACACCATGCAGTACGCGCCCAGCAGGATAAAAAAGGTGCCGTAAATGTCGATCGTGGCAAGGCGGCTCTGGGAAAAGCGCATAAAGTCGAGCGCCAGCAGCACCCCTGCCGTTGCCGCCGCCCCGGGCCTGCGGGTCAGGCGGCGCACAAAGCACCACGCCAGCGGCACCAGCAGCACGCCGAACAGCGTGCCGGAGAACCGCCAGCCGAACCCGGTCATGCCGAACAGCGCAATCCCCAGCATGATAAAATCCTTGCCGAGCGGCGGGTGGGTCGTCTCATAGACAGGCATCCGGTGCAGCTGTTCATAGCCGGTGCGGCCGTGGTAAATCTCATCAAAATACATGCTGTTGAGCTGGCTGATCGCATCGGGCACGGCGTCCTGCTCGTCAAACAGCGCACCGCCGCCCACGGTCGGCACAAGCCCGCCCGCCGCATCGCGGAAGGCCAGCTCAAACATCTGGGCGTTCTGCACCGTGACGGTCAGGCTCTGCCCCGCTGCGGCGGTCACTGCGTTGGCAGTCCAGCTGAAGCAGGTGCCGTAGTCCAGTTCTTTCTCAAACACCGTGTTTCCCTGCGCGTCCGTCACCGTCATCCGCCCGCCGAAGGAAACGCCCGGGTATACCCACAGCGAAACAGCGTCCCCCTGCAGGGTGACTGTCTCGGTCAGCGCGGTGTTCGTGGCATCAAGCGGCTGCTGCGGCGCGGTGCGGCTGCCGAGATAGGCAAAGCTC
>ERZ791631.692-NODE-692-length-27226-cov-2.565566_pt1 | contig 27226 bp, 19 predicted proteins | sample MGYA00509961_ERZ791631 | MGnify/ENA primary metagenome ERZ791631 (study PRJEB30046, sample SAMN00715248) | human gut metagenome | study: EMG produced TPA metagenomics assembly of the A metagenome-wide association study of gut microbiota in type 2... | reverse complement strand
AAGCATTGGCTCTGCTGGATCAGATGTATATTGACCTGATCATTACCGATCTGATGATGCCGGAAGCCGACGGCGAATACCTCTGCCGTAGCTTAAGAAACAATGTCAACACGGCATTTATCCCGGTCATCATCCTCACAGCCCGCAACGACAGTCAGACAGAATTACAGTCGTACGAATACGCCGACGCTTTTATCACAAAACCGTTCGACCTGAACTACCTTTACCGCTTAAGTGAAAAATTAATCACCAAATCCCGGAAAATCGCCGAAAAAACACGCCAAAAAGAGATCATTACCCCTCAAGTCACAGAACTCATTTCCCCTGACGAGCAATTTTTAAAACAAATCACCCATATTATCGAAGAATCCCTTTCCGATCCGGATTTGAACGTAACCACCCTCTGTCAGAAAAGCGGCATAAACGACAAGCAGGTATACCGGAAAATCAAACAATTGACAGGGATGAGTGTCGTCGAGTACATCCGGAGCATCCGCCTCAAAAAAGCCGCCATGTTCTTACGCCAGGACAAACTAAGCGTTTCCGAAATCATGTACCTGGTCGGATTCTCCAACGCCTCCTATTTTACCCGCTGCTTCAAAGAAGAATACGGTGTCAGCCCCAAAGAATTTACCAGACAAAATAACACAAGTAAGCACGACAAACCTACTGAAAACTGAAAAAATCAATATTCTTCTATTTCAGCAAAATTCGCATAAATACAATTTTACAGAAAAATAAAGACATGTACACTGAACACCGGCCTTGCACTTTACTCTCTCCCTACATCGACAAATACTGGGAATTCAAAGGTAATCCAGAACAAGGGACACGTATCAACATACTTCCGGACGGATGTACGGATTTTATCTTCACTTTGGGAGATTCTCCACAGACCCTAAACGGCAACCTGACAATGCGGCCTTTTCATACCTACTTCATAGGACCGATGACAGGGTATTCTGAATTGATTACTTATACAAAAACCGTTCATATGCTCGGAATCCGCTTCCGGCCTTACGGAATATTCCGCTTTTTGGAACTGCCTCTACACGAACTCACCGATCAAAGGCTTTATGCCGGAGATATCAACACTTTCTTCAACGATTCATGGACACAGCAATTATCCGAACAACAAATCACTATAAAACAAATAAGCTTAATCGAAACCAGACTTATACAAGCGCTATACGAATATAAGCCGGTTCCCGATAAACCGATTTCATACGCAATCAACCAAATAAATACATTTAAAGGAAAACTTTCAATCCACACCTTGGTTGATAACATCTGTTTATCTCAACGTCATTTTGAACGAAAATTCAAAACATATACCGGATATACCCCTAAAGAATACAGCAGAATCGTAAAATTCAGGAATGCCGTCGACATTTTACGTAAAACGACTTTCGACAATTTATTATCCATCGCAATTGAAACCGGCTACTACGATGTTCCCCACCTTTCGAGAGAGATAAAAAAGATGTCCGGCAATACCCCGCTCTCGTTCTTATCATTACCCCCGGAAAGCGAAACGGCTTTACTTTATATAGAACAATAAAGTCGTTTTTATACAATACGATTCAATTTTTCGATCATATATTTGTTCCCATAAATCTATAAACACATATTCAATGGAGACATTAAACGAAAAAGCTTCGGTTATATTACAAAACAGTGAAATAGTAGTACTTACATCAGTAAACCAGGAAGGATACCCCAGACCGGTTCCCATGAGTAAAATCAAAGCCGAAGGCATTTCGGTTGTCTGGGTGGCGACAGGGAAAAATTCAGCGAAAACCAAAGATTTCTCTTTAAATCCCAAAGCGGGATTATGCTTTTACGAAAACGGAAACAGCGTAGCCCTGACAGGAGAAATTGAAATCATCACAGACGAAGCCATAAAAAAAGAACTTTGGCAAGACTGGTTTATCAGTCATTTCCCGGGAGGCCCGACCGATCCCAATTACATCCTATTAAAATTCAAATCCCGGGAAGTTACATTCTGGATTGACGGCAGCTTCATCCACAGGAAAGTCAAATAACGGAAAAGCAGGTACACACCTGTAAGGCAAGTTGTAAATAGACTGCAACACAAAATTTCGACCGGCTTCACCTTATCCGGTCGAAATCATTTTTCAAACTTTACAGATAACGTAGAGAAACATCTTATACCTCCGGACAAACCGATAAATATAAGATTATAGATCCTGACAGGAAACAGCTGTTCCGCTGGCGGTCACCATCAGCATGCTTCCATTGATGGTTTCATAATCCAGATCTACACCGATCACGGCATTCGCCCCCAAACGGGCAGCCTGCTCTCCCATCTCCTTCAAAGCTATATCTTTTGCCTGTTGCAGCACTTCTTCATAAGCCTTCGACCGTCCGCCGACAATATCCCGGATACTGGCAAACAGATCCCGGAATACATTCGCGCCGATAATGGTTTCACCGGTCACAATACCATAATAATTAATTATTCGTTTTCCTTCGATAACAGGTGTCGTAGTTAATAACATAATTTTAAATTAATTTGAAATACAAATAAGTACTCCCTCATAATTAGCCGAAATATTTAAACGTCGTGAGAAACTCCAATTAAGCAGATTAAAAATTAAACGTAAAATATAATAAGTCGATCGGCCTACCGTATTTTCTCATACAATCTCAAATTTATAAAAAATATCCTGAAATACAATTTTTCTACAGATTCCCTGAAACATATATTACATCAATAAACTACTTTCAAAAACAAGCCGTGACTTCCTTCATTTTATCCGGAATACCAGGCAAAACACAAGTATCCCACAAAATATATATCCACACAAACCTTGGGCTGAAAGAAAAATCAACGGACTTCAAAATAACGCAAAAACCTTTTCATTACCTTCTGTTTTTATATTTTTGCCCGTTTGAAAATATTTAATAATCAAACGTTTGCGAATAGTGTCTAATTTGTGTTAGTCTTTGTTCAATATGTGACAGAAAGACTAAAAAGGATTATCTAAAATTGCAAACGTTATCGGACATTCTTGGTGATGTCATTGGATAAACGGCTAAATAATATCATATCATGTTAAAAAAACTGATCATACCCATTTTATGCGTATTACAACTGGCTGTAGCCGGACAAAATTACAAAATAGATACGCAAGGAATCTTGCGTGACCCGCAAGGAAAAGAAGCCGCCTTTTTCGGCTTCAACTATTGCATGCCTTTTGCCCACGGCTACCGGAGTCACGGTATATTGGATACAGACCGTAAAACAGCTATCGACCGGGATATATATCACATGACCCGACTGGGAATCAACGCTTTCCGGATACATGTATGGGATGTGGAAATCAGTGACGGAGAAGGTAATCTGCTGGAAAACGATCACCTCGACCTGCTGGATTACACCATCGCCCGATTTGCTCAGTACGGAGTGCAAACATTAGTGACGGCTATCGCATTCTGGGGAAACGGATGGCCGGAAGAAGACGATAAAACCTTGCCCGGCTTTTCCAATCAAGTAACCAAGCAACAGGCTACCGTAGACGAAAAAAGTATCGCAGCCCAGGAACGTTACCTGAAAGCTCTGATGAACCATCAGAACCCTTATACAGGTTATTCCTATAAAAACGATCCGGCAATAGTAGCCGTAGAATTGAATAACGAACCGGATCATACAGCCAACGTACCGGATAAAACAGTAACAGCCTATATCGACAGACTGGCAAAAGCCGTACGCACCGCCGGTTGCCGCAAACCCATCGTATACAATATCACACAAAATCCGGAACGGTCGAAAGCTGTAACTACCGCTCGGATCGACGGTGTCTCCGGACAATGGTATCCTTCCGGACTGGTAGGCGGAAAAAAACGTCACGAAAACTTTCTGCCGACAGTCTCCCATTACAACCTGCCTTATGACACTCGTGGAAAGGCCCGTTTCATCTACGAATTTGATGCCGCGGACATCGACGGCTCCTACATCTATCCGGCAATGGCACGTTCCTTCCGGGAAGCCGGTTTCCAATGGGCAACCCAATTCGCTTATGATCCGCTGGCAATGGCCGCTTACAACACGGATTACCAAACCCATTGGATAAACCTGGTATATACACCGGCAAAAGCGATCTCCCTGCGTATTGCCGCAGAAGTCTTCCGCAGCTTACCCCGGGGAAAAAATTTCGGCGATTACCCGGAAAACAACCGCTTTGCCGACTTCAACGTCAGCTATATCGACGACCTTTCTGTATTGAACCGCGACACTCTGTTTTGTTATTCAAATACAACCGAAGACCTCCCGGTTGCTCCCGAACGATTACGCCATATCGCCGGTCACGGCAGTTCACCCATCGTAAAATATAACGGCAGCGGAGCCTATTTTTTAGATAAACAAACAGACGGCAACTGGCGAATCGAAATTTACCCGGATATCACCGAAACAACCGATCCCTATAGCCGGCACAACTCTCTGAACCGCAAAATTGCATTAGCTCAATCGAATACCCGCCAAATGCAGATTTGCCTGCCGGATATACACACACAATTCGACATACGTCCGGGTATCTATTTATTACAAAAGGGCAAACTGCAAAACATCACAAACGATACGCCATACCCGGTAATCGAGGATGATGTAAAAGAAACAGCCGTATTTCATACTCCGGCGGCCGAATGGAACGCAAGCACCCCGGCAACCGTCACGGCCGATATTGTTTCCCCTGCAAAAATAGACAGTGTCGTACTCTACGGCACAATGTGGTACGGCGAATCATTTAAAACCGTCATGCAACAACAATCCGGTTTTACCTATACGGCCGAACTTCCGTCATCTTTCCTTCGTCATGGTATTTTCCGCTATCGCATCGGCGTATACACCGGCAAAGGAAACCGGATTTTTCCGGGCAATTGCGACGTAAAACCGGGAGCCTGGAACGACTATTGTAAAAACGATTATCACAGCAATATTATAACTTCCAGCACGCCCCCCAGCCATACTGCTGGATGCACAAAACAAACCGGAATCCGTGGAATTGGTATGGCAACCCGGAATCCGGTTCGCCTACCTGCCGGAAGGTATCGGCATGAAAACAGAAACAACCGATTACCGGGGCGAAGCAGCCTTAGTTACAGACGCCCTCTTTGCTCCCCGTCCGTTGAATCAAATGACAATAGAAGCAATCATCACAGAAAAACCGGCAGAAGCACGTTTAGAACTACTCGACCGGGACGGTTTTCTCTGGTGTGCAGAGACACCCCTGCAAAACGGAAAAACAACAATTGCATTATCTGACTTCAAAGCGACAGAAATTCGTCCGGTAAGGGAACTCTATCCCGGTATTTCTTTCCGGGGAGGCATCCGGTCCGACAGGCCGGGCATTCGGGCAGAAGAAATCACTTCCGTGCGATTTGTTTTGAAAAAAGGGGATGTCGTCATTCAAAAAATCTCGTTGGGAAAATAAAAATACAGTCCCTGTGTGCAAAACGAAAAAGGAAATCTAAATAAAAACAAAAGGATATCAACTTAAAATCCGAAATATGAAATTATTCGCACTCATCGCATTTTGTGTATGTCTGGGAGCTTGCAGCCCGGGAGAAAGAATGGAAACACCGAATGCCGTTCCATTTAACGACAATTGGTTATTCACCCGTTCGGCAGTAACCCCGGAATCACTCCCGCCCGATAGTATGAAGAGCGTCACCTTACCGCACACTCCCCGCATCGAACCGATGACCGTAAACGATCAATGGCAAGGTATCTGCTATTATGCCAAAAAATTCGAGACACCGGAAAAAGTAAAAGAAAAATTGCTCTCACTTCGTTTCGAGGCCGCCATGAACATTGCCGATATATGGCTCAACGGCAAACACCTGGGAACACATACCGGCGGCTACCTTCCCTTCACGGTGTCCCTCGATAACGCTTTGAATAAATCCGGAGAAAACTTACTCGTCGTACGCCTTGACAACCGCGATAATGCCGTAACAGGCCCCAAGCCGTTACATCTGCTCGACTTTTGCACTTATGGCGGAATCTATCGCAACGTATGGCTGATCGTTAAAGATTCGTTGCATATCACCGATCCCATAGCACGGCAGGAAGGCGGCATTTTTGTACATGCATCGAACATCTCTTCACGAAAAGCCGGTATAAACATCCGGGTCAATGTGGACAATTGCGCTACCGAAAAAGCAAATGCCGTCATCGATTATGAAATCCGCAATGCTACAGGTAAAACAATTCTCCGCGAACAAAACCGGACAATAATAGCTCCCGGAACAGATACGACACTTACGACACATTGCTCAATAGAAAATCCGGAACTATGGAGCCCTGAAAGCCCGAACCTTTATACCCTGATTACCTCTGTCAGTAACAACGGCCGGACAACCGACCGGGAAGAAGTACGTTTCGGTATCCGTGATTTGAAAATTACGCCGGAAGGCTTGTGGCTGAACGGCAAAAAAAGATTCTTGCGGGGTGTCAACCGTCACCAGGAATATCCTTATATAGGCTACGCCCTTTCAGACGAAGCACAGCGCCGGGATGCACAGAAAATCAAAGATGCCGGATTCGATTACGTACGCTCAAGCCATTATCCACAGTCTCCCGCCTTTCTGGACGCCTGTGACGAACTGGGCATTATGGTACTCGACGCCATCCTCGGATGGCAATACTTCGGCGACTCTCTTTTCACCGCACATGCTTTGCAATCTTCCCGGGAATTAATCCGCCGCGACCGTAACCACCCTTGCATACTGGGCTGGGAACTCTCCATTAATGAAACTCAGATGCCGCAAAACTTCACCGAAGCAGCCAACCGTATCGCCAGAGAAGAATTCCCATATGACGATTGCTACACAGCCGGATGGATGAAAGAGGCTTACGACATTTACATCGAAGCCAGACAACACCGCCACAGTGCCCATCTGTCACAACCGCTCATCGTTTCCGAATACGGTGACTGGGAATATTACGCACAAAATGCAGGATTTCATCAGAATACCTGGAACGATCTGCTGGAAGAGGAACGCAACTCCCGCCAACCCCGGCAATCCGGAGAAAAAAGACTATTGCAACAAGCCCTCAATATACAGGAAGCACACAACGACAACCTGACAACCCACGCCTTTGCCGACGGCTACTGGGCCATGTTCGATTACAACCGCGGGTATGCCGACGACCTGGAATATTCCGGAATCATGGATATTACCCGCCTGCCTAAATTTTCCTACTACTTTTTCCGTAGCCAGCGTGATACACCCGAAATGGTACTTATCGCCTCCTACTGGCAACCCGGTGTAAGCCGGCAGGTAAAGGTATTCAGCAATTGCGAAGAAGTAGAACTCTATGCCGACGGCAAACTGACGGAACGTCGTCGTCCGGACAACGACAATTTTTCGACCCGGCTGTCCCATCCTCCTTTCACCTTCAACATTGCCTGCCGGAAACCGGGCACAGTGAAAGCCATAGGTTACAAAAACGGACAAGCCGTTGCCGAATACAGCGTAACGACACCTGCAAAAGCTGCTAAATTAACATTAAAAGTCGATGAAAGCGGTATAGCTCCGGCACGCAACGATGTCCTGTTCATCTATGCCACCGTATGTGATGCCGATGGGAATCCCGTACACCATTCCGCAGACAAAATTACATTTCACATAAAAGGAGCACAACTTTGCAGCCCGACGAATATCCGGGCGGAAGCCGGAATTGCTACCGCACTGATACGCACGGCTGATGCACCGGCATCGATCAGTATCAGTGCAGAAGCCCCGGGATTAGAACCGGCTCAAACGACAATTTCAATCCAATAATCTAAATACACAACCTAATACACAAAAACATGCATAGCAAAACTTTATCACTACGTACAGCGGCAATATGCCTGATACTGTGTCTGTATAATCTTTGCAGCACATATCCTGTCTTTGCCCAACAGGCAAGCAGGACTGTCACAGGTAAGGTACTTGACGAAAACAAGCAACCGATGCCTGGAGTAGCCATCCTTATCGTAGGAACCACCTCAGGGGGTACTACGGATTTCGACGGGAATTTTACCCTCAGCGTTCCTGCCGGAAACAACGAACTGCAATTCTCTTTCATCGGATATGAAACGGTAAAAATGCCCATTCCGGCAAACAACAACATCCGGTTGCAAATGAAACCGCAAACGATGACACTCGACGACGTAGTAGTCATCGGATACGGAACCTCCCGGAAAGGCGACCTGACAGGAGCGGTAGCCAACGTCAGCAGCAAAGACTTCAACGAAGGAATGATCAGTTCCCCGGAGCAACTCATCAACGGCAAAATCGCAGGAGTACAGATCATGTCCAACAGCGGTTCTCCGACTGCCGGAAGCACCATTCGTATCCGGGGCGGAGCTTCCTTAAACGCAAGCAACGATCCGTTGATCGTCCTTGACGGAGTACCCCTGGAAATCGGCGGTATCAGCGGTAACAACAGTAACTTTTTGAGCCTTATCAACCCCAATGACATCGAAAGCATGACCGTATTGAAAGATGCTTCTTCAACAGCGATCTATGGCTCCCGGGCCTCTAACGGTGTTATCATCATTACGACCAAAAAAGGAGCCGACAGCAAACTGAAAATCAGTTTCAATACAACCAATTCGTTACAAGTACGCACCCAAACAGCCGATATGCTCTCCCGTGGGGAATTCATCAATATCGTCAATTCGAACGGGAGCGATGCCCAAAAAGCCCTGCTCGGTACGGCAAACACCGATTGGAACGACGAAATTTACAACGTCGCCTTCGGAACCGATAATAATTTGAGCTTTTCGGGTAAATTGAAAAACATACCTTACCGTGTTTCTTTGGGATATTACAACCAGGACGGAATCTTACGTACGGACAACGCAGAACGCATCACCGGAAACATTTCTGTCTCCCCGGGCTTTTTCAACAACTATTTAAAATTCAACGTCAACATAAAAGGTTCCCTCAATAAAAACCGTTTTGCAAACGGCGGAGCAATATGGGCAGCGTCAACTTATAACCCGACCCTCCCCGTACATTCCGGTAACGATGCTTTCGGCGGATATACCGAAGCGATCGACAACACCGGAACCCCGGTAACCCGAGGTGTACGCAACCCGCTGGGGCTGCTCAGACAATACAAATCAACCAGTGACATAAAACGGGTCATCGGAAATGCCGATGTCGATTACAAACTCCATTTTCTGCCGGAACTGAAATTCCATGCTACCGTCGGCTATGACTACGCCGAAGGCAAAGGAAAAATCTATGTTCCGGAAGAGGCTGCCGAATATGCCACCACCGGAGGACGGGATTTCACCTACGGTCCGCAAATAAACACCAACCGCCTGTTGACCACTTACCTGAACTACAACAAAACATTCGGTGAATTCACTGTCGATGCGACCGCCGGATACGACTACCAGGCATGGAAAAGCTCCAGCGAAAAATATTCGGAATTAAATGTCGCCGGAATCGAACAAAAAAGCATTGCAGCCAGCGATCAACGGCACGTACTATTATCCTATTACGGCCGTCTGAACCTGACTTACGACACCCGTTACATGTTGACGGCAACCATACGCCGCGACGGGACCTCCCGTTTCAACAAAGACAACCGCTGGGGAACCTTCCCATCCCTCGCCCTGGCATGGCGTATCTCCGAAGAATCTTTTCTCGAAAACTGGGAAACATTGAGTAACCTGAAACTACGGGGTAGCTATGGTGTCACCGGACAACAGGACGGCATCGGCAACTACAACTACCTCCCCGTATATACCGGTAGTCAGAGCGGGGCCGAATACCAGTTCGGAAATGCATTCTATCCTACCTATCGTCCGGAAGCCTATGCATCAGACCTGAAATGGGAAACGACAACCGCCTGGAATGCCGGCATCGATTTCGGTTTCTTCAACAACCGTCTTTCCGGAAGTGTGGATTTTTACACCCGGAAAACAAAAGATTTGCTGGCGACGGTCCCTTCTCCCGCAGGAACCAATTTCGATAAAACAATCCTGACAAACGTCGGGAATGTCGACAGTCACGGACTCGAATTCGGACTGAATGTAACCCCTATCGATACCAAAAACATAACCTGGGATATGTCTTTCAATGCAACCTGGCAAAGAATGAAAATCCAAAACCTGTCGCTCGTAAAAGGCACGGCCATCACGAATACTTCCGTGGGACCGACCATCGACAGTTATTATTTTCAGGTATTGAGTGAAGGCTACGAACCCTATATGTTTTACCTATACCATCAATTATACGACGAAAAAGGCAAACCGATTGAAGGTGCGTATGCCGACCTCAACGATGACGGCGAAATCAATTCCGACGACCTGTACCGTTACAAATCACCGTCGCCTGATTGGATTCTCGGTTTCAGCACCTCCTTGCGATATAAAAAATGGAACCTCGGAATGAGCTTCCGGGCCAATATCGGTAACTACGTTTACAACGGAATGGCAATGAGCACCGGAGCATGGAACACCATGTCCTATAACGACTACCAGCTAAACAACCTGTCGTCCAGCTATCTGAAAACCGGATTCCGGGAACGTCAATTCCTCTCGGACTATTACGTAGAAAACGCTTCGTTCCTGAAAATGGACAACATCACGTTGACCTACAACTTCGGTAAAATATGGAATTGCTTCAACCTGAATGCATCCGCAATGGTACAAAATGTATTTACCGTCACGAATTACTCGGGTGTAGACCCAGAAGTTCCCAATGGGATGGACTCCTCATTCTATCCCCGCCCCCGCATATTCTCACTTGGCCTCGGTCTGGATTTCTAACTTTAAAATATCGAAGTAATGAAAAAAATATTCTACATATTTATCATAACAGGAATATCCCTCCTGTCAACTTCCTGTGTCGGCGACCTCGACCAACTCCCACACAAGGAAACCACCTCCGGCAACATCTACACCACTGCCGCAAACTACAAATCGGTACTTGCAAAATTGTATGCATCCTATGTCATTGCCGGCCAGGAACAAGGCGGCGGTAACCCGGATCTGTCGAGCAATAGCGGGTACGACTACATGCGTTGCTACTTCAACATGCAGGAATGCGGCACGGAAGAAATCGCATCCACCTGGCTCGAAGGGGATAACGTAAAAGGACTGACTTATCTGTCCTGGGACGTAAACGACCCCTGGGTATCCGACACCTACTACCGCATTTATTACACCATCGCCCTCTGCAACGAATTTCTGCGGAATGCCGGCGACAGCCAGATTGCCGGATTCAGCGAAAGCGAACAGGCAGACATCCGTCATTACCGTGCAGAAGCCCGTTTTCTGCGGGCACTGTCATACTACCATGCCATGGATTTATACCGCAACATCCCTTTCGTAACAGAAGCGAACCCGGTAGGTTCTTACATTCCTCCCCGGTATACCTCTGCACAGATATTCGATTTCATCGAAACCGAATTGACAACCATCGAAAACGAACTGCTTCCGGTAAACGAATGCGAATACGCCCGGGCTTCTCAGGCGGCTGCCCAGACCCTGCTGGCACGTCTCTACCTGAATGCCGAAGTATACAGCGGAACGGCCCGTTACACCGATTGCATTACCTACTGCCGGCGTGTCATGCAAAACGGATATCACCTCGAACCGGAATATGCCAAACTGTTTAATGCCGACAACAACCTGCGTACCCATGAAATCATTTTTTCATTCGCAGTAGACGCCAACCGTACCACCTCCTGGGGAGCTACAACCTACATTATCTGCGGAGCTGTAAGCAGCACCTCCGAATTCCAGAATCCCGCCGACTACGGTGTCACAAGCGGCTGGGGTTCATTCCGGGTTCGCCAGGAACTCCCCCTCTTATTCCCCGAAGGTGACAAGCGCGGTATGTTCTTCACCGAAGGCCAATCCATAAGTGTCGACATCATCGACGACCAAAGCAAAGGATATTTTGCAGAAAAATGGACCAACCAGACTGATGCCGGAGAAGCGGCTTCCAACACGGGAGCATTGGGGGTATCTACCGACTTCCCCGTGTTCCGTCTGGCTGATGTTTACCTGATGTTTGCAGAAGCCGTACTACGCGGCGGAACCGGCGGTTCTGCCGGTGAAGCGGTCGGATACATTAACTTATTACGGGAGCGGGCCTATGGAAACACATCCGGAAATATCGGAACCGGCGATCTTACTCTCAACTTCATACTCGACGAACGGGCACGCGAACTCTATTGGGAATGTGTACGCCGCACCGACCTGATCCGTTACGGACGTTTCACGGATAACTCATACCTATGGCAATGGAAAGGCGGAGTAAAAGACGGTAAAGGAGTAAACGACAAATACAACACCTATCCGATTCCGGCCAGTGAACTATCCGCTAACCCGAATCTTTATAACGAAAAATATTAATCGATTAATCTGAACAGATATGAAAACGATAAAAGGACTGATAGCCCTGCTCGCTATATGCTGCACTGCCGTTTCCTGTGAAAAAGACGGTGACAAGATCATCTTGTCGGGACTGGAACCTTCTAAACTGATCGCTACGGCGACCGATATCAGGCTAACACAGGAAAACGCCGAAGCAATTGCCCTCTCTTTTGCCTGGAATAACAGTGAACTGTACACCAACACCCCGGGCATGAATGTACCCTCTTCCCTCCCGCATATAAGTTTACAGTCTGCGGCTGACGCAGCATTTACGACGCCGACAGAAACAGTCGCAGACAAAGAATCTCACAGTTTTACGGGAATAGAACTCAATACCCTGGCTAAAAATGCCGGTTTGGAAGCTGATGAATCATCCCCGCTCTACTTTCGTCTCAAAGTAACTCTGGGGACCAACACAGATCCCGTATACAGCAATATTGTCAGCGTAAACATCACTCCTTATAAAATCGATATGTCGCTGATCAAAATGCTGGACGCCAAAAAAGAAAAAGTGCTGGGCACACTCTACTCACCCGAATCCGACGGAGAATATGCCGGATTTGTAAGTGCCACCTCCTGGCTGAACTTTTTTCTGCAGGAAGGTGACGGTACCCTTTGGGGTAATGTAGGCGTTGATGGGATGGCTTTCAAACTGACAAACGACGAATCCATGTGGAACTGCTGGTATCCCGGCCAAAGCGGCTGTTTCTACACGACAGTCAGCACATCCGGTAAAGAATGGACAGCCACCCATATTCCGGTCCTCGACATTTCCGGCGCTGTCGATGTTGAAATGAGCTATGTCACCTCCAAAAATCAATGGAAGGCAACCGTTACGACAACAACCGACAATTCTGTCATACAGATTTCAGGTACCGGAAAAAAATACAATGTTTCCACCCAAACGGACGACGCAGCCGCCATCGACACCCCTATCGCCTTTACCGTAAACGGCAATCAGGTTGCCCTGACCGCAACGGCAGGCGACATCACCATCCCGACCGCCGGTACATGGACATTGACCCTTGATTTCAGCGATCCTAAAACAGGAACATATACTCTGACAGCAGGAGAAGGCGACGACCCCGAAGAGGAAATATTCCCGTTCCTCTATCTGGCAGGAATCGACGACGGAACGACAGGCCCGGATTGGAACTTCAATGTTAAAATTGCACGCGGCAACGACGGCATATACAGTGGAATAGTATATGTCAACTCCCTCTGGGGATTCAAAATGTACACCACAGCCGACGACTGGAATAACTATTACACCATGGGCGAAACAGAAGGTACGTTGATAAAAAACGGCGAAGGTAATATCACTGCCCCCGAAGAAGGAGTTTACCTGATCACAGTCGACCTGGCAAATCTGACCTATACCATGAAAAAACTGGAAAACCGGATTTACATCTCCGGCTTGAACGATGTATGGGATTTCACCGTAACTTTGGACAAAACCGCTGACGGCGTATATTCAGGTACAATCGAAGTAACCACCGTATCTCCATGGGGATTCAAAATTTATATCGAACCCGAAAACTGGAATGATTACTTCGGCGGAGGCGAAGGCCTGTTATATTACAAAGGCGAAGGTATCACCGACGACGCTGCCGGAGTCGGGATTTATACATTGACCGTAAATTTAATCAACGCCACCTACGAAATGATAAAACAATAAAAACGCGGATTACACGGATAAAATTATCAGCGGAATCCGTGTAATCTGCAAAAACACTTAAAATAATCAAAACATGAAACTGCATTATTTATTTATATCCCTGCTCCTCTTCAACTCACTGACTGCGTGCAGTGACGACGACAACAAACCCGGTACGCCTCCCGTACCTCCCGACATGAGCGGATTCGCCAAAGGAGCCGATGTAAGTTGGATCACCCAGATGGAAAAAGCAAACGTCAAATTCTACAACACCCAAGGCCGGGAAATGGAATGTATGCGTTTATTACGCGACCTCGGCATGAACACCGTCCGTCTGCGGGTATGGGTCGATCCGGCCGACGGCTGGTGTAACAAAGCCGACTTACTGGTGAAAGCCTATCGGGCACATAATCTGGGGATGCGCCTCATGATCGACTTCCATTACAGCGACGTATGGGCAGATCCGGGAAGTCAAACCAAACCGGCAGCCTGGGCGAATCTCTCTTTCGATGAACTGAAAACAGCGGTCGCCGATCATACGACTGAAATTCTTACGGCCCTGAAAAATCAGGGTATCACTCCGGAGTGGGTACAGGTCGGGAACGAAACGGGCAACGGCATGTTATGGCCCGACGGACAAGCCGATAAAAATATGGCACAATATGCCGCCCTCAACAATGCCGGGTATGATGCAACAAAAGCAATATTTCCGAATGCCAAAGTCATCGTACACTTGCAAGGCGGCGACAACAACAACCTCTATCGCTGGCTCTTCGACGGCCTGAAAACCAACGGCGGGAAATGGGACGTCATCGGCATGTCCTTATATCCCTCCGCCGACAAATGGCAAACGTTCGTTGACGCTTGCGGCGACAACATCAAAGACATGACCGAACGTTATGGCAGTGAAGTCATGATTTGCGAAACAGGTATGCCTTGGGAACAGGCCGCTACCGCCAAACTTTTCCTCACCGATCTGATCACCCGTGTTCAGGGCTTTGACAACGCTCTCGGTGTTTTATATTGGGAACCGGAAGCTCACAATAGCTGGAACGGTTATCAATTGGGAGCCTTCGACGAATCGGGCAAACCTACCGAAGCCCTCGATGCCTTCAAATAAAAAACGTCCGTAAAACAGAACTAAAAGGAATAGGGCCTGCCTGGAAACCAGACAGGCCCTCCACAACTCAGGATAAATATACTATTTCGCCCTATGGGCCGACATAGCCGTCATTATTTTTTCGTCCAACCTGCCGTCCAATCGTTACCTGCTTTCACTGCCCCCTGATACTGGGCCTTTGTAAAAAACGGATCGATAGCCGACATATCCTCGCCTCCGTCAATTACACCGATATACTTATTGGTAAAAGCCGGGGTTGCATTGATCGTATTATGATTTGCAGCTGCCGTAAACAAGGCTGAAGAATAAATTCCCTCCTTACAATTGATATCTCCGGCCATTGTAATGTATTTCAACACCGATGTCCCGTCTGCCAGAAAACCTTCCGTCTCCGTCGTCTCCGTTGTCAGATTACGGGTCTTTCCGGTTACAATCGTATTGTAAAGCTTAGCCTGTGTACCGGCACGCAAACGGATACCCCGGTTTTGGGTGGCAATATCGCTACCTTCTGAAATCTCACTATCGGCACCGATCAAAGTCATATTGGCCAATACCGGACAAGCAATCGGAGTTGCACCGAAACCCTTATCCCAGTTATCGGCCTCGATCAAACAGTCACAACCCAACGGGAATTCGGATTGCGGAGCCTGATAAGCAACAAAAAATTGTCCTTTTCCTACCCATCCCTGTGTCCAGTCGAAAGCATCGTCACTATTGCTGTACGACACCAGATATTTGGCATTCACAGTACCGCCGAACCACTCGAAACCGTCATCCGTACCTTTATATGCCTGTAAATATTCCAAAGTAGTACCGTTACCAACACCATAAAAAGTGAAACCGTTACACTCTTTTTCTGCGGTAAACTTATACCCGGCATATTCAATACGTACATAGCGGAGAATACCGGAATTATCGTTAACGATATTTCCTCCGTAAGGTGCATCGCCGACCTCAGACTTCTGATTTCCGGCATTGATCGGAGCTCTACCGCAAATGTGCAAACCACCCCATGCTCCCGGCTCTTCGGTTTCCGATGTCATGATAATCGGTTTTTCAGCTGTTCCTTCGGCCATGATCTTACCGCCCTGTTCCACCAGAATAAAATCGATCGTCTGATCTTCACTCTTGGCGATGATTTTCGTCCCGGCCTCAATCCGTAATACACCGCCGTCTTTAACGATATATTCTCCATCCAGATAATACGTATTATTAGCCGTCAACGTAACCGTAGACGTAACGTCTCCTTTCAGTGTAACCTCATCTCCGTCTCCACCGCCACCGTTACCATCGTCACTACAGGAAGTAAATGAAAGAGCCACAACTGCCATGGCCAATACTGCAAATTTCCAATAATTCATTTTCATACTATTCAAAATTAAATTGTTAATGTCTGATTCAATTAATATTACACATTCTATAGATTGTAGTTAAACAACTTCATTCGTATTTAAAACTTATATGAAAAACCGATTTCCGCACTGCTTCCCGGGCGGAAAGATTCTACCAACTCACGGCTGCCGGTTGCGGGTATCTTTTGCATAAAGCGGATCTCACTATTCAGCAAATCCTTCACCTGTGCCTTCAGGCTAAAATGCTTATTGATAGCATAACTCGCTACAAAATCGAGTGTATGAAGAGTTTCCTGCTTGATATCCCCGGTTTTATAAATCCCTACCGAATGAATCCGGGGCCCCTGAACATTATAAACCAATGCCAACGTCATATCGCTCTCCTCATTAAAACGGGGGGTATAACTTAAATCCGCATTGATCAGAAAAGGGGAAGCTCCTTGTAAAGCCCGCTCGCTCTCCGTATAAACTCCTTCATCCGGTAACTTGACATTCGTATACATAAAAGAAGCATTAGCACCCAAACGGACATCTTTGATAAGTTCTTTCCGGAATTCGACCTCTATCCCGGCAGCAATCCCATCCTCCGCATTGCGGAAAGAATGATAAACCGATCCTCCGGCAGCCTCCTGTGTACGCTCGATAGGCGAATCCAGCCTTTTAAAATAACCGGTCACGGAAAACATATCCCCCCGCCCCTGCGGGAACAAATCATAACGTAAATCCACATTATAATTGTACGCATTTTTCAGATTTTCATTACCACGCACATAAGCACTTCCGTACGATTCCTGATAGAGGAAAGGCGACATCTCGATAAACGAAGGACGGGTAACGGTACGCGACACGGAAAAACGCAGGCTACTGCTCTTGTTAATATCGTATTTTATATTCAATGCCGGGAAAAAATCCCCTTTGTTCAATCTGGCTTTAAACTCCCTGCCTCCGTCATTCCAATAACGTACCCATTGCTGCGATTGCTCATAACGGAGCCCGAAACTAATCATCAAAACCGAAAGCGGTAAATACTCCACCTCTGCAAAAGCCGCTCCGATATCATTTTTAGCATAGTAAGTATAACGGGGCTGTGCATCCAGATTAACCGTAATCAATCCGTTAGCTATATTCTCCTGGTTCAGATAGCCGTCAGTATCGTACATATTTTCCACTGCAGGAGAAAGATTATACACATCGTAATAAAAATTCATACACTGGAAATCCCGTTTCTTGCTCTTATATACCCCTCCGAAACGGATAAAATTACTTTCCCCGAAACGATAAGCCGCCCGCACATCACCTACACCCTCATTCTCGTCCAATTCACTGAAATAACGGGACGTCGTTTGATTTTGCTTATATAATGTCAGCTTTCCCGTATTCCTATCCTTAAAAAACACCACCTGTCTCCGGTCCGGCTCATCACTATTCGTAATCCCATACGACCCACTCCAATTCAAGGTCCACCGCTTACCGAACTCATGATGTCCTGCCAACTGATTATTCAACAAACTATATGCCCGGAAAATACTGTTGCTGGTCGCGATATGATCACCCTCGGCATCCGTACCTTCCCGTTGCATATACGTATCGATCGCATTACGGGCATAAAAAAACGTATAACTGATCCGGTCCGTCTGACGGAAAGTATAACCCAGATTTGCCAGCCCGGCAATCTTCAGGTCTGAAGTATAACTATCGTAACTGAACTCATCCAGATTATATCCCTCGGCGTTCAACGTCCGCACATACCCGTTATCCAACATCTGCCGGCTGTTGCTGATCCCGAATGAAGCCAGTAAACTAAGCCGCTGGTTTCCGACATCCCAGCTTTTTCCCAATCCGGCAGAACCTCCGAAATCCGGCAATGCTTTTTTATCACGGACAGCAAACGTCGTCCCGAAAAGATCCTTCTTACGGGCATATTCCCTGAATTCTGTCTTCCCCATAGAAAGCACACTCTTATCCTCCAGATTAGGAGTTGTAAAAAGCGTACCCTTTTTATCGCTGTAATAAAAAGTTTTGCCCAACGTATTGAACTTCCCTCCGGTATTAAAGCCGAGCGTAAAAAAATCCCCACCCGTATTCTCCTTTGTTCCGATATCGATATGTGCTCCCGAATAATCGGCAAAAGAACCGGCTTCATACACCTTACTTACAGTGATATTTTTTACCGTTGCTGCCGGGAACAAATCCAGCGGTATCAACTTATTATCCGGATTCGGTGAAGCAATCGGCAATCCGTTCAACGTCGTCGTACTATACCGGTCCCCCAATCCCCGCACAATCAATTGTCCGGCACTTGCAATCGAAATCCCGGTTATCTTCTTCACCCCTTCTTCCACATTCGATGCCCCTTTCAGACTCATTTCCTTCGCTCCGATATTTTCGATAGCCACCATCGACTGCCGACGTTCCATCTGTAACATCCGTTCGTTCTCCATATTTTTACGTGCTTTCACCGATACTTCCTCCAAAGCCTCTGCTACTGCCTCCATTTCAAAATTCAATTCCGTATCTGCACCAACCCTTACCTGCTCCCGTATCAGATCCCGATAGCCCATATACCGCACCTGTAACCGATAAGTCCCGTTTTCCAGATTCAATACATATTTTCCATCCAGATCGGCGGCAGTTCCGAATGTAGTCCCAACGACCTGTACCGTAGCCCCAATCAAAGGTTCCTTCGTTTGTTTATCGATAATCGTTCCCCGGAGAACACCTGCCGCTGCCTGAAAAGAAAGAGCGGCCCAAAAGAAAAGTAAAACAGTCAATTTTAAGTAATCTTGCTTTTTATACATCGTTACGTTTTTTATTCGTCGCAAAGATTACCCATAAACATTACATTACCGTCTCGTTTTTATTTCTATTTTATTACATTTCACAACAACCTGAAAACAGACTGTCAAAATCATTCCAACTGCGGCAACAGTTAAAACAAACTTTATAACATCCGGCAAAAAAGAAAACTACAACCTGAATCACAACGCAACAAATCCGCCCTCCTGCGTAAAAACAAAAGCTCCGGCATAAAAGCCGGCATCCTTCAGATAATTAATTGAAACCTATTTGACAATCCGGTCCACCGGGATAGCCACCTCATCCTCCAGATCCAGCATAGCGTTGATCAGATAAACACGGTCATAAGTATAAAGATCGGCAACACGGACCGGACATGCCCGGATTAAACCCTGTTGCAATAAGAAACGGCGTTTCGTCCCGTCCAGCAGATAAGTGTCCGGCGTATAAAATTCACCTCTACGGCTCAACACCACATTACTATAACTCGTATCCGTCACAAATCCGTCCTTTACAATCAGCACATCATCGCAATCGCCCCGTTTCTCGTACAGCTTCATAAGCATCGAACGATCGGCAGACTTGTAAGGATACACGATGTCATCATCATCCACCACCTTCAGCGCACGGATAACCCGGGGACGATAAGCCGCAAATTCCACTCCACATATGCCTGCCGGATCATACACAACCCGACACTTCACCACTCCATTCCGTAAACCGGCAGGCGGTAAAAACAATCCTGCCTGCAATTCCGGCATAGGCATACCCATAGATTGCAGTGTTTCCTGCATCCGCCGGATATGAAACTCCAAATGACAGGGATACCCTTCCGAAATTTTAATTGTTTCTATAAATTGCATAGACTCTCTCATAATATCCTCAAACCGGCTAAAACGGTAGATATACCTTTTGTAAAACCTCCCGGTATTCATCCTCACAACGGCTGTTTACAGTGATTCCGCCTCCACTATGGAAATAACGCCTCCCCTCCCGCTCTTCGATAAACCGGATCAACACGGCCGAATCCAGATCACGACCATCAAAATAACCGAACACACCCGTATAAAATCCGCGTTTTTCCTTCTCCGCCTTCCCGATCATTTTTACCGTAGCCTCTTTAGGGGCACCGGAAATCGAACCTGCCGGAAGCATACGGAACAAAATATCTCCCAAATACGCCGGATAATCTTCCGGCAACCTTCCGGCAATCTCCGAACTCACCTGTAGAATAGCCCCGTTCGTCGTTTCAAGCCGGTCTATATAACGAAAACGCTCCACTTGTACATCCGTGGCAACCATACTCAAATCATTACGTATCAGGTCGACAATCGTATAATGCTCCGACGTCTCCTTATAATCTTCCAGTATCACCCGCTCTGCATCCGGTATCGATGCATCGATCGTTCCCTTCATCGGATAAGAAGCAATCCGCCCTTCCTGTATCCGCACGAAAGTTTCCGGAGAAAAACACACAAACCGCCCCGGCACCCACAACCGGTAACGAGCCCGGCTATACCGAAAAATATCCGCTAAACTTAAATCCGTCGTCACCTCCGTTCTCACGGTCAAATTGGCAAGAAACGAATCCCCCCGTAACAAGCCCTGACGGATAATCCCGAACTTTTGTTCATACGCTTCATAAGTCAACGGCTTCCGGGAAAAAGAAAAATCCCGGTCCGGAAGAACAACCGGATAAGCAGCATTCGTCACCCCTCCGATTTGCCACAACACTTCCTGTTGTGCAATAGGCATACGATAGAAAAAGCCTTCTTCTTGTTCATAATCTACTCCGAACAAAAAAGGACATCCGGCTTTGCCGGCCTCATTCATCAACTGTTTTACTTCAATCGCTGGAATCATAAAGACAAAATAAAGCGATCAGCACCGATTTTCCAACAACAACGCCTTTTATCTTCTTCAGATATTTTCCTTCCGGCAATTTTAAACTATTTTTGTCCCGGCAATCCCGATCGATATGCAGCACATTTTAGTCATCGACAACCACGACTCCTTCGTATATAACCTGGTCCAACTCCTCCGGCAAAACGGTCGTTGCCGGTTCGAAATCATTTCCAACGACCGGATTGCCCATTGCCACCCCCGTCGTTTCGATAAAATCCTTTTGTCTCCCGGACCGGGCATACCGGAAGAAGCCGGAGATATGCCGGCACTCATCGACCAGTGCAAACACACCCACCCGATATTGGGAATATGCCTTGGTCATCAGGCTATTGCCGAAAATTTCGGAGCCCGCTTACAACAGCTCACGTCTCCCCGGCACGGCCATAGCAGTCCGCTCAACATCACAGACCCCGGTGATCCTTTATTCCGACAGATACCCCCCGGTACGCCAATCGGTCGCTATCATTCCTGGATCATCGACCCCGCCGGGTTACCGGCCTGCCTTAAAATCAGTTCTCTGGACGAAGAAGGACACATCATGTCCTTCTACCATGCAAGCCTTCCGATTCACGGACTGCAATTTCATCCCGAATCCATCATTACCCGCCACGGCCGGCAAATCATCGATAACTGGCTCGACGAATAAAAAAAAACTGTAACAAGCGTAAATTATTCAGGAAAAATGACACCTTTGTAAAGCGTCTGAATACAACTAACCTTAAATACTAAATATCATGCAAGAATGGTGGATGTCTCTTGACTTATTTTTAAAAAGCCTGTGGTGTATCAGCATCACAACGAGTCTGATCTTTATCATCCAAACCGTCCTTACCTTTATAGGTATGGATTCGGATGCCGGATCAGGTGCCGACTTTGACGGCAGTACCGGTACGGACGGGGATTTCCCTTTCCAGCTCTTTACATTCCGTAACTTTATCAACTTCTTCCTCGGATTCAGTTGGACGGCCATTGCCTTTTACGAAGTTATCACCCCGACCTGGTTCCTGTTGTTTATAGCTATCCTCGTCGGACTTTTACTTGTTGCAGCCGTTATGTATATTTTCTACCTGATGAGCCGCATGGAACAATCCGGAAACATCAATATCGACAACGCCCTCGGATGCCGGGGCAATGTATATCTTAAAATCCCGGCAAAACGTTCCGGTGAAGGGAAAATACAAATATCCATACAAGGGGCTATCCGGGAATACGATGCGCTCACCGATGGAGAAGAACTCCCTACGGGAAGCCCGATCCGGGTAATAGAAGTATTAAACGCAGAAACCCTGCTCGTCGAAAAAATTTAAATCCAAACAATCATTAAATTACAGTAAATGGAAACAACCCTTTATCCCATCATTGCGATCGTCGCCGTACTATTCGTCACCTTCGCCGCTATTCTGTCCCGTTACAAACGGTGTCCTTCCGATAAAATCCTTGTCGTTTACGGAAGAACAGGAAAAAACAAAGCCGGAGCAACCAGCTCCGCCCGTTGTATACACGGTGGTGCTGCTTTTATCTGGCCTGTATTCCAAAGCTACGCTTTCCTGGACCTTACTCCGATTTCCATCGAATGCAACCTGACCAACGCTTTGAGTAAACAAAATATCCGTGTCGACGTCCCCTGTCGTTTTACCGTAGGTATATCCACCGAATCCGAAAGCATGACCAATGCCGCCGAACGCTTACTCGGACAACGACTTGAAAATATTCAGGATTTAGCTAAAGACATCTTATTCGGACAATTACGTCTGGTCATTGCAACAATGGACATCGAAGAAATCAATTCCGACCGGGACAAATTTCTGGCCAATGTCAGTGCGAACGTAGAAGCCGAACTCCGTAAAATCGGTTTGAAACTGATCAATGTGAACGTCACCGACCTCCGCGATGAGTCCGGATACATTGAAGCCCTAGGAAAAGAAGCTGCAGCCAAAGCCATCAACGACGCCAAAAAAAGCGTAGCCGAACAAAACCGATTCGGGGAAATCGGTAAAGCCGAAGCCGACCGGGACAAAGACATCCGCATCGCCGAAACCGTACGCGACACCCGTGTCCGTACTTCAGAAGCCAATGCTTCAGCCGTAGAGGGGGAAAACAATGCCAAAATCCTCATCGCCGATTCCGATGCCACCCGTCGCGAAAGAGAAGCCGAAGCCGCACGTAAAGCCATCGCCGCCGAAAAAGTACAATCGGCAAAAGCCCTGGAAGAAGCCTACCTTGCAGAAAAAGAAGCCGAAACAGCCCGTGCCGAACGTGAAAAAGCGACCCAAACGGCCAACATCGTCGTTCCGGCACAGATTGAAAAAGAAAAAGCCATCATCGATGCAGAAGCAGAAGCAGAACGTATCCGCCGACTGGCCAAAGGTGAAGCCGATGCAATCTATGCTAAGATGGATGCTCAGGCAAGAGGTTTACTTGAAATCCTGACCAAGCAAGCATCGGGTTACGACCGTATCGTACAGGCAGCAAACGGCGATCCCGACAAAGCGATCCTCTTGCTGATCACCGACAAACTGCCCGAACTGGTTAAAACCCAGGTTGAAGCTGTTAAAAACATTAAAATCGATAAAATTACTGTATGGGATGGTAACAACACTGGAAATGGTAACACATCCACAGCCAACTTTATTTCCGGCATGATGAAATCCGTTCCACCGTTGAACGACCTGTTTAACATGGCAGGCCTGGATCTCCCGACCTATCTGAAAGGAAAAGAACAGGAAAAAAATCAGCAAATACCGGTTGCCGAAGAAGTTCCCGCCGAGGAAACCAAATAAATACCGAAAAAAGCGACTGAAAACTCAGTCGCTTTTTTCTCCCCTCTCTTTATTTCTTTTTCCCCTTCTTTTCCTCTGCGGCATGTGCAGCCTCTTCAAGCACATAACTGGCTTCATGCTTCTTTTTCATACCTTTCGGCTTTTTGTTTCCTGCTGCTCCCATAATTACATCCTCCTTTCTTATAAGTAATCATTTAAAATTAAAGGTCGACTATAAATCAATAGACTTAATCAACAAGTTAATTATAACACGAGTAATCATCGGTTATTCCCCAGAATAGCTGGATTGCCCGGAAACATTCTACACAAATCACATGCCATATCCCACCGGTAACATAGTGACAGCTTTCCTGACTATTTTTCATGAAAATTTGACAGCTTTAACAAACGCCGCATTCAATTCACATCCTTGCCTCTTTTCCGGGTTACCCAAATATTCAACCAAAAGCCGTAAATCTAAAATTGTAAACACCAACTTATATTGCTAATTTAAAATCTAAAATTAAACCTACAGCCGGTCTAAAGCTTAAAATCCCCAAACCGCGCTTTTCACCTCCCTATACATATCAATCCTCCATCCCCCAATCTTAAATCGTAAATCAAAAATCGTAAATCAAAAATCCCTACACTTCAGACACCTCCACCTTCCAATCGTCAATCTATCGGAAATTTTCTATCTTTGTCCCCCCATTAAAAACACTGCCATGGAAAACATTCTTCAAATTGCCGAACAAAACCAACAAAAAGCCCGCAACATCATCCGGGATACCAGACTCATTGAAATCTGGCAATCGATCGGGGCCGAACCCCGGCTCGTCGGTTCGTTGAAAACAGGCTTACTCATGAAACACCGGGACATAGACTTTCACATTTATTCCGCTCCGCTAACCGTATCCGATAGCTTCGCTGCCATGACACGCCTGGCAGAAAATCCCGGAATCGTTCAAATTCAATACGGTAACCTGCTCGACACCGAAGAAAAATGCATCGAATGGCACGCCTACTACCGGGACTCTGACAAACAGCTATGGCAGATCGACATGATCCACATCCTGAAAGGCTCCGCATACGACGGCTACTTTGAGAAAATGGCAGAACGTATCACGGCCGTCCTCACTCCCGAAACCAGGGAAGCCATACTCCGGTTAAAATACGAAACCCCGGACACGGAAAAAATCATAGGTGTCGAATATTACCAGGCCGTTATCCGTGACGGCATCCGCAATTATACAGACTTCACAATCTGGCGTAAACAGCATCCGGTTACGGGCATTGTCAAATGGATTCCTTAATAAACTCCGGACCGGAAACGACACAATCTTCCCGGAATTCAACGTATAAAACAAGGCCAGCCGCAACTTGCCGGCCACCCTTGCCATTCCGCTCTATCCGCTTCGGAACATCCGGTAAAATCCGGACCGGCTCATTTCATCTTTCTGATCTTTCTTTTTATCCGGAAATAATAACCGGTTACTGCAAAAACAGCTCCGAGTAATGAAGCCAGACAAGACAAAATCCGTGTTGTCATTCCACCCCAGGTACCGGTATGTACGGAATAAATCCATCCCCTTATCTTTCCGGATTTCGGCTGGTCCTTATACAACTGTACATCTGTGATTTGTCCGCTTGCCGGATCAAAAAGATAACGATCGCTTCCTCTCGTATTTCCATAATCAGCGGTAGCAACAGTTGCCGAACCGTCCTGAATTGTAATGGAATTGAAAGAGGTATACCGCTCTTGCAAAACGGATAACACCTCCGCCCACCGGATATAATCCGGTTTTTGCGACTCTTTTCTTTTTCCTGCGGATAATCCGGTTTCTTTCACAGCAACACGGCTTTCCCGGCCGGAAAAACTTCTATCCCCGTCCTTCTTTTCCAACCTCCTTCCGGTCTTCCCTTCTTGTCCCATACTTCGTCCTCCGGCTGAAATCGGGACATGTACCTCTGTCCGTCCGGTAGTGCCTCCGAACACTGCATAAAAAGCATCACGATACCAGCCGAACGACCAGGTTAACCCGGTTAAAGCAAGGGCAAGCAAAAACAATGCCGCATAAAAACCCCCGGACACATGCAAATCATAAAAAAAACGATGCCAACCGGCCCTGGTTTTTATTTTCAACCGGTTTTTCAGCATCTTCCTGTTACATGGAAACCAAACCGCAAGTCCGCTCACCAAAATAACGACAAACACCAATGTTGTATATCCCACCACGGCTTTCCCCAGCGAAAAGCTACCGTCCCGTTTATAAGAATCGAGCAACCAGCGGTGAAGGCGCATGGTTTGCATGAAAAATCCCTGTCCGTCGTCTATCCCGGTTACCTCTGCCGTATAAGGATCGATAAAACAGACTGCTTTCTTTCCCGGCAAAACCAACTGATAGGTCCGTCTCGGATCAGAAGAAATCCGGATACCGTTTATTTTAACAGAATCGGGTAATTGTTGCTGTGCCGAATAAATCAGGAAGGCAGGCGAAAGCGGCTCACCTTTGATTTCTCTGACAAAATAACGGGAAGGATAACATAACTCCAGGATTTCTGTTTCAAATACCAATATTGCACCTGTCAGGCAGACAATCGTTATGATAATACCGAAAGGTATCGATAACCATAAATGCATTTTCGCAAAAAACTTTCTCATCCCCGGTCATATTTGATTGTCAATTCCGGAAATAAGTCAGTTTGCCTACCCCGCTAATCTTCTCCGATTCTACGGTAAGTCCTTTTGTTGCAACAGCCGTTTTCGGATCAATCCGGTAAATGGCCGGCTGATTTCCGTCAGTTGTCGTTACAGGCATATAGGCAATACCGTTTTCAGAAAACGGTGTATTACCGAACCCGGAAATGACATCCTTGGCAGGCATACCTGTTACATAAGTAAGCCTTCCGGACTCTCCTTTGTAAATAGCCAGTTCATTGGCTGTAAACCCACTCTCCGTCAAAGGCCTGTCATACATCAGCAACAGAAAATAATCTTCGGTAATATGCCAGCAACGTAAAAACGACCTACCCTCGGTTTGTTCTTCGAGATTACAGTAGTAATTCGGATCGAATTCCTCTGTTCCGGCTTTAATACGCACCACTCCGGCAGGTAAAGCCGTTTTTTGTACCTGGGCGGTCATCGTCTTGGCATAAGACGGTGAAAATACATATACATCACCGTTGTCGGCTGCCCAAATCGTTTGGTAATATTGCGATTT
>ERZ791631.687-NODE-687-length-27389-cov-3.673959_pt1 | contig 27389 bp, 24 predicted proteins | sample MGYA00509961_ERZ791631 | MGnify/ENA primary metagenome ERZ791631 (study PRJEB30046, sample SAMN00715248) | human gut metagenome | study: EMG produced TPA metagenomics assembly of the A metagenome-wide association study of gut microbiota in type 2... | reverse complement strand
AACTGGTTTTTTCTTAATTTCAGCCATAATTTCTCCTCTTTTATTTCAAATCACGTAATGAATTACTCTTATAAAATCATTATCAAATCTAACGATTATTTATACACCAAAAATTGCCATAAAAGTTCCGGCTGCTACAGCCGTACCGATAACTCCGGCAACGTTAGGTCCCATTGCATGCATAAGCAGGAAGTTGGTTGGATCCGCTTCGGCACCGACCTTCTGCGATACACGCGCTGCCATCGGCACAGCAGATACACCTGCAGAACCGATCAATGGGTTTACCTTGCCCTTTGTAACCAGGCACATCAACTTACCGAACAATACACCTGCTGCGGTACCTACTGCAAATGCGATCAAACCAAGAGCAACAATCTTTAAGGTTGTAACTTTTAAGAATGCCTCTGCACTGGTAGATGCGCCTACCGATGTACCAAGAAGAATAACAACGATGTACATCAATGCGTTGCTTGCAGTCTCTGTCAACTGCTTTACAACACCGGACTCTTTGAAAAGGTTACCGAGCATCAGCATACCAACCAGTGGTGCTGTCGTTGGAAGCAGCAAACATACAATGATCGTAACGATGATCGGGAACAGGATTCTCTCCAATTTAGATACCGGACGAAGCTGTTCCATCTTGATCTTACGCTCTTTTTCCGTAGTAAATAACTTCATGATCGGTGGCTGGATAATTGGCACCAAAGACATGTAAGAATATGCAGCAACCGCGATCGGTCCCATATATTCTGTCTGTTTCAATTTACCGCAAAGGAAAATAGATGTCGGGCCATCAGCACCACCAATGATAGAGATTGCAGCCGCAGCTTTATCAGAAAAGCCAAACCAGATTGCAATCAGGTAAGCGGAGAAAATACCAAACTGAGCTGCTGCACCAAGCAGGAAACTCATCGGATTTGCGATCAACGGACCAAAATCGGTCATCGCTCCTACTCCCAAGAAGATCAGGGAAGGTAAGATACTCCACTCATCCAAAATGTAAAAATAATGTAACAAACCGCCAACACCGTTTGAAGTATCCTCTGGATTCGCCATGATATCCGGATAAATATTAACCAGGATCATACCAAACGCAATAGGAACTAACAGCAATGGCTCATATTCTTTTTTAATCGCCAAATAGAGAAACAAGCAGCCGACTAAGATCATAAGATAATTGCCAAGCGTTAAGTTGGCAAACGCAGTCTGACCTACTAAGTTCTCTAACGTGTTAATTACGTAATCCAATGTTAGATCCCTCCTAGTTTAATGTTGCAAGTACAACTCCTGCTTCTACAGAATCACCCGCAGCTACATCAATGCTGGCAACAGTTCCATCTTCCGGTGCTACCACCTCGTTCTCCATCTTCATAGCTTCAAGGATCATTAGAACCTCGCCTTTTTTCACTGCCTGACCTACGCTGGTCTTTACAGAAAGGATCTTACCAGGCATCGGGGAATTCACCTTAACAGAACCCTGTCCTGCTGCTGCCTTCGGTGCTGCAGCTTTTGGTGCTGCTGCCTTTGGTGCTGCTGCCTTTGGTGCGCTTGTTGCTGCACCTGCTGCACCCTCTTCCACTGTTACATCATAAACGTTACCATTCACAGTAATTGTATAATTTTTCATCGATTTGTCCTCCAATTATTTTTGTGTTAGCGACGAATGATAGAACGAACTACCAATCCATCTGCGCTTGCATTTTCACTTGCTGCAATGGCTGCAGTGATCACAGCAACCAGTTCCAGATCATCAACGAGGTTCTCCTCTACCGGCTGCGGTGCTGTTTCTACTGAAGCGAGCTGAGCCTTTGCCTTATCAACCTGCTTAGCATTCTTGCGGTTCTGAGCCCAGCCGATCACCTTGAAGCAGGCAATGATCAGGGATATAAAGATCAATACGCAAAATACGATTGCCATACTAAGGATCGTATTTATGCCGGCCTTGGCCATCTTTGCTCCCATTGTCTTATATTCATCAATCTTTTCTTCGGTCTTATTACCGTCTTTGTCATAAGATACCGAATAGATGAATGTCTTACCTTTTGTTGTGCGGATGGTCTCATTGACTGTTGCGGAAGTAGAACTTACCGTAAAGTCTGTAGAGATCTTTTTATCCATCTCGTCACCAAACTTCTTTTTCTGCTTAACAGCCTCTTTGTACTCTTTGATCTGTTCTTTGGCTGTCTTGCGCTGCTCTAAATAGGAATTCCATTCGTCTTCACTGAGACTGTCTTTCATTCCATCATAATACTCAATTGCGGATTCTAACTGCTCTACCTGACCTTTGTGGTCTGTTGTAAACCACTTCTGCAGATATTTATCTGTTTGCTTTTCCAACTTCTTTTCGTTGAAATTTTTGTTCTGTTTCGTCAAGCTGACGTTACAGCCTGCTACCAGCAAAGCACAGGTGAGAATGCAGAGAATCAAAGACACTTTCTTCTTCATATTGCCTCTCCTTACTTAGATGGTTCCATGTTTCTTGCCAATCGGATACTCACATTTGTTATAAAGCATCTCAAAAGCATACAATAGCTGCTTTCTGGCACTTGCCGGCTCAATAACAGAATCAACATAACCTCTGGCTGCTGCTGCCTCTGTTCCGGACTGAGCTGCGAACTGGGCTGCCTTCTCTGCAAGATCCGCATCCTTATCATCTGCATACATGATCTTTGCTGCAACATTCGCGTCCATCATACCGACCTTTGCTCCATTTAATGCAAATACCATATCAGCGCCAATGTGCTTGGAATTCATTGTTATGTAAGCACTGCCATAGGCATTGCCTGTGATCATATTTACCTTTGGTACATCTGACTCAGCAAATGCTGCCGTAAGCTTAGCTGCTGCTGCTGCGATCGTCTTCTCCTCTTCAACAGAAGTTGCATAACCCTCTACATTCGTCAAGGTAAGTACCGGAATGTTGAACGCATCACAAGTCTTTACAAAAGCTGCTGCCTTCTCACATCCTGCTGTTGTAAGTCTTGCCTCAAATGAAGCAGTTTCCTTACCCTCTTCATCATATTTCTTAGTACGGTTTGCAACGGCACCAACAGTCATTCCATCGAAGCATAAGAAACCAGTAACCATTTCCTGTGCATAGCCGCTCTTTACCTCTAAGAAGAAGTTGTTATCGCCAAGATCTGCAAGTGCCGCAGGGTCTGCTGCCTCTGCCGCAAAATCAGGTACATCACGATTAAGATCGTCCATACACTCTGCGGAACCTGCTTCAGAATTGTTATTCTCAGGCAGGATGGAAACTAACTCTCTCACTGCTGCAAGGACCTCAGCCTCACCCTCGATCACAAAATCCACTGTAGATGCTGTCTTCTGGAAATCAGCAGATGCCGTATCCAGCTTGTCTGTATAGTTGCCCTCCAATGTGTTTGGAGAATTCACAAAAAGTTTGGCTTCTTTCTGCTCCATGAATGTGAAATCACTCATAGCAGCCATCACTGCAACACCACCACCACAATTGCCAAAGATTGCACTGATCTGCGGTACTACACCAGATGCTTTTGCTTTCATCTGGTAAATCTGACCAAATCCTGCAAGTGCATCTGTTGCCTCCTGTAAACGCATTCCTGCACAATCGATCAAGCCGATCACAGGAACTCCCGTCTTCATGGCAAGCTCATAAATATGTGCAATTTTTCTTGCGTGCATCTCTCCAATTGTTCCATTCAGTGCGGATGCATCCTGACTGTATACATACACCGGATTATTCTGGATCAAACCATATCCTGTGATGACACCATCAGATGGCACTGACTTCTCCTGCATGTTAAAATCCGTGCTTCTCTTGGTGATACCGGCACCGATCTCAACAAAACTGTTCTCATCAACAAGTCCCGCAATGCGGTCTTTTGCTGATAAAGCATTTGTGTTACTCATGTTCAGCCCTCCATATTCTGATATTTATCTGACTCATTTCGCCATGGCGAAAAAGTCATGTATAAACAAAATTTACACCAATGATAATTCTAGCCCTTTTGTGATAAAAAGGCAACCTTTTTCTCATATTTTTTTCGGAATATCATAAGATTAATACAAACCCGGCTGAGGTGTTTTTTATGTATGCAAAACTCCAAAAAATCATCAGTTTCTCACTGTTTCTCATAAGTATCGGCTTGTCTTCTCTATGCTTTGACGCAGGGCTGAACAAACTGCTTGCCACACTTCCTGCCTATTCTCCCAGGTCAAAACAAATCGTTCAGCAAAACATCCAATATACCGCACGTGAGCTGGGGGTGACAGACACCACCACCAAATTTCCTTCCTCTCTCAATGCTAAAGCAGCCTGCCTGATCGATGCTGACAGCGGTATGGTTCTTTTTGCCAAAAATGCTGACGAAAAACTCCCCATGGCAAGTACTACCAAGATCATGACCGCTCTCATCGCACTGGAATCTTCAGATCTGTCAGATACCATCACGTTTTCTGCACATGCAGCTTCTATGCCGGATGTTCAGTTAAATGCCATGTCCGGCGAACAATTCACGCTGCGTGATCTATTGTATTCCCTGTTGTTAGAATCTCATAACGACACTGCAGTTGCTATTGCAGAGCATGTCAGTGGTTCCACCGAAGCCTTCGCTGACAAAATGAACGAAAAAGCAGCAGAACTCGGTCTGTCTTCCACACACTTTGTAACCCCTAATGGTTTGGATGCTGATGAACATTATACGACCGCCAAAGAACTGTGCCTGATCGCATCCTATGCACTGCAGAATCAGACTTTCTGCAAGATCATCCGCACTCCCGCCCATTCCTTTGCAAACCGAACAAACAACAAACAATATCACGTAACAAATCACGATGCTTTTCTGACAAATTATGCAGGCGCGATCGGCATCAAGACCGGATTTACCGGCAATGCCGGATATTGTTTCTGTGGTGCTGCAAAAAGAGGCGGTATCACCTTAATCTCCAGCGTCTTAGCCTGTGGCTGGCCACCTCATAAAACATATAAATGGACTGACACGAAAAAACTCATGGACTATGGTTTTACTAATTATAAACTTGTAAGACTGACCGAAACACCAATGCTCCAAAAAATCCCGGTTCACGGCGGTCGATCTAATATTATGCAGCCACGGCGAAGTGTTCCTGCCAGAGACACCAAGTTACTCATGACCTCTGCTGATACGCTCAGGATCTGCTATGAACTGCCTCATTCCATCAAAGCTCCCATCCGCTCCGGAGATATTATCGGATATGAAAATTACTACTTAAACGATACCCTGCTACAAAGCATTCCCATCGCATCCTCTTCAAAAATAAAAGAAGCCGATGCACCTTATGTTGCACGACTTCTCTATCAGCTTTACTGTATCACCGCAATTTCCGGATGATGTTTTTCCGCATAGGCGATCGCTGCTGTAATGCGATCATATACTAACTTAGCAACTTCTACTGATTTCATATCCCGATATTCCTCGTAAGGAATCGGTTTCAAATAATATACCTGTGTATTCACTTTACGCAAAGACCACAGATCAAACACTTTCCACGAATCTACCAGCGCAACCGGTACAATCGGTGCTTTCGCACGCATGGCACTCTTAAAGCTGCCCGCCTTAAACACATCCACATGATTGCCATTGCGATGGCTGTAACCGCCTGCCGGGAAAATAATATATTTACGTCCGTACTCAACTTCTTTACTTACCTCACGGATAACCCTTGCTGCCTGCCTCAGATCATGCAGGCAGAGTCTTTTGCCGCCTACCATATCAATAAACTGTTTTACTAATGGCATCTTGCTGCGCGCTTCATCCATCACTACGGAACAAGGCTCCTCATGCGTCAGCATAATACCAAGTGCATCATATTTTCCCTGATGATTGGCGAACATGACATATCCCCCGTCTTTTGGAAGATTTTCCGCTCCATAGGCTTGCGTATAGATCCGTCCGGTATGATTCATCAAACGGATCGCATGTTTATTATATTCATAACGAAATCGTTCCGAATACTTCTCCGGATGTCTGGAATAATGACCCATCAACGGGATCATCCAGGCACGATGAAGATTACCGGCAATTACATATATAAAACGAATCAATTCTTTTACCACTCTTTCTCATCATTTTCTCCGCAATCCATTACGCAAACAAGCAGTATACCATACTTCGACAAAAATCACAAATTCCTATTTTCACCTTGCATTCTCTTCCATTTCTAAATATACTGTCAGTAGTTAAAAAGATAATAGAAAGGCATGGAAAAGACTATGGCTTTAGATGGAATCGTGATCGCAAATATCACAAACGAATTAAACAAGATCTTAACCGGCAGCCGGATCACTAAGATCGCACAACCGGAAAAGGATGAACTTCTGCTCACGATCAAACAAAGTAAAGAAGGGTCAGACGGTAAAACGATCCGAAGCAAACATATGCTCGTAATTTCCGTCAATCCCAGTTTACCGCTTATATATCTGACAGAGGACAATAAAACTTCTCCACTGCAGGCGCCCACCTTTTGTATGGTTTTGCGCAAGCATTTAAATAACTGCCGCATTGTCGGGATCGAACAGATTGGATTGGAACGTGTTCTTCGCTTCCGTTTAGAACACCTCAACGAAATGGGGGATCTGTGTACCAAGCAGCTCTACGTCGAACTGATGGGTAAACACAGTAATATTATTTTCTGTGAAGAAGATAATACGATCATTGACAGCATCAAACATATATCACTATTAGTAAGTTCTGTCCGAGAAGTACTTCCCGGCCGAACCTACTTTATCCCAAATACGCAGCATAAATTAGACCCGCTCTCACTAACGGAAGAACAATTTATGGAGCAGGTCATGACAAAGCCGGTTACTCCGGTGAAAGCATTGTATACATCACTTACCGGTCTCAGCCCGGTCGTTGCCGGGGAAATGTTATATCGTGCCAGCCTGTCAGACCGCACAAGCACAGATTCTCTCTCCGAAATGGAACAGCTGCATCTGTACCGTAACGTTATGCGGATCATTGACCAGGTAAAAGAAAATGCTTTCACCCCGACGATCATTACTAAAAACGATATGCCGGTAGAATTTTCCAGCATCCATTTGACCGGCTATGAACAGGATGCATCCTATCAGTGTACTGCCCTGTCGGATGTCAGCACGATGCTTCGTTCCTATTATGAAACGAAAGAAATACTGACCCGTATTCATCAAAAATCCTCGGATTTAAGGCGTATCACCACGACAGCATTGGAACGTGCCACCAAAAAATACGACTTACAAAGCCGTCAGTTAAAAGACACCCAAAAACGCGAAAAATACAAAATATACGGTGAGTTGTTGACAACCTACGGGTATGAGCTGCAAGGCGGCGAAAAATCTTTAACCTGCGACAATTATTATACGAATGAACCGGTCACGATCCCACTCGATGAGACAAAGTCTGCGCTAGAAAATGCCAAGCGCTATTTCGACCGCTATGCAAAACAAAAACGAACTTACGAAGCTTTGACCGTACAGATTGCAGAAACCAAAGAAGATATTGAACATTTGGAATCGATCAGTAACGCCTTAGATATTGCCAGACAGGAAAGCGATCTGGCTGATATAAAGCGCGAACTAACGGAATACGGCTATATCCGTAAGCACAGCAATAGCAAGCGCGGTGCTAAACACAGCGAAAAGAGCAAACCGATGCACTTTATCTCTTCCGATGGATTTGATATGTATGTTGGCAAAAACAATTATCAAAATGATGAGCTGACTTTCCATTTGGCTACCGGAAATGACTGGTGGTTCCATGCCAAAGCAAGTGCCGGTTCTCATGTCATCGTCAAAACGGAAGGCAAAGAATTGCCTGATCAGACTTTCGAGGAGGCAGCACGCTTAGCTGCTCATTTTTCAAAGGCAAGCAGTCAGGATAAAGCCGAGGTTGATTATATCCAAAAGAAACACATCAAAAAACCCAACGGCAGTAAACCGGGATTTGTGGTATATTATACAAATTATTCCATGACAATATCAACGGATATTACCGGTATTCGCGAAGTATGAAAGGAGTATAAGAACTAATTATGATACGATCAGACAATCATGTTCACACCGTTTTTTCTTCCGATTCGGAGGAACCTCTGGAACAGATGCTCACACAAGCCGTGGAAATCGGTTTATCTTCCATCTGCATTACCGATCATATGGATTATGATTTTCCGGATCTCGGCAATGGGATGAACTTTGAATTTGATCCTAGGGCTTATATTGTGGCCTTACAGCAGATCCGGCCGAAATTTCCAAATTTGGAAATCAGACAGGGTGTTGAGCTGGGGCTGAAAGATTCCGCCCTCCCACAGGCATCCGCTTTGATCAACAACTATGACTTTGATTTTGTGATCGGCTCTACCCATCTCGTCGACAACACGGATCCGTATTATGATTCGTTTTGGGAAGGCTACGAAGAGGCTGACGGAATCCGTCAATACTATGAAACAACATTAAACAATCTGCAACTCGGATTCGACTTTGACGTATATGGACATCTCGACTATATTTTGCGCTATACACCAACCATGCGACAGCTCGGTGATGATATTGCCGCCAAAGATTTTTATCTTGAAAAATGCACCGATCAATTTATGGATATTATAGATGAAATACTGCAGCTCCTGATCGATCAGGGTCGTGGCATAGAAATTAACACAGCAGGCTGGAAATATGGATTAGGACATCCGAATCCTCACGAAAAGATCCTAACCCGCTATTTGGAGTTAGGAGGCGAAATACTATCGATCGGTTCGGACGCCCACGAAGCAAAACATTTAGGATATTCTTTTGAACAAGTTCCGGAAGTTTTGTCACAATGCGGTTTCCGTTATTATACGGAATTCAAAGACCGCAAACCACGAATGATCCCGCTGTCTTGATCAATTTTCAAAAAGAACGGAGGTCATTAACAAGCAATTTCAACTGCTTTACCAACTCCTCCATCTCTTCGGGCGTATTATCTGCCCCTAACGTAAACCGTAATGTCCCACGTGCCAGATCCTCACGAAGATGGATTGCCTGCAGCACGTGGGATATTCCTTTATCCCCCGAAGTACATGCTGATCCTGCCGAAGCACAGATCCCCTGCATATCTAAAAGAACGAGAAGAGACTGTGCTTCCACAAATTGAAAACTAATATTTATATTCCCCGGCAAACGATGATGTAAATCCCCATTTAGGCGCAAATACGGAATTTCCCGAAACAATTTTTTTATCGTATCATTTCGCAGTTTTTTTACATAGGCTGCCTCTTCTTTCCCATGTTTCATCCCCAATTCGACTGCTTTTCCCATCCCTGCAATACCGGGTACATTCTCCGTACCACTCCTCATATGCCGTTCCTGACTTCCGCCGTGCATAAACGCTCTAATAGGCTGATCTTTCCTGATATACAAAAAACCAACCCCTTTGGGACCGCCAAACTTATGTGCGCTTGCACTGAGCATAGAGATTGCCATGTCATGCACATTGATCCTTAAATGCATATATGCCTGTACTGCGTCCGTGTGAAAACATATATTATACTTGGTCGCGATCTTTCCAATATCATCAATCGGCTGTATTGTGCCAATCTCATTGTTCGCAAACATCACAGAGATCATACAAGTCTCCTCACAGATCGCATCCTCCAACTGATCCAATGAGATCATCCCTTTCTCATCTACCGGAAGATATGTCACCCGCATTCCCTTTTTCTCCAAATACTCACAAGTATGAAGTATGGCATGATGCTCGATCTGAGTAGTAATAATATGCCCTCCCGGATGAAGGTCTGCCATTCCGTGAAGCGCCCAGTTATCACTCTCCGTACCTCCCGCCGTAAAATATATTTCCTCCGGCTGTGCTCCAAGACTGTCTGCGATCGTTCTTCGTACCTGTTCAATTGCTTTCTTGCTTGTCTCCCCATATTCATAATGTCCTGATGGATTCCCATAATACTCCATAAAATACGGCGTCATCGCTTCTACGACTTCCGGTAGAACCGCCGTTGTTGCACCATGATCCAGATAAATCATTGTAATCTCCGTTTCTGTCCACGTAAATTATACTAATATTTTATGAAACATTTCATATATTGATAACGACCCAAAGAAATATTTTTGCTGCGAACGCAAACTTCCAACGGAGGAATACATGAATTTATTGAAAAGCCGTATCATCCAAGGGACACTATTGCTTACTGTTGCGGGATTTATAACCCGTATTTTGGGATTTTTTTATCGTATTTTTCTTGCTGACAAATTGGGAGCTGCTGTACTCGGAAGTTATCAACTGATCTTTCCGATATTTGCGATCTGCTCCTCAATCTATGGCGCCGGTGTTCAAACAGCTGTTTCCCAATTAATTGCTGCAGAACAAGGCAAACGTTCTAAACTTTGTTCTTCTGACTCTCCTACTGCGAAAGGTCTGACAACTTCCCAAAATACAATCGAACAAAATTGTCGAGCTATATTACTGCTTGGGTGTATCCTCTCCTTTCTGCTTGCCGGCAGCCTCACTTTTTGGGTATATACAAAAGCAGATTGGATCGCTGCACGTTTCATTATGGCACCGGAGTGTGCACCTTATTTGCAGATTATGTGCATGTTGTTTCCCTTTTGTGGCGTTGGTGCCTGCATTAATGGATATTACTACGGCATACAAAACGCCACCGTTCCATCTATAACGCAGATCGTCGAGCAGATCAGTCGTCTGTCATTCGTTTTTATACTGCTCATCATCTTTCCGGGCAGTGCTGAACATAACTGCATCATTGCGGTATGGGGAATCGTCGTTGGTGAAATTGTCTCCGCTGTCTATAATGTGTATAAATATATGCATCAGCCAAAAAAGGACAAAGCAAATGCTCTGTCCTCCTTTCGACACGGCTTACGCCATTATTCAGTTCCATTACTTTCATTAAGTACCAGTCTGACCGGCACCAAACTGGTCATCGCTTTGCTGCACAGTGCAGAATCTGTTTTTATCGCTGCCGCGCTGCGTCAATACGGCTGTTCCACAAAGGAAGCCTTGAGTATTTATGGAATCATATCCGGCATGGTCATGCCATTTATCCTGTTTCCATCCAGTATTACAAATGCCATCGCATTAATGCTGCTTCCTGCTGTTGCAACCTCTTCCTCCGACGGTGACCACGCAAAGGTACACCGCTATTTTTCCACTTCCAACAAATACAGTCTGTTACTGGGTGGTGCCTGCACCGCCTTTTTCATGATTTTTGGCAATTTCCTCGGCGATTTTTGTTTTCACGATCAGACTGCCGGAGAATTCTTACGCTTGTTCTCGCTATTATGCCCATTTCTCTATATGTCAACAACGCTTACAAGCATTATCAATGGGCTGGGCAAAACCAAAGATACTTTTTTGATCACCTGCGTAAGCCAGAGCATGAAACTTTTTTGTCTCGTTGCACTTGTTCCGCATTTCGGCATTATGGCATACATCTATGGCACAATACTCAGCCAGGCATTTATGGCACTGCTCTGTTATCTTACCGCAAGGCACCTGCTCGCATAATCTGACGATTCCACCACTTAACACCTAATTGCTGCATCGGGCGATTCCACCACTAAACGCCTAATTGTTTCGCCTCTTCTTTACAGTGTGATTTCGTCACCGAACACCTGATAGCACAACGCCGTCATTTCTAAATATGCCCCCTGCGTCTCCGGCAGCGCCTCAAGATCAGCCATACCGCGCCGCATTCCGTGATAATACCAATTCTGTTCATCCTTTGGTGCACGAAATCGCTTCCAAAGATCGTTCCCCTCCACTTTATAATCTGCCGCCATACTGCGCAGATTCGATAAACTGTCCGCAAGCACCAACATCCGATGTCTCGTAGAACCGTGATACAACTTTCTAATATGTTCCTGTTTGCGTTCTTTCCATGATCTCTCCTTATTTTCGGTATGTTCAACCACAAGATCTGCTACATCATCCCCAAACTGCTCTCTAATCTGTATCGCGGATAGCTTTGTATCCTCTAATGTGTCATGCAGCACCCCTGCAATACGCAGATTAATATCGGCATGCATGGAAGATAATATTTCTAACACTTCCATCGGATGCACCAGATAATCTAACGCTGTCCCCTTGCGCAATTGTCCCTTATGTGCCATTCCGGCAAGAAGGATTGCCTGATGCAATGCAGTTCCCTCTGCCATCTGTTTGTCCATCATCATTTTCTTATTGTCCAAGCCGCTGCTCCTTTCCAGACACAGTGCGATTGTAAATTCCTCTTTACATTTTACCTTACTTTGGCACTTAATACAACAACGCACCTTCCAAAAAGATCACTCGCGGTTTTTGAGGACTTCTGCCGGCTCGATCTTTTGCAGATGTCTTACCAAAAAATGATTGATGACAAAATACAATGCTATTACGCATACATATAATCCTACATAGATCTGCCATCCAAAATGTATATTACAGCCACTCGCTACATTGCTTACCATCAATGGATACATCGCATCCATCACAACCTTCGCCAATGGAATGCAGACTGCCGTTCCAACAGCGATCACATAAAAGTTTCCATTAAGATACAGTTTGCGAATTTCTTTCATGCGATAGCCAAATATTTTGACAAGCGAGATGCCGAACGCAGACCGGTCGATCATCACTTTCATCATCAAATACATTACCACACAAAAGATTACCGCCGAAACGATCAACAATGTATAGATCATGTTCATCATCATGTTTACAAAAATCTCCGATGATTTTTCAATCTCTTGGCGGGATAGGATCGAATACAACTTGCCGGAAGGAATGGATAATTCGCAATCTGAAAAGACCACATTAAAATAGGTATCCTCCTGACCAAATAGTTCCCGCATACTGTCTATATTCATAAACACATATAAACCGGCAGAATAATTTGTAACTCCATCTACCGTAAAGGCATAATCTCTTTCTTCCTCTTCATCTGTCAGAATGATCTTGTCACCTTTTCCAAGCTGATATTTTTCAGCGGCAGCACTGGATAAAATCACCCTATTCGCCGATTTCGTGACCTTCGCATCAAAGTATGGGTTATCCTTCGTAATACCTAACAGTGTAACATCCAGATTATTACCATACATTTCACGCTTAAGACTCTTCGCAAATCCCGGTGTCCCGTGTGCCGGAACTTTTTCATCCGGATACTTATAGGTATACATATAGGAGAATTTCGTATCTCGTTTGCTCTCAACATTTACATTCTCACACATAACATAGCAATCGAGCGCCAGCATTGTGATCAACATACAGATAAACAAACCAAAAACAACCGTCAAACCGGTTCTCAGTTCACGCAGCATCTGACGCAAACGAAATGTTCCAACAAAACCTAACCAATGGATCTGCACCTTTCGCACCGATGGTTCCTTGGCTTCTTTACGCATCAGGGATAATACCGGTCTGGAAAGCTTTCCACGGATCACAAACCAGTTGACGATCGCTGCCATCACTCCCGGCATCACCAGCGCATAGACCAAAATATATGGCGCATAAACAGGTGACATCTGCTTAATTGAAAAATACGCATAAGAATCTGCCATCTGGGTCTGTACACCGATTGGAGAATAGCCAATTACTGTGCCAAGCACGCTAAATAACATTGTCACGCAGACCGGCAGTGTCAAATAATGACGCAGGAGATCATTTCTTTTGACACCAAGTGCATATAATGCTCCAATAACACTGCTTTCCCGCTCAATACCATGCACAACAAAGACGGAAATCACATAGGCAAATAATATAATAATTATGACTCCGGCAACCAGACCGGCATATTTGTTGATCACTTGATCTTCTGCTGCAGCACTAATACGCGGATTGTCCGACGCTTTCAAAAACTGCGTCAAATTACTCAGATCAAACGAAAAATATTCATCAATGATATCATCCGTCTTATTCTTTAATTTGTTCGTTCCCTTTTGTAACTTTCCAGCTCCCTTGGAGGCTTTTGACACCCCCTCTGTATATTCATCTACTCCATCCTTATACGCCTGAAGACCGATCAACTGTTCTTTCACTGAAGACAACTCTAAGCGAAACAGCGCATTGTCCGACTTTTGGTACATGTTTTCTAATTTTGTACGGTAATTATCCTCCGTAAGAGTTCCCTGCAGTCCATATTCCTGCAGAGCATCCGATGCCTGTTGTAAATACGCATCAAATACCTGTGATGCTCCCTTTTGCAGATCATCCTTATGATCCGAAAGCTTCGACAAACCATTCCGCAGTGTCACTGCGCCATCATTTAACTTCTTAATACCGTCTTGCAGATCATCTTTCTTCTTGCCGGTATGTTTCCAATACTCTTGGAAGTACGTATCATTAATATCAGAGGCATCTACCTTATATTCATTGAGTATCTCCTTGAGTTTTTTATCCGTCATCCCCCTCGACAAACGATACGCGTATACATACTCTTCCGTTTTCGCACTCTTGCCGCTGTCTAATAAACTCTGATAGCCTTCCGCTGTTAAAAACGCAACGCCAAACTGTTTGCTGTCTACCGTACTATCACTAATACTTTTTAATACAGAATTGTAATCCGGTGTACAGCCGATTCCTGTCACCGTGAAAGATTTATCGGCGATCTGAATCGTATCGCCCACATGAAGTTTTTTCGTCTCGCAATATCTTTTTTCCAACACCAATTCGTTGGATTTGTGTGCCTTATGTCCCTTTTCTACATATACTTTATCGATCGATGTTCTATCCTTAAAGATACGAAGTGTACTGTCATCTTTCACGGAAAAATCCATATAAAAGGTATTTTCTAACTGTACTCCTTTACGTTTTAATTCTCCAATCTGTGTCTTATTCAATGGAACAAACACCGTAAACTGTCCCGCCTCAACATTCTGTTGTTTTTCAAAGTACTCTCCGCCCTGAATGATCGTTTCTGCCGCACCTAACATACTTACAATAAGATACATACTGACAAGTATCAATATCCCCAACGCAAGATAACGAAACAAATTCTCTTTCAGATCACGCAATACTCTTTTTCGTAATATTGTCTGCATAACAATAACCTTGCCTTTCCTTTGCTATATTAAAGATCTTCCAATTCTGCTGCCGGTACTCGTGTTTCATTTTCATAACACTCTCGGATCATGCCATCTTTAATCCGAATAACCTGATGTACCATATTTTTGATTGAATTATTATGCGTGACAATAAGCATTGTTGTTCCATATTTTTGATTGATCTGCTCTAATAACACCAAAATATCTCTAGAGGTATTCGAGTCCAGTGCTCCCGTTGGTTCATCACATAACAGCAATGCCGGATTTTTGATCAGAGCACGTGCAATCGCACACCGTTGCTGCTGTCCACCCGAAAGCTGTGAAGGAAATTTATCCTGATGCTCCGATAATCCGAGAGTTTCAAGCAGATCATCCATATCTAATGGCTGTTTTGTCAAGTACTGACACACCTGAATGTTCTCACGAACCGTCAGGTTTGGCACCAGATTATAGAACTGAAAGATAAATCCTAAATTAGCACGGCGATACTCTGCCAAAGCATCCTGTGCCATGCCTGCAATCTGCGTACCATTGACAACAACAGATCCTGAGTCGATCGTATCCAGTCCCCCAATACAGTTCAATAACGTGGATTTACCGGAACCACTCGTTCCTTGAATAACGCACATTTTCCCTTGCTCCACTTCCGTTGTAACGCCACGCAGCACCTGCACTTTACTATCACCGGTGCCATAACTTTTTTTCAGATCCTTTACTTCAATATACATTGCATCCTCCAATCTACTCCGTGCAACTTGCACTCGCCTTAACATAACGCTGTTATGTTGTCTGTTATTTTTAAGGAGCTATCTCTGAAACAGCTCCTATAGTAACCTTATTTCATCAACATTTTCCAACAGTATTTTCTGACCGTATATCAAGTACGGTCATTGCCCAAACTGCGGAACATTCCATACCAGCCATTCACCATATAATGTGTCGCCTGCTGGATATAACGAAGTGCTTCTTCCTCTTTCTCAATATGCGTGATCATATAAATAAATGTATCGATCTGCATATGGGATATCCAATGTACGAAAGATTCCTCCAACGGTTCCATGCCTAACTTCTCCGTCATCACATCCGCCAGCATACGATAATGAATCGTAACTACCCGAATCAATTCGTCAACCGCACCTTCCAACGACGACCCCTGGGATCTTGTCAATAACAGCAATGCACTGTCACGCTGCTCATAAAGTGCATGAATGATCATTTTTGAAACCGCCTCATCCTCTGAATAATCACCAGTTTCAAGATCAACAGCGGTGTCCCCGTCTGCCTCAACACGCTCTTTATCAAAATGTTCCTGCATCATACCCTGAATCTGCTGTAAAACATCACCCACTAAAGAAACAAACAGGTCATCCTTATCTTGAAAGAAAAAGTACAACGCCCCCGTTGTCACTCCCGCCTCACGGCAAATAGACCGCAAAGAAGCTTTCAAAAAACCTTTCTCCATAAATTCACATACTGCACACTGCTGTAAGCGAACCTTTGTCTCTAGTGATGCAGACTCTGTTCCCATCGCAAACTCCATTTCCTCATATCACTCTATGCTCTGTCATGAAATCCCCATTCACATATCCTCAGTCAAAATGCTATTTCACCGACACAGCCGCAACATAACGCTGTTATGTTACTAGAACTTTCCTCATTTGTCAACCCCAATGTACCGATTCTCGCCACAGTCACCGATAATACCTTGTGTACTGTCAATCCGTTTCCAAGCGATCACCTTATTCTTGTCTGTCACAAAATGGTTGTTGCCAAACTGCACAGTAAATGCACGGTTACTCCATTCATACGCACCCACTTGCCACTTCCGTTCGCCGTCTCTGCCTTCCCAGATATACACGCAGCGCTCTCCATCATGTGGATAGCCATCCCGGGACGGTATTTTGAAATTGTCGAGCCGAAGTCCCAAGTGTTCCTCCGTTTCCTTTGTGTTCCAAGCAGCGAACCACCCCCGTACTTTCTCTAACAGCCCTTTTACACGTTTATTTGCTGCAAAACCTGCTGCTCCTTTGTCAGATCCATTCGTAAGCTTACTATTCACTTTTGCTGCACTACGGTGTTTCGAATAAGAATATGTTTCTATCGCTTCCAACGCCTTATCAATGGTTGTCCTGCTTAAATATTCGCTTTGAATGTGAAATCCCTTGTCAAAAACCCGCTTACCTTCTTCATTGATATGATAATTATTATGATATAGACACACCTGCCCTCTTCCTCGGATCGATTGTATCTTCCAAGCATCTTCGCGATCCCATACCATCATCATATTCGGAAAGGCCTCCGTCTGCATTCCACAATCAATATACATATGACGTATTTGTTTTAGTTTGATCTGAAACTGTTTAAATAGTTTCAAATACATGGATATATTCTGACTGTCTTTAGCACCCGAACTGATATATGCACGCAATGCACACTTTGGGCACTGTTTCATAGATGGCAAATACTGCTTTTCATAAAACAAATCACTATCCGGGATCTCTTTGGCATACAAACAATGCTTGTCATGAAGTATTGATTCTTTTTCAGAATAAATATATTTCACTGTCTCATCACTCATAATCCGATTACGAAATCTTGAAATTGCAGCGTCTTTATTTACTGCCACTGATTGTTTTTCTTTTTTGGACTTTTTTTTCTTTGCCACGATCTACCCCCCCATTCTTCTATTTATTATCTGATATTTCAAAACATCTGTCAATACCATCTCCTATATGTTACAATATTGCAAAAAGGAGGCTGCTATGATTACTATTGATTTGATCACGGGATTTCTTGGTGCAGGCAAGACTACGTTTATTCGAAAATATGCAACTCACCTGATGGAGCAGGGCTTAAATATTGGTATATTGGAAAATGACCATGGTGCAGTCAATGTGGACGCCATGCTGCTTCAGGACATTTTAGGAGAACATTGCACATTGGAAATGGTTGCAGGAGGCTGCGATGCAGACTGCCACAAACGCCGTTTCAAAACAAAATTGATCGCAATGGGAATGTGCGGCTATGACCGCATTTTAGTGGAGCCGTCCGGCATTTTTGATATGGATGAATTTTTTGACGTATTGCACGAAGATCCGTTGGAACGCTGGTATACCATTGGTAATGTTATTACTATTGTGGATGTTTCCCAGCCACTCCCTCTCTCCGAAACATCACGTTATCTGCTCGCTTCGCAAGCATCCGAAGCCGGAACCATCATTTTCAGCCACATGGATGATGTGAATGACGCACAGGTAATGGCTATGAAGAATTATCTTTTTGACACCTATCATGAAATCAAAATACAAACATTACCAAAACAAGTTATCATCGACAAGCCACTGGATCAGTTAAACGATTCTGATTACAAAGCGATCATGACTTCCGGCTGGCATAATGCCGAGTATACCAAATTATGGTTTGACACCGACAAATCCTATGACAGTCTCTATTTCATGAATATGGACTTTACAGCAGAATTTCTAGAAGAATCCTGCCAAAAATTATTTCAAGATCCGAACTGTGGTAACATTTTCCGCATTAAAGGATTTCAACAGCTTCCTGATGGAAGCTGGCTGTCGGTAAATGCCACCAAAAAGCAGACGGTGCTTACGCCCGTCCCAAACGGACAGGCAATCCTCATCATTATTGGTGAAGATCTCCATCAAGATGTCATCGAACGCTACTGGGGAAGGAGTTGTGTATGAGTATTTCATTATCGGAACATTTTACGTATAAAAAATTATTGCGATTCGTATTTCCATCTATCGTAATGATGATATTTACATCCATATACAGCGTTGTTGACGGATTGTTTGTATCTAATTTTGTTGGTAAAACAGCCTTAGCCGCTATCAATCTGATCATGCCATTTATTATGGGAATTTCAGCATTAGGCTTTATGATGGGAACCGGCGGCAGTGCCATTGTTGCCAAAACACTGGGCGAGCAAAAAGAAGAGAAAGCCATCGAATACTTTTCTCTTCTGGTATATGCCACTGCCATTGGCGGCCTTATTTTATCGCTGCTCGGTATCATCTTTACCCCGGCTATCGCACGCATGCTCGGTGCACACGGTGAGCTGCTTAAGAATTGCACTTTATATGGTCGTATCTCTTTTATTTCCATGACCGCTTTTATGATGCAAAATGTTTTTCAAAGCTTTTTTGTGACTGCCGGCAAACCAAAACTTGGATTGTATGTGATCATCAGTGCCGGAGTCACAAATATGGTTCTTGACTTTTTGTTTATTGCTGTATTTCATTGGGGAATCGCCGGAGCCGCCATTGCTACTGTATGTGGTGAATTTATTGGTGGTATTTTTCCAATATTTTATTTCAGCCGTAAAAATTCAAGCTTACTGCATCTTGGCAAAACAAAATTTCATGGCAGAGTACTTCTCCAAACCTGTCTAAACGGCTCCTCCGAATTGATGACCAATGTATCCAACTCTATCGTAAGCTCTCTGTTCAACTTACAGCTTATGAATTATGCCGGTGAAAATGGTGTCGCTTCCTATGGCGCAATTATGTATGTCAATTTCATATTTATATCCACGTTCCTTGGTTACTCCATTGGAAGTGCTCCGATCATCAGTTATCATTATGGTGCTGCAAATCACCAAGAGCTTAAAAATATATTTCGAAAAAGCATATCTTTGATCGCCGTATGGGGCATTGCATTAGTCGGTGCGGCAGAATTATTAGCACCTTATATCACCAAACTTTTTGTTGGTTATGACTCCAAACTTCACGCAATGACCCAGACCGGTTTCCGCATCTGCTGCCTCGTCTATCTGATCAATGGATTTAATATTTTTGGCTCCTCATTCTTTACGGCTTTAAATAACGGTCCATTATCCGCCTTGATCTCGTTCCTGCGCACGCTGATCTTTCAGATCGCAGCTGTACTGCTGCTTCCTCTGCTCTTTGGCATCATGGGCATCTGGTGGTCTATCAATGCAGCTGAACTACTCACACTCTGTGTCACTCTGATGCTATTATTTACAATGCGTGGGCGTTATCATTATGCCTAAACGCGATAGATCTCAACACCGCCAAAAGTGATCTTGCCTTCGAAAATAATGGTCGGTCCTACCGTTGGCGCCGCAGCCTGCTGCTCTTTCAACCCTCCAAAGGTACAGCCGGTTTGATCCACGATATTCCAATCTGCAGGAATATAGAAATTCACTCCTGCAAAATGAATATCCAGCGTGATCACCGCTGTGCCGGAAGGAATATTCACTCCTGTCATATTCACTTCCATTCCACAGAAGGTACAATCCACAAGCGCACTTTTGAAATTTGCAGACTGCAGATTCTTTTTCGTTCCATTAAACAATCCACTCAGTACAATATGTTCCCCTTGCATATTTGAATCGTAAAAGCCTTGGCTCGCTCCGGAAGTGTCCGTATTTTCGCCCATCTGTCCCTCATACTGCTCCTGCTGCCGCTCAAACTGCTCTCCATAACGTTTTGCTCTTTTGCGGTTACGATATGCAGAGGCATGATCTCCAAAAAGCATATTTAATCCTATCGTTCCAAATAATGCCGCCATCAGGATCGACCATGAAGACATGCTTTCCAATCCTATATAACGACGAAAAACAATAAATAAAATTGCCAGCGAAAACAGCATCCCACCAAATTCCAGATCGATCGCAGCTTTTATAAATCCGGTAATACAAAGCAGTCCAATGATGATCCGTACAATACTAACATCCGGTGCCATCCCAACACTCCGCATTAAAATATAAATCGCTGCCATTAAAAATACAACACCCCAAAATAAATTATCTTTGTTCATAGTCTCTTCCTCCTCTACTCTGTCTTGATCGTAATATTTCCCATATCTACATCGGCTTTTATCTGCTGATAGGATTCATATCCCTCTATCTGCTGATCCTTTTGCGCCGTATATTCATTGCTAACACCACTGTTTTTATTTTGACCGACCGAAATGAGTCCTAGATCAGCACTTAAGTCATATGCATATGCCTCCTGCGGTCCGTCAAAATCCATCTTAAAATTACCGGCATCAATGTCTACATTTACATCATATATATGACTGCCCTTCATATCAACATTCCCGGCATCTGCCTCAACCTCTATGCGATCCAAACTGCAATCCTTCACTTGGACATTACCGGCATCCACACTAACACTTGCTTCACCACCGGTAAGTCCTGTCAAATGAATATCCCCTGCAGACATATTTACTGCAAGCTTTCCATGATCATACATCGCCGCCGGAATCTTGATCGTCATAGAATAACTGCGCTTCCAAGTACGCTGCGAAAACAAATGAAACGATCCTGTGGACTTACTTTTTACGGTAAGCTTACCATCTTTATAAGATATCTGAGGCTGCTTATTGCTTTTGCCATCATAATGTATATCGGGCTTTGTAATATCATCATCAACCTCGATAGCAATCTTCCCTGCATTTTCTTCCACATCAATGGCACGAATCTTATCTGTGGAAGAAATTTTTTGCAATATCTGTGTAAAATCTTCTTGTTGTCTGTCCGCATTTTGGTACACAGTGTTTGAGAAATCAGAAACCACAGCAAGTATTGCCGTTGTAATCAGAAGTACGCCAAGAAAGACTCCGGCAGGAAAACGTTTTTTCTCAAATAGCGGCTGTGTACCTGCTCCATAATAATTCTTTCCACCGGTCTGATATGCTCCTGCATGATTTTTTACAGCCTTGGACAAGTCTTTGTAACGATTTTTCACACTGCCACCATATACAAAACAATATACCGCTATTCCCACAATGAATAAAACGCTGCTATCCATTATTTCCTGTATCAGTGCATTGTCTATATAATCAGAAAACATAGAAGGTATCACACTGAACACACACAACGGTACGCCCAAGCACAACAAAACAAACCGCTTGTTTTCGTCCTTTTTTCCTCGAATCATTAGATAAGAAACCGCCTGCTCATCCAGATTTATGGTAAAATGTTTGATCTTCGCATAACGTTTATGACAATTGGAAGCCATAATAAACAACAGCACCGCAATTCCCACGAACAGGAATAAGGAACCATCCATAGCGTCTGATAGGATATTCGTTATGTACCCCTCTTCCACTGCACCATCACTAACACTTGACAAAAGCGGACTCCAAATACAAAGCATTACTCCAAAAGCAATCATTCGTGCATGCTTACGTCCATCCGAAAGATACCTCCGCACCTCTTCTAATCCCCAACGGGAATCGGATTGTCTGCTTGTGTCATCTGTAGTGGAGTTTTCCCTTGTCTCTGACTGCGTCTGCTCCTGATTCACGAAACCGTCAATCCCTAACTCCTCCGCAAGTTCATCCAGATTGCCAAATTCCGAGATTACCGTTCCCACAGCCTCTTTCTCTGACATTCCTTCCTGCATTAATTCTTCATATTTATCTTCCATCATCTCCATCAATTCCGCTTTCGCACGCAATACCTGCGGCGTCTCCGGTAGATTCAAGAACATATTATGTAAATATTCCCTAATTGCCTCCATGCTCTACTTCATCCTTTCCTGACAATAAATTTGTCAATGACTTCCTTCGTCACTTCCCATTCCTTGCATTTTTCTTTGTAATACGCCATTCCCTCTGGCGTCACTCGGTAATAGGTCCGCCGCTTTCCATTTGTCTCATTTCCGGAAAAAGATTCGATGTATCCGTTTTTCTCCATGCGCGTAAATGCTGAATACAACGTTGTCTCTTTGATAATATACTTTTCCTCGGAAATCGTCCGAATCTGTTTAGAAATCTCATAGCCATACGAAGGATTCTGCTGAAGGAGATACAAAATGATCGTATCATTGTATCCGCGAATGACATCACTGCTGATCAAATTTCTGCCTCCTCTCCGTCATACCACGACTGTCGTAGTACGTCTGTCGTAGATAGAGCATATCATAATTACTACGACAGGTCAAGTAATATTTTACATAGACCTTTTACAAAATAACTGCTGTCTGATACACTGCTATCGGAAGCACTCCATTGCAATAGCGACATATAATTGTGAAACATTACGGAATATAGAGAAAGGAACAACAGCATATTATGACAACTTTACAACAACAATTATTTGATTTACAAGACTTAAAATATCGGGATTTTCATGCCAAGCTGCTGCCGGGTATAGACAAAGGAACGATCATCGGGATTCGAACACCCATTCTACGCAAATTTGCAAAAGATTTTGCCGCACAGGAAGAGTCCGCACAGTTTCTTCATGAGCTTCCGCATCATTATTACGAAGAAAACAATCTCCATATGATGCTCGTAGCAAATATCAAAGACTTTGAGAATTGTTTGAAAGAAATCGAACGCTTTCTGCCCTATATTGATAACTGGGCAACTTGCGATCTGCCTGCGCCCAAATGTTTTGCCAAAAATAAAGAAGTTCTTCTCAAACACATCAAAGAATGGATTCATTCCACTCATACTTACACCATCCGGTATGGTATGGAAATGTTAATGCGTTTTTACTTGGACGAAGATTTTCGTCCGGAATATCTCAAACTTGTCACCGATACCACATCCGATGAATACTATGTCAACATGATGATCGCATGGTATCTCGCCACTGCACTGGCAAAGCAATGGGATGCGACAATTCCTTATATCGAAAAACGTATCCTCCCTGCATGGGTGCATCGCAAAACCATCCAAAAGGCAGTGGAAAGCTACCGGATCACGGACGAACGGAAATGCTATCTAAAAACATTTCGGTAGTATGAACAACAGAACCGACATCCAAATGGTGTTCGTACAAATAATCATCTGCAATGCGTACTTTGCCCCAGACTCCATGATCGCTGTCCAAAGATACGGTCACCATCGGTTCTGCTCCCTCCGGTCTTCCCTCACAGCCAAAATCATCCTCTACAATCTCTGTGATCGTATACGCTTTTCTCTCTGGAAAAAGCACAGATTGTTGTACCGAATCATGCGATCCAATCATCTTTTCCATCCAGATCATATCATACCAACGGCCAAATTTATAACCACAATGATGAAAAGTTCCTACCGTCTCAAATCCAAGATGTCTATGGAACTGCTCACTGTTTTTTGTCAGATATTCATCTTCCTGCTGCGGATAGCCGATGCAGGCGTATACATTAAGAATCCCCATACTGCGCAACTGATCTACCAATGCTTCATACAACCTGCGGCCCAAACCGCCTTTTCTCGCTGTATGCGACATATAAATCGTGAGTTCACTCGACCAATCATATGCCTCTCTTGGATGAAACGCTCCTGCATAAGCATACCCCTGTATGACGCCATCTTCCTCAATCACCAGATACGGATACTTCTGCATCGTAGTTCCCATGCGGCGCCGAAACTCTGCTACCGTAGGCACTTCATATTCAAAGGTGATCGCTGTTTTCTCTACATAATATTGATAGATACGAACCAGCTTGGATGCATCATCCAGCCTTGCCGTTCTTATCGTAATGTCACTCATGATAGGTCACTCCAATTCCTTTTTCCAAATTTCTCCAACAATCTCATCGATTCATACAATACTGACAGCCACCCGCCTGTCCCAGACAATTGGCGCAGTCCTTGCAGTCAGCTAACAGTTCCTCCTTACTGATCAGATACACACCGACCAGACTCATGATCGGATACAACATATCCTCCTGCCACTTCACGCCAACTGTATCAGCCTCAAGAAACGAGAGCAATTTAGGAGCCACATCAATGTCCATTCCATAATATCCCGGTCCAAAAGACGGACTGCAGTATTGTTTCTGAAGGACACTGTGTTTACGTTCCAAATAGTCCTGTATCTGTTGTCTACAGACATCCATACAGGCAATCTGAAATACTTCCAAATAATATTTAGCAAGCAGCGACTCTCCCTCGTCTACATTGATATCCGGTGCATGAAATGCATAGATATAGCCATTTTCCACTTGGCTGCGATCGATCCGCTCTAACACATTGCATCGGATCTCCTGTCCGCCAAACTGAAATTTTCCGTCCTGCACACAAGACTTATCAAATGGCTGCAACATCACTTCTACCCGATACAAATATTTATGTTTTTGCAACAGATTGGTGACTGCACTTACCGCAGTAGATCGATGCTCCCTTTTCATCTCCTCGTCCATTTGATGCCATCCGGCAATCTCTGCAATCCGCTCTAAAATTTCATTCCAAAAACTGCGAATCGATAACTCCAACACCTGATCTTGTCTGCCAAGCTGATGCATGATCTCATCATACATCTCCGGTCGATGCACTACTGTACAATTACTACAGTCCTTGATCTTACATCCTCGCCCATCAACCAGATAAGACGGATTTCCAAGACATTTCTCCCGCAAATATAGCGGACAATAGCAAAATAGACAGTTAAACTTTTCCACATCTTCTACCGCATGACATGGAAAAAATTCACACGCTCTATTTTGAAAAAAACGATAACTTGCGTCACGCAATGGTAACTCTCCTTTCGCTCATCACTTGAGATAGTGCACAACTGACGACTTCATTCTAGCAACCTCAGCATTATGTGTATGATAATTTCTAACTTTCAAAAAAGTATTTCTAAAAATTAAATTACTTCTTAAATTTATATTTTCCTTTTCCATGACCGAATACTGGTTCAATAAGATCCGCCTGCACCAAATTGGAGAGAAGTTTCGAAGCACCTGAACTTTTCAACTCAAGAAGCTGCATAACTGCACTTCTTCCAAACACCTCGTCAAAACCAAACTTCTCAAAGATTCTATGAATATGAACCGTTGTTTTAACAGAGAAATCCCTGCCTTTCACAGAAAGTATGCTTTCAATGTCCACTTTTGTATCTTGAATGTCCACTTTTGTATCTTGAATGTCCACTTTTGTATCTTGAATGTCCACTTTTGTATCTTGAATGTCCACTTTTGTATCTTGAATGTCCACTTTTTCCTTCTCAATGTCCACTTTTGTATCTTGAATATCCACTTTTTCATTATTCAAAAGTCCGCTTATGTGAAGATTTCGATTTTGAAGTTCATTTTTTTCGTTCAAAAGCATGTTTCGAAGAAACACTTCCAGATATTCTGTTGTTTCGTGAATACCTTTTTGCAGGTTCGTATAGTTGGCACGGACAAGTGCATTTCTAAAATACCACGCATTTTCTGCAAAAATATCATTGGTTGCGACAAAGCCAAGTGTTCTCAAATATTTAATAAAGAATACAGCTGTTGTTCTCGTATTGCCTTCTCCGAAAATATGGATCTGCCATAACCTTGAAATAAATACCGCAAGATGATGAAGAATCTCATCCATTGAAAGACCTTTATAGCTAAAATCTTTCTCCTGTGAAAAATCATATTCAAGCGTTGCTCTCAGTTCAGAAGCACTGCCGTACACAACAGTCGCCCCATCAAGTACCCATTCTTTCTTTGTGATATTATAATCTCTAATCTTTCCAGCATGGTTGTAAATCCCCTGAAAGAGTTTGCGGTGGATAGAGATATACTCATTCGGAGAAAATGAAAACGCTGATTCAGAAAGGATTTCTGCAATACGAGAAGAAACCTTATCCGCCTCTTCGGTACGCGCATCATCAGATAAATGTACTGGTCTTTCTTCATAGTAGCTGTCAATAAGACTCTGAGCTTCTTTCATTGTAATTTTGCCTTCAATATTCTGAATGGCAGTATCAATCAAATATTTAGATGGTTTGAGCCCATCCACCGCCTGAAGTCCGATTGCTGTACTCCAAGCATAACCCTTATAAGCTTTATTCGGTTCAGATTCTCTTAAATATTCCTTAAACGGATCTTTTTCCATATCCACCACCTCGTTTTCCATAGTTTTATAATTCCATCTTTTTCAAGTCTACAGAGCCAGACTAACACATGTTTTAGAACAATACAAGGCACAATTCATTAACCTGTATAATCTGCTTTTGCCTGCGACCTCGTTGATAAAGTGTGAGATGGTCAAGCATTTTTGTAACATTCACACTGAAAAAATCATTGATTGGAATATCTCTTTTCAAACGGTGTCATGTATCCATTTGATGAATGTGGACGTATATGATTGTAATAGCCATATACATAATCCAACGTGCTTTCATTTAACTCTTGATCTGTTTCAAACCGATTCTGTCGTATAAATTCCGACTTAAATGTTCCATAAAAACTTTCCATCGGAGAATTATCATAAGGACATCCTGCTTTGCTCATGCTCTGTCGAATCCCTTTTCCCGCACAAAATTCTGTGGAGGCTCTGGAGGTATACTGTGACCCCTGATTACTATGCAGAATAATTTTTCCTTTTACAGGATTCCTGTCAAGGGCAATCTGTAATGTCTGGATAGCCAATTCCGCATCGATTCTTTTACTGT
>ERZ791631.671-NODE-671-length-27836-cov-3.463122_pt1 | contig 27836 bp, 28 predicted proteins | sample MGYA00509961_ERZ791631 | MGnify/ENA primary metagenome ERZ791631 (study PRJEB30046, sample SAMN00715248) | human gut metagenome | study: EMG produced TPA metagenomics assembly of the A metagenome-wide association study of gut microbiota in type 2... | reverse complement strand
GCGCGGATGCAGGCCGATCGAGGGTTCGTCGAGGATGTAGAGCGAGCCGGTGAGGTTGCTGCCCAGCGAGGTCGAGAGGTTGATGCGCTGGCTCTCGCCGCCCGACAGGGTCGATGAAAGCCGGTCGAGCGTCAGATAGCCCAGTCCCACGTCGGCGAGGTATTGCAGGCGGCTGCGGATTTCGATCAGGATGCGGGCCGCGGTTTTCGTGTCGTGTTCGTCGAGCTGCAGTCCGTTGAAGAATACGATCAGCTCGTCCACCGGCATCACCACGAGGTCGGCGATGTTCCGGCCGCCGATGCGGACGTAAAGCGCCTCTTTGCGCAGGCGGCTGCCCCCGCATTCGGGACAGGTCGTCTTGCCCGTATAGCGCGCCTTCATCACGCGGAACTGGATTTTCCGCCGCTCCGAGTCGATGTAGGCGAAGAACTCGTCCAGACCGTGGAAATATTGGTTGCCGCGCCACAACAGCCGTTTCTGCTCCTGCGTCAGCTCGTGAAACGGCGTATGGATCGGGAAATCGAACTTATAGGCGTTCTCCACCAGCTTTTCCTTCCATTTGCGCATGGTCTCGCCCCGCCAGCAGGCGATGGCGTCCTCGTAGATGGTCTTGCCCTTGTCGGGAATCACCAGATCCTCGTCGATGCCGATCACCTTGCCGTATCCCTCGCAGCGGGGACATGCCCCCAGCGGGTTGTTGAAGCTGAAAAGGTGTTCCGACGGATGTTCGAATTCGATGCCGTCCGCCTCGAAGCGCGACGAGAATTCGGCCGCGCCCTTGTCCGAGATGACGGTGCAGATGCCGTCGCCGTAGGAGAAGGCGCGCGCCACGGAGTCGCGGATGCGGGTTTGCGTGTCGTCGTCCGGCGCGATGCGCATGCGGTCGATCACGACCTGAATATCCGCGGCTCCGGTCGTTTCGTCGATCGAGGGGAGTATCTCCTCGATCAGGCGCGTCTGACCGTCGGTGTAGACTCTCATCAGGCCGTCGGAGAGTAGCAGCGTCAGTTTTTCGATGATCCCCTGCCCTTCGGCCAGCACGAGCGGCGCAGCGATGACGGCGCGGCTCCCCTCGCCCAGTTCCTGAATGTATGTCGCCACGTCGTCCACGCTGTAGCAGCGCACCTCCTGTCCCGATACGGGCGAAAAGGTGTGTCCGATGCGGGCGAACAGCAGTTTCAGGTAGTCGTATATCTCGGTCGTCGTGCCCACCGTCGAACGGGGGTTGCGCGTATTGACCTTCTGTTCGATGGCGATGGCCGGCGCGATGCCCGTGATGATGTCCACGTCGGGTTTGTTGATTTTGCCCAGAAACTGCCGGGCATAGGCCGAAAGGCTCTCGACGTAGCGGCGCTGTCCCTCGGCGAAGATGGTGTCGAAGGCCAGCGTCGATTTTCCCGAACCCGAAAGGCCCGTTACGACGACCAGTTTGTCGTGCGGAATCTCGACCTCGATGTTCTTGAGGTTGTGGACCCGCGCGCCTTTGATATAGATGGATTTTTCGTGTGTCATTTCGTATCGCTGAAACCGCGGAATGCGGCGGACCGCATTTCCGGTTTTCGATTTTTAACTTTCGATTCTCAAATGTCCTCGCCGGCGATGCTTCCTCCGGCTTTTTTCAGTTTTTCGGTCAGCTCCCCGGCGCGGCTTTCGCGGATGGTGAGCACCATCGTGCAGAGGTTGTCGAACTCCTGCGATGCGATTTTAGGCTGCTGCTCCTTGATGACGCGCATGATGTCGTTCATGGCGATGTAGGGGAAATCGACGCGGATCGTGCGGTCTACGGTGCGTTCGACGATTCGGGCCGCCGCGATCGCTTCCGCCGCCGATTCCCTGTATGCGGCGATCAGCCCCGGAACCCCCAGTTTCGTGCCGCCGAAGTAGCGGACCACGACGATCAGGCAGTCCGTCAGGTTGTTCGAAAGCAGCTGTCCCAGAATCGGCTTCCCGGCCGTTCCCGAAGGTTCTCCGTCGTCGTTGGCCCGGAATGCGGCGCCTCCCGGCCCCAGCCGCCATGCGTAGCAATGGTGCGTCGCGTCGTAGTATTTCTTGCGCAGTCCGTCGAGGATTTCGCGTATCTGCTCCTCCTGCTGCACGGGGTAGGCATAGGCGAGGAACTTGCTGCTCCGCTCCCTCGACGACGCCTCGGCGGGCGCCGCAATGGTCAGATAGCTGTCCTCCGGTTCCACCCTACCGCACCTTTGTAAACAGACGGTTCCAGCGGATGTTCGCCGGGAACGATTTGTTCGCGTCGAGCGACAGCCAGACGAACGAAGCCTTGCCGACGATATGGTCTTCGGGAACGAAGCCCCAGAACCGCGAGTCGGCCGAATTGTGGCGGTTGTCGCCCATCATCCAGTAATAATCCATGCCGAACGTGTAGCTGTCAGCCTCCGCTCCGTCGATGAATATTTTGCCGTCGCGCTCTTCGAGCGAGTGGCCCTCGTATGTCTCGATGATGCGGCGGAACAGCGGCAGGTTCTCGGCGGTCAGCTCCACCGTCGCGCCTTTCTTGGGCACCCAGATCGGTCCGTAGTTGTCCTGACTCCAGTGCGGCTCCTTCCACTGCGGGAACACCTCCGTATTGGGGGAGAAGATGTAGCGGCGGACGGAGATCACGTTGTTCAGGGCTTCGATTTTCCCGGCGGCCTCTTCGGTCAGGAACATGTCGTATACCGAGCCGTTGCCCCGGTACTCCGTAATGCCGAGATTCTCGATGGCGTACTGCGAAAGGGGCGACGACACCTGTACGGCGTACTGGTACTGGATGCCCGGAATCCCCTCCTGCGGTGCACCGTTCACCCACACCTGCCCGTTGCGTATTTCGAGCGAGTCGCCCGGAACGGCCACGCAGCGTTTGATGTAATTCTCCCGTTTGTCCACGGGGCGGCTGATGATGGTGTATTTTTCGGCCAGACGCTTGCGTCCCTCCTCTTTGCCGAACGAATCCTCGTAGCTGCGCAGCACGTCGTAATAGGTGGCGTTCTGATTCTCCAGAAGGACGGTGTCGCCCGCCGGGAAGTTGAAGACCACCACGTCGTTGCGTTTGATTTTGCGCAACCCCTTGAGCCGGTGGTACGGCCACTTGACGGCTTCGGAGAATGATTTTTTGGTCTGCGAGAATGGCATCGTGTGATGCACGAACGGGAACGACAGCGGCGTGTTGGGCATCTGCGGTCCGTAAGTCACCTTGCTCACATAGAGATAGTCGCCGATCAGCAGCGATTTTTCCATCGACGAGGTCGGGATGACGTACATCTGGAAGACGAAGATATGCACCAGCGAAGCCACGACCGTGGCGAAGATGATGGCGTTTACCCATTCGTATACGGTCTTGTAGACCTTGCTCTGCTGGCACATACGCGCGTTGTGGCACCAGACGTAGCGGTAGAAGAACTTCGTGATGTAGAGGTCGAAGATCACCGCCAGCCCCAGCAGCATCCAGAGATTGCCGGTCCATACGACGAACCAGAGCGTGTAAAGCAGCGAGGCGAGCGCGAAGCCGACCCATTTGTTGCGGAAGAATGCCTTGATTTTTCCCATATTCGTAAATTTATTTCAGCAGGTCGTCCATCGAGTAGACGCCCTGCCTGCCGCATAAGAACTCGGCGGCTATGACAGCCCCCATTGCTAACGTACGGCGGTTCTTAATCGTATGTTTCAGTTCCAGAATATCGTCTGCCGATTCGTAGGTCACGGTGTGTATGCCCGGAACCATGCCTTCGCGCACGGAGCGGATTTCGAGCTGGTCCGCGGCGGCGTCCGCCGGAGTTTCGATCCGGTTCGTCGCGTGTTCGATCCCCGGCGCGTAGTTCACCCACGCGGTTTTGTCGTGCAGCTCCGAGATGACGCCTTCGGCCAGCGTGATGGCCGTGCCGCTCGGAGCGTCCTTCTTTTGGGTGTGGTGTACCTCTTCGATCTTCGCGTCATAGCCGCCGACGCGGTCGATCATCGCCGCCAGCTGACGGTTGAGACGGAACATCAGGTTTACGCCCAGACAGTAATTCGATGCATAAAACAGCGCCCCGCCCTTCTCGCGGCACAATTGCTGCAACTCGCCCAAGCGGTCGGTCCAGCCCGTGGTGCCGCTCACCACGGGAGTCGCGTTTTCGATGCAGGTGCGGATATTGGCGTAGGCCGTCGAGGGCATGGTGAATTCCAGCACCACGTCCACTCCGGCGAGATTCGCGGCGTTGAGGTCCGCGGCGTTGTCGGTGTCGATCACGAGCGTCACGTCGTGACCGCGTTCGATGAGTATTTTTTCGATCTCGCGGCCCATTTTGCCGTAACCTATGATAGCTGCTTTCATGCTTTCCGTCTTTATTGTCGTGCAAATTCGTACAAAGATAATACAACCCGGCCGCACTGCCAAATTTTTCAACCGCCGCCGCAGGCGCGTTTGTCTTTCCAATGGACGCTGAACGGACGAAGAACGGGAAAATATTTTTCTGTTCGGGAAATATTTATTAACTTTAAATGGTTGTTCGATTTTAATTCGAAATGAAAGAAGGCTTTAATCTTTATAGTTTGTAATGAGTATGGAAAAAGAACAGAAAAAGACACGCACCGAGTGCGACCTGCTTGGGTGTGTTGAGGTGCCGGAAAACGTATTGTACGGCGTGCAGACCATGCGCGGGCTGGAGAATTTCCCGATCAGCAAGTTCCGGTTGTGCGAGTATCCCCTCTTTATCCGGGGGCTGGCGATCGTGAAACTGGGCGCCGCCGTCGCCAATCACGACATGGGGCTGCTTTCGGACGAGCTTTTCAACGCCATTTCGCAGGCCTGCCGTGAAATCATGGAGGGTAAATTCCACGAATTCTTCCCCGTGGACATGATTCAGGGCGGTGCGGGCACCACCACCAACATGAACGCCAACGAGGTGATCGCCAACCGTGCGCTGGAGATCATGGGGCACGCCCGCGGCGAATACCAGTACTGCTCGCCCAACGACCATGTCAACTGCTCGCAGTCTACCAACGACGCCTACCCTTCGGCGATCCACCTCGGACTTTATGCCACGCACCTCGAACTGCGCAAACACCTCATGGAGCTGATCGCCTCCTTTGCCCGCAAGGGCGAAGAGTTCGCCCACGTGCTCAAGATGGGCCGCACGCAGCTGCAGGACGCCGTGCCGATGACCCTCGGCCAGACTTTCCACGGCTTTGCGAGCGTCCTGCAGGGCGAAGTCGAGAATCTCGACCATGCGGCTTCGGAGTTTCTGTCTATCAACATGGGCGCCACGGCCATCGGTACGGGCATCTGCGCCGAACCGGGCTATGCCGAGCGCTGTACGGCCGCCATCCGGGAGATTACGGGCTGGGACGTGAAACAGGCCGAGGATCTCGTGGGGGCCACTTCGGACACGGTCTGCATGGTCGGCTACTCTTCGGCCATGAAGCGCATCGCCTCGAAGATGAACAAAATCTGCAACGACCTGCGCCTGCTCTCTTCGGGACCCCGCTGCGGGCTGGGCGAATTCAACCTGCCGGCCCGTCAGCCCGGTTCGTCGATCATGCCCGGCAAGGTCAATCCGGTGATTCCCGAAGTGATGAACCAGATCGCCTTCAAGGTCATCGGCAACGAACTCTGCGTGACGATGGCCGACGAAGCTGCGCAGATGGAGCTGAACGCCATGGAGCCGGTGATGGCCCAGTGCTGTTTCGAGTCCGCCGAACTGCTTGTCAACGGCTTCGACACGCTGCGCATCCGTTGTGTCGAGGGCATCACGGCCAACGAGGAGAAGTGCCTGCAGTACGTGCACAACAGTATCGGCGTGGTGACGGCGCTCAATCCGATCATCGGGTACAAGAATTCGACGAAAATCGCCAAGGAGGCGCTGGAAACCGGGCGCGGCGTTTACGAGCTGGTGCTCGAACACGGCATCCTGAGCCGCGAGGAGCTGGACGAGGTGCTGAAGCCCGAAAACATGATCCGTCCCGTAAAACTGAATATCAGGCCGCGGCGTTAGAAATTTTTTTGTAAATTTGCGGAAACTTCATCGATCGCAATGCGTTATTTTCTCGAACTTCGGTACAACGGAGCCGCCTACTGCGGCTGGCAGCGCCAGCCCGACATGCCGTCGGTGCAGCAGACGCTGGAGCGGGCGCTCTCTACCCTGCTGCGCGGGAAAATCGAGGTGACCGGAGCGGGACGCACCGACACGGGCGTCAACGCCTCCTATTACGTGGCGCATTTCGATTGTGCGGAACCGGTGCCCGATCCGGCGCAGGTCGTCTACAAACTGAATTTCCTGCTTCCGGGCGACATCGCCGTCGGGAGCATGACGCCCGTCGGAGCGGATGCGCACGCGCGTTTCGCGGCCCGCGAACGCGAATACCGTTACTATATCGAACCGCGCAAGAATCCCTTTACGCGGGATGCGACGTGGCAGTATTACGTGCCGCTGGACATGGACCGGATGAACGAGGCGGCGGCGGCGTTGTTGGAATACGACGACTTCACCTCGTTCGCCAAGCTCAATTCGAACAACAAGACCAATATCTGCCGCATCATGCACGCGGCATGGACGGCCGACGAACGTGGCGTGCTCTGCTTCACGATCCGCGCCGACCGTTTTCTGCGCAACATGGTCCGGTCGCTGGTCGGGACGCTGGTCGATGTGGGACGCGGGCGCTATACGCCCGACGGCTTCCGCGAGATAGTCGGGAGCCGCGACCTTTCGCGGTCGAGCGGCGGCGCTCCGGCGCAGGGGTTGTTTCTGAGCGACGTGGTCTATCCGCCCGGTGTATTCGAACGAAAAATGTTTTACTAAACTCTAATACTTTAAAATTATGATCGGAACTATCATTTGGCTGATCGGTGTCGCCTGCGCAATCTGGTGCGTCATGGACATCTTCAAGAAAAACATTTCTACCGCCGGCAAAGTCATTGCCGCGATCGTGGTACTGCTGACCAGCTGGCTGGGGCTTGCGGTTTATTATTTCTACGGCCGCGACCATCTGGAAGAGTGGTTCAAATAAACTGCGGAGAGTCTCGGAAACGGGACTCTTTTTTGTTCCGGGCCGGGGATGCGTCTCGTGGTTGCGCTTTAAGGCGAGGCCGGCCGCCGCGGATACGAAACCCGCCCCTTTCGGCAGGAAAGGGGCGGTTCTTTTTCGGCGCGATATTCGGCCTTACAGATGGATTGCTGCGCCCATAGCTGCTTCGGCCGCTTCCATGACGCCCTCGTTCATCGTCGGGTGGGCATGGATCGTGCGGGCTATCCGGTGGCCCGTCGCGCCCAGCATCCGTGCCAGCGTCGGCTCGGCGATCATCTCCGTTACGTTCATGCCGACCATGTGGGCGCCCAGCAGCGTATCGTCCTCGCCGAAGAGGAGTTTCACGAAGCCGTCGCGGTCGCCTGCCGCCGTGGCTTTGCCCGACGCCGTGAAGGGGAAACGTCCCGTCTTGTAGGCGATGCCCCGCTCCTGCGCCTGCTGCTCGGTCATGCCGACCGACGCCACTTCGGGCGAGGTGAAGACGCACGACGGAATGGTCGAATAGTCCACCGGTGCCGGGTTCAGGCCGCAGATGGCCTCCACGCAACAGATTCCCTCCGCCGAGGCGACGTGCGCCAGCGCGGGGCCGCCCACGATGTCGCCGATGGCGTAAACGCCCGGAACGTTGGTGCGGTAGAACTGGTCTACGACTACCTTGTCCCGCTCGACGGCGACGCCCAGCTCTTCGAGACCGATATTTTCGATGTTGGATTTGATGCCCACGGCCGAAAGCACGATGTCGGCCGTCAGGGTTTCAGCGCCTTTCTTGCCCTCGATCTCCACCTCGCAGCGGCCTTCCGCATTGACGCGGACCGACTTTACGGTCGTCGATGTCAGCACCGCAGCGCGCAGTTTGCGGAATGCGCGCTCCATGGTCTTCGATACCTCCTCGTCCTCCAGCGGCATCATGCGGGGCATGTACTCCACGACGGTGACTTTGACCCCCAGCGCCGCATAGAACCACGCGAACTCGCTGCCGATGGCGCCCGAACCCACGACGATCATCGTTTCGGGCAGTTTCGCAAGCGTCAGGGCCTGACGCGACGAGATGACGCGCTCGCCGTCGATGGGCATGAACGCCATTTCGCGCGGGCGCGCCCCCGTGGCCAGAACGATGTGGTCGGCTTCGTACTCCGTGCCGTCCACGTCAAGCTTTCCGGGGGCCGTGAGCCGTCCGAATCCCGGTATGAGGTCGATGTTGTTCTTGCCCAGCAGGAAGGCCACGCCTTTGCTCCTGGTCTCGGCCACGCCGCGCGAGCGGGCCACGATTTTTTCCAGATCGGGCTTCACTTCGCCCGTGAGGTCGAGTCCGTAATGTGCGGCCGATTTGCAGTAGGTGTAAACCTGCGCGCTTTTCAGCAGCGCCTTGGTCGGGATGCAGCCCCAGTTGAGGCACACGCCCCCGGCTTCGGCCCGCTCCACGAGCGCTACTTTGCGGCCCAGCTGTGAAGCGCGTATGGCGGCGACGTAGCCGCCCGGTCCGCTTCCCACGACGATAATATCGTATTTCATAATTCGGTTGAATGTTTGTTGTCCGTTACCGTTCCCCTCTCGGTCCGGCCCGTCGGGACGGGATTTGCCGGAAGGGGCTTTGCCGCATTATTTTACGACCCGGAGGATTTCTCCGTTGTCCTTCGCCACGGCGCGCTTCCATTTCTCGTTGTAACCGGGGAACTGGATCTTGTCGGGAATGTTCCTGCCGTTGCCGTTGTCCACGAAGTGCGCCGGTCCGCCGTCGCCGTCGAGGAAGGTCAGCACGTCGGCTTTCTCGCTCTTGACGTTGCCGTCTATATATTTCACCAGCAGGTATTTGTCCAGCTTAGACCAACGGTCGAACAACTGCTGCGCCGTCGCCGTGCTGAACGCCGTGAGGAACTTGCCGCGCGCTTTGGGCGAGAGCGACAGCGCTTCGGCGTCCACCTCGCGTACGGTTTCCAGCATGCCGTTCTCCCACTTGTCCACGACTTTGCGGATGTCGGCCGAAATCATGTCGTAACGCATGTAGGCGAAGTTGGTGACCCGGTTGAAGAGCCAGAACGCCGCCGTGGGCGAATGTTCGAGCATTGAGCCGTTCTGCTCGCTCAGGCATGCGGGAACCTCCTGCGCCGAGCAGTAGATCGGCGTCAGGCACGAAGTCGCCGCGTCGTCCACGCCGAACCAGAGGATGCCCATGTCGTCCGTCACGCCGGGCCGGGCCTGCGCCACGAACCAGAATCCGGTCTGCTGCGTAGCCGTCGCGCGTTCGTTGACATAGCTCTCGCCGTCCACCTCGAACTCCATCGGACGCCAGCGGTAAGGGCATGCGCTGCCGCCCGCGCCGATGTCGGCGGTCATGTCCATCGGGGTTCCCTCGTAATGGTCGCGCATGCAGTCGAAGACCGTTTTGGGCGACACTTTTTCGCGGGGCATGACCCACAGGGGCATGCGGTTCGCGGCGTTGTGGCCCATCGCATAATCCGCGTATCGGTCCATATCGTCGGCCACCGTGCGGAAGAAGGCCCACACGCGGGCTTCGCAGGCGCGCAGGGCGCCGAAGTCGAGCGGCGCATATGCGTCGCAGAAGCTGAAATCCGCATCGGGACCGTCATAATACCCCATTTCGCGGGCGAACGAAACGACGTCGGGCGCGTAAAGGCAGTTTTCGGGGTCGTTCTTCGGGAAGGTCGTGATGCGCGCCTGATTGGCGTGCGCCGAAACATATCCGTCGGGAATGCGGCGTGCGACCCATACGATGCCCTTGTTGGCGTTGCCGCCCTTGCCGTCGGCCTTGTATCCCTTGCCGATCAGCTCCATGATCCACGCTTCGTCGCGGTCGACGATCGAGAATGATTCGCCGCTCGACGCATAGCCGTAGGTGTTGGCCAGCTCGGCGATCGTGGCGATGGCCTCGCGGGCCGTCTTCGCACGCTGGAGCGTGATGTAGATCAGCGAACCGTAGTCGATCAGTCCGGTCGAGTCGGCCAGTTCCGGCCGGCCGCCGTATGTCGTCTCACCGATGATGAGCGAATGTTCGTTCATGTTGCCCACCGTCGAGTAGGTCTCGCGCAGCTGGGGAATGTCGGTCAGATAGCGTCCCGTGTCCCATTCGTAGACGGGCATCATGGTGCCGGCCTTGTGGCTTCCGCCGGGTGTGTGGTACAGCGCGCCGTACAGCGCGTGCGAGTCGGCGGCGTAGGAGACCATGGCCGAACCGTCGGTCGAGGCGCCCTTGGTGACGATGAAATTGGTGCAGGCCGCTGCCGCGCCGTAGGCGAATACGGCCGTTGCAGCAAGGCAATAGCGGAGTTTTTTCATAGATTTCTAAGGTTTTGATTCCAAATGTACGAAACAAATCCTAAACGGCAAAACGCCGCGCGGGTGAAAAGCGCGATTTTATTTGGATATAAGGGCGTTAAACCTTATCTTTACGTCGAATGCGAACCGGTCGTATTCCGGCCCCCCCCCGGTGCCGGAGGATGACAACAGACTGACGACGATGAAGAAATACCTGCTTTTGCTGCTGCTCGGAACTTTCCTCTGCGCATGCAGTTCGGACGACGGCGAAGGAATCCCTTTCGTAACCGACGTGGTGATGCCCTCCGGGGCGCGGACGTTCGCCCCCGGCGACGAGGTGACCGTTTCGGCCAAAGGATTCGAAGCCGGCGACGACATCATGCTGCGCATCGCGTGGCCCCTGACCAACGCGGCGATCAGCGAAGGCTACGCCGACGGCGTCTGGGGCGTAGTGACCTCCCGCACCGAGTCGAGCATCACGTTCCTCGCTCCCGGCGGCTATCCTGCGGGTACGGCCGAGGTGAAGCTTTTCCGCCGCGGCAGAGCCATGCCGCTCGGCAGGATCTCCGTTTCCGACGGCACGCCGCCTGCGTCGTATACGCTCTACGGGGTTCGCAATGACGATACGGGCGAGGTCGCAATCAGCGAATTCGATATGCAAACGGGCGAAATCGTCCGTACCGAACGGTTCCCCGCCAGCCACTTCATCCATCCGGTGAACCGCCCCGGTTCGAACTGCATCTTCGGACTCTCGCTCGACGGCGGAAAACGGTCGGCCGCCTTCTATGACCTGACGATGCGCTATTTCAGAAATTCCGGCGGCGACCGTGTCGTGACGACCGGCGTGCTGCCCAATTCGGAAGCCGCCTACCTGTTGTGCGAAGACAATTACTGCATCATTCTGGGCATGACCGAAACCCGCACCAGCGTCGTCGTGCCGCCTTCGTGGCGGATGCCGGAGGGTATCGGCGCCGAAATGCTGACCGGCAGTCCCTTCGTGATGAACAGCGACGGCTACGTGATGCTCTCCGTGAAGAACGCCGAGGGATGCTATACGCCGATGGTGTTCGGCAGGCGTTCGGCAGGCACCGAAGCGCGGCTCGGCGATCCGGTCTATGCCGACGGGATGATCCCCTTCTGGATCGTGGAATCCGCGTCCGATGCCGCCGGACCGAAACACTCCGTCTGCTGCGGCTATGCCGTGGTGAAGGACGGCGCGACGGAACTCCGGCTGTACGATCCCGCGGCGATGACCTTCGGAGAGGTGCTGGCGGCAGTGCCGGCCGCCGTACGCTCGGTAACGGCCGTGACCTTCCCCGACAGCGATATTCAGGATCGTATTTACATGCTCTGCGACTTGGGCGACGGCGGAAGCCGGGTGCAGGTCTACGACCGTGCGGCGAAGTCGCTCGACATCTTTTCCGGGACCGTTTACTGTACGGAAATCGTGCTGGTGCGCTGATCCTGCGGTAAAATAACGGCATGCAGGCCCGGAATTTTTCCGGGCTTGTTCCGTCTTGTACGAATTTTGCGTATTTTTACGCATCGAAATCAAGCTTACTATGTCTATAGCATGTCAATTATCGTTCGTGCGCAGCACGCTGCCCGAAGACGTCACGCTGGTCGCCGTGTCGAAGACCCACCCCGTGGAGGCGATACGCGAAGCCTACGACGCGGGACACCGCGTCTTCGGCGAGAGCCGTCCGCAGGAGCTGCGCGAAAAATACGAGGCGCTGCCCCAAGATATCGAGTGGCACATGATCGGCCACCTGCAGACCAACAAGATCAAATATATTGCGCCGTTCGTCTCGCTGATCCATTCGGTGGACAGCGCGCGTCTGGCCGAAGCTATCCAGCGCGAGGCCGCCAAATGCGGCCGCACGATCGAGATTCTGCTGGAGATACATGTCGCCGACGAAGAGACCAAGTCGGGCTGGGAGATCGGGGAGCTTATGCGGTATGTCGGCACGGCGCCCTTCGCCCGGATGCCCGATGTCTGCGTCCGCGGCGTGATGGGCATTGCGACCAATACTGACGACGGGGCGGTTATCCGCCGCGATTTCACGGAGCTGAAACGCTGTTTCGACCTGTTGCAGCCCTATTTCGGGGCGCGGTTCAACGTGTTGTCGATGGGCATGTCGCACGACTACCCCTTCGCCGTCGAGTGCGGTTCGAACATGGTGCGCGTCGGGTCGCTGATTTTCGGGGAGAGGGACTACGCGAAGTAAACGGAGAAGCCGTCCGTTCCGGCTGCGTAAATCCCCGGAGGCGCGCAGGAGCGGGATTATAAACGGCGGACAGCCGGAATGAAGCCTAAATTTGAAAAATGAATCGTATTATGAAGGTAGGATTTATCGGATTCGGAAATATGGCGCAGGCTCTTGCCGAAGGGTTTGCCGCGACGGGGGCGTTGAAGCCCTGCCAGATCGGCGCCTGCGCCCGCGACCGGGCCAAACTGCGGCGCAATACGGAGCCGAAAGGCTTTCTGGCTTTCGACGATGCCGCCCGTGTCGCGGAGTTCGCCGACATGGTGATCGTGGCCGTGAAACCCCATCAGGTCGAAGCGGTTTTGTCGCCTGTGAAGGAGTTGCTGGCCGGGAAAATCGTCGTTTCGGTGGCTGCCGGCATGACGTTCGGAAAGTACGAAACCATACTTGCGCCCGGAACGCACCATCTCAGTACGGTTCCCAACACGCCGGTCGCCGTCGGCGAGGGAATCGTTGTCTGCGAACGCCTCCACTCGCTCTCCGATGCCGAGTGGAAAGAGACGGAGCGGCTGTTTTCGCACGTCGGGCTGGTGATGCAGGTCGATACTCCCCTGCTGGGACTTGCCGGGACGATCTGCGGCTGCGGTCCCGCATTCGTGGCGATGTTCATCGAAGCGCTCGCCGATGCCGCCGTCAAACACGGCATCGCACGCGCCGACGCCTACCGCATGGTCAGCCAGATGGTCGTCGGCACGGGCAAATTGCAGCTGGCGACGGGACAGCATCCCGGCGCGATGAAGGATGCGGTTTGTTCGCCCGGCGGCACGACGATCGTCGGCGTCGCCGAACTCGAACGCAAAGGTTTCCGCGGCGCGGTGATCGACGCCGTGGACGCGATTCAGAACAAAAAGTAATCGGATTTTATCTAAAAAAGCCCGGACCGGACGTCCGGGCTTTTTTGTCTGTCATACCAGTGTGCAGGAGCGCCGCGGAGGACGTGTCGTGCGCGTTCGACCGGACTTGGATGCCGGCGCTTGTCTTGTGACTGCGGCGGGGGTATGTCCGGAGCGGACGTTACTTTGCGGTACGCGGGTTTGCGACCGAGTCGCGGACGATCCTTTCAGGCGGCAGTTGCAGCTGCGTCCGGCAGCGGACCTCCTCCCGGATGCTCTCCAGCAGCAGTCTGACGGCCGTTTTCCCGATCTCTTCGACGGGCTGGCCGATGCGGGTTATGGCCGGAACCAGAAAATCCAGATAGGGATTGTCGTCGAACGACACCACGGAAATATCTTCGGGGATCCGCAAACCCGATTCGCGGATGGCTTTGACCGCGCCGAGCAGGATCGTATTGCTCAGGGCGAATATCGCCGTGGGACGGTCGGGACCTGCCACGGCGAGTTTGGTCTGCCGGTAGCCGTTCTCCAGCGAGAATGCGTCGCCGGTTATGATGGCTTCCTCCTGCAGTCCCGCTTGTCGGAGCGCGTCGAGATAACCCTGCACGCGCCGGCGGTTCGGCATCGAATGGGGAACACCCTGTATGCAGGCGATTCTGCGGTGTCCGCTCTGCAGCAGAATCCGGGTCGCCTCCACGCCTCCGCGGTAGTTGTCGGTGCAGACGTACGGCAGCGAGGTTCGCTCGAAACTGCGGTCCACCAGCATGACGGGCACCGAGCGGTCCACCTTTTCGAGGTGGTCGGGCGTCCGGCCGCACGGAACGGCCACGATGCCGTCCACCCGGCGCGAAAGCATCGTCCGGATGCCCTCCTGCTCGTTTTCTTCGTTCTCCATGGTATCGACCACCATTACCGTATATCCGTGGCTGCGGGCTTCCCGGATGATGGCGCTGGCGATGTCGGCGAAATAGGGGTTCGACACCTGCGGAATCAGTAAGCCCAGCGTATTGGTGCGCTTCATGCGCAGTCCTTTCGCCAACAGGCTCGGCGTGTAGTCGCACCGTCTGGCTTCGGCGAGGATCAGCTCGACGGTTTTCCGGCTGATGCGGTATTTCTCCGCCTGTCCGTTCAGCACCCGCGAAACGGTCGATATGGCGAATCCGGTCCGTTTGGATATGGTGACCAGCGTCTCTTTCATGCGGCGTTCTGTTATATTATTTTATGGCTGCCGGAACCCGTATGGCTGCCGGCCCCGTTTCCGGTCTGCTCCCCGGTCTGTCCTCGGTCTGCTTTTTAACCCGCTCTCCGACCTGTTTCCCGACCTGCTCTTCAACCGGCTCTCCGTCCGGCTGTCCCGCCTGCCCGAATAGGCCGGTGCGTATTGTTGCCCGGTTTTTGTTCCGAACAAAAGTAGCCATTTTTTCGGATGCGGCAAGAAAATAATGATAGGCATATGAAAAAATACCATAAAAAAGCTTGCAATTTTCTTTTATTGTCTTTATACTTGCATATGTGATTGCACAAACGATTGCGCAACACTTGATATTGATAATCTGAAATTATAACCTATGGAAAAAATTGTGATTGTCGGCAGCGCCAATACCGACCTGATCGTTCGGGCCGACCGGATTCCGTCGCCCGGCGAGACCGTTCTCGGCGGCGAATTCCGGATCGTTTCCGGCGGCAAAGGCGCCAATCAGGCCGTCGCCGTCGCGCGGCTGGGCGGCGACGCCCTTTTCGTGGCGCGTATCGGGACCGACCTTTTCGGAGATGAGCTGATGGCCCGCTACACCGCGGAAAAGATGGATACTTCGCATGTCGTCCGCGATTCGCAGGCCCCTACGGGTGTGGCGCTCATCACGGTCGATAATTCGGCCGAAAACTGCATCGTCGTGGCTCCCGGTGCGAATGCGCGGCTTTCCAGAAAGGATATCGACGACGTCCGGCCCGAACTGGCGAAGGCCGGCTATCTGCTGATCCAGCTCGAAATACCGCTCGAAACCGTGGAATACGCGATACAGACCGCCGCCGAATTGGGCGTGAGGGTGATTCTCAATCCGGCGCCTGCGGCGCAGATCGACGAAAAGTACCTGAAATACGTCTACCTCCTTACGCCCAACGAGTCGGAGTGCGCCCTGCTTACGGGACGTCCCGTACTGAACGGAACGGATGCGGCAGCCGCAGCGGAGACGCTGTTGAACAAGGGGGTGAAGAACGTGATCGTCACCTGCGGTTCGCGCGGCGCGCTCGTGAAAAATGCCGATACCTGCGCCGTGGTGCCCGCATGCCGTGTTTCGGCGGTCGATACGACCGCGGCGGGCGACGTTTTCAACGGGGCGCTGACCGTGGCGCTGGCGGAAGGTTTGCCGCTCTTGGACGCCGCGCGCTTCGCCACCCACGCCGCCGCCCTCTCGGTGACCCGCATCGGGGCGCAAAGCTCGATTCCGACGCGCCGCGAAGTGGACGACGCCCGTTTTGCGAATAACGGCCGATCCGCCGACCGAATGACAACCCTTTAAAACTTCGAATATGTTTGTAGTAAACGATTACGCGACGGCCGTGATACTCTGCATTGTCACGATGTTGTGCTGGGGCTCGTGGGGCAACACCCAGAAACTGGCAGGCAGGACATGGCGTTATGAACTCTTCTACTGGGACTATGTCGTCGGCATGCTCCTTTTTTCGCTGATCCTCTGCTTTACGCTGGGCAGCATCGGCAGCGAAGGGCGTCCCTTCCTCGAAGATCTCGCGCAGGCTGCGCCCAAAGCCCTCGGCAGCGTACTGCTCGGCGGCGTCATCTTCAACGCCTCGAACATCCTGCTTTCCGCCTCCGTGTCGCTGGCCGGACTGGCCGTCGCCTTTCCGCTGGGCGTGGGGCTGGCGTTGGTGCTGGGCGTGGTCATCAATTACTTGGGAGCGCCGAAGGGCGACCCCGTCATTCTGTTCCTCGGCGTGGCGCTGATCGTCATCGCCATCGTCTGCAACGGAATCGCTTCGGGACGGGTCCGGAAGGAGCCGGGTTCCTCGGCGCAAAACCGCAAAGGCATTCTGCTGGCGGTGCTGGCCGGCGTCTTGATGTCGTTCTTCTACCGCTTCGTGGCCGCGGCGATGGACCTCGACAACTTCGAATCCCCCACCCCCGGCATGCTGACGCCCTATTCGGCGATCTTCATCTTCTCGGTGGGCGTTCTGCTGAGCAACTTCGTTTTCAATACGCTCGTCATGAAACGGCCCTTCGTCGGTACGCCGGTTGGTTACGACGCCTATTTTAAAGGCTCGGCCCGGACCCATTTGGTCGGGATGCTGGGCGGCGCGGTCTGGTGTCTGGGTACGGCGTTCAGCTATATCGCCGCAGGTAAGGCCGGGGCCGCCATTTCCTATGCGCTGGGACAGGGCGCGCCGATGGTCGCCGCCGTCTGGGGCGTTTTCGTCTGGAAGGAGTTCCGGGGCGCGGGCCGCTCGGTGGGCTGGCTGCTGGCGGTCATGTTCCTCTTCTTTATTCTCGGTCTGGCATGTATCATTCTCTCCGGAGGCAACTGAATAACCTGAAACGATGAAGAAACTTTTGATTCTGGCGGCGCTTGCCGCCCTCTGTACGCCGGCGGTCCGGGCGCAGCAGACGCCCGCCGCACCCCTGCGGGTGATTTTCGATACCGACATGGGCAACGACGTGGATGATCCGCTGGCGCTCGATATGCTTTACAAGGCGGTGGACCGGGGTGAAATCATCCTGCTCGGCATCCTCAGCAGCAAGGATACCGAATTCTCGCCCCGCTATATAGATATGATGAATACGTGGTACGGCTATCCCGAAATTCCGGTCGGAAGGGTCCGTGACGGCGTGGTGCTCAAACGCGACGACTACGCGCGCGCTGTCTGCGAGTCGGGACTTTTCCCCCGCAGCCGCAGGGACCGGGACTACGGCGATCCCGTAACCCTTTACCGCCGCCTGCTGGCCGAGAGTCCCGACAGCTCGGTCGTGGTCGTCTCCGTCGGTTTCTCGACCAATCTCGGCCGCCTGCTGGAGAGCCGGGGCGATCGGTATTCGCCGCTGGACGGCATCGAACTGGTGAAGCGCAAGGTGAAGTTCTGTTCGGTGATGGGCGGAAGTTTCGGCGACAAGCCCCGCGCCGAATACAATATCGTGAACGACATCCCCAACGCCAAGCGGCTTTTCGCGCTCTGTCCCGTACCCGTGGCGGTCGTGTCGCTCGAACTGGGCAAGACGGTGAATTATCCCGGAGCCAGCGTCGAAACCGATTTTGCGTGGGCCGGAAAGCACCCGATGGTCGAGGGCTACAAAGCCTACCGCAAGATGCCTTACGACCGTCCTACATGGGACATGATGTCGGTGCTGTATGTCCTGCGTCCCGAAATGTTCGGGGTGTCCGAACCGGGAATCATCTGCGTGGACGATCAGGGATACACCTATTTCACGCCGACGCCGCGCGGAAAGCATACGGTGCTCACCCTGACGCCCGGACAGCAGGATGCCGTGCTGCGATTCTTCGTGCGGGAGCTGTCTTCGAAGCCTGCGAAGTACAGGTAGACACCCCTGCGGTTCGGGAGACGGTTCCTTGGGGCGCGGTCTTTTGACGAAATAAGCCGGAGTCCGAGACTCCGGCTATTTCGTGTCCGGGGCTTGGGTCCCCGTATGCGGTACGCCGCCCTACCTCACCCGCAGCGAGCGGCCGATGCGCAGCACCGTGGTCGATTTGATATTGTTCATGCGGCAGATGTTGTTTACCGTCGTGCCGTATCTGCGGGCTATTGCGCCCAGCGTATCGCCCGACTTGATGCGGTGATACTTCATGGCGGCCTTTTCGGCGGCCTCCTTCTTGTCCTGCTCCTCGTTGGCGATCTCGTCGTCGAAGTCCTGCCCCGCGTTCGAATAGATGCTGAAGAACGATTTCTTCAGCAGGAACGTTTCGCGGCTCAGGATGCCGTTCTTGAAGTCGATCAGCCGTTCGGGGTCGAACGACTGGCCGTAATAGCGCGTCTCGAAATGCAGATGCGGACCCGTCGAGCGTCCCGTCGAGCCGCCCAGACCGATGATCTGTCCGGCTTCGACCCACTGGTTCGGCTCGACCATGCGCTCCGAAAGATGGCCGTAATAGGTCTCCAGCCCGTTGTCGTGGCGGATGATGACCAGATTGCCGTACCCGCCCTTGTTGTATTCCGAGATTCGCACCCGGCCGCAGAACGTGGCGTAAACCGGATCGCCCGTCTTGAGCGGCAGATCGACGCCCTGATGCTGGCGGCGACGGCGCGGACCGTACTTGCCGCGCGGATGCACCGAACCCTGATACGGGCAGTGGTAGCCGGTCAGCGAGTCGATCAGGTCGATGACCACTGACTGGGGCATCGACGACATGTCTACCTCCTTGTAAGGGAAGAGCGTCTTCGTATCCCAGTATTTCTCGAAAATGGTGCTGTCCTTGGCCACTTCGCGGTTGCGGACGTATTTCCATGTGTTGTTGCTGTAGAGCACCACCTGCACCGCGTCGTTGCCTGAGTCGAGCGTGTCGAGGACTACGACGTCGTTGGTGTCGAAAATCGACTCGATCTGCTTGGGAGCCAGCCGCAGGCGCAGCGCGGCGATGGAATCCACCGCTGCGGCCTCTTCGGGCGACAGGGCCGCGACGTGCAGCGAATCGGTTTTCTCCGCAGCCTGCGGTTCGGCGGCCGCGGCCGTGAGCGCCGCTACGGTGGCCATACATGTAAGGCAGTATTTTTTCATACGCAGTCTATTGTTGTCTGATAAGTTCCTCGGCGGCTTCCAGCGCCTTGTAAAATTCCTCGCCGAAGCGTCGCACGATCGGCTCCCTGAGCGCCTTGTAGACCGGGATTCCCAGTTTCCGTCCGCACTCGCGCGCCGGGGCGCACACCGACCAGCGGTGGTAGTTCAACCCTACCGTGCCGTTCGAAAACCGCATGAGCCGGATCGGATATAAATGGCATGAGATCGGCTTGCGGAACGCCGTCTTCCCCTCCAGCCACGCCTTTTCCACGGCGCAGAGCGTGATGCCGTTCTCCCGGTAGGTATAGGCGCACTCGGCGCCGTCGACCAGCGGCGTGGTCAGGTCCCCGTCCTCGTCCACGACCATGAAGCCCTGCCGCTCGACGGCTTCGATGCCTTCGGGCGTCATATAGGGTCTGTAGGCTTCGTATTCGCGTTCGAGAATATCGACCTCTTCCGCTTCGAGCGGCGCTCCGGCGTTGCCTTCGACGCAGCAGATGCCCTTGCAGGCCGCGATGTCGCATGCGAAGCACTCGCGCAGCAGGTCGGCGCTTACGATTTTGTCGTCTATCTCGATCATTTGCGGCAGGTGTCGGCGATAACGAGGTCGAACATCTCCCCCAGCGTCATGCCCATGGCCTTCGCCTGCTTGGGCACGATGCTTCCCGCACTCATGCCGGGAATGGAGTTGATCTCTATCATATAGGGTTTGCCTTCGGGCGTGACGATGAAATCGACGCGCACCACGCCCGAACAGCGGCACGCCTTGTAGGCGATGCGTGTCATGCGGTGCAGCTCCTCCGCGATTTCGGGTGCGATCTGCGCCGGGGTTATCTCGTCCGAATACCCTTCGGTGTATTTGGCCTGATAGTCGAAGAAGTCCTTCTTGGAGACGATCTCCGTGATCGGGAACAGATACTCCCGGCCCCCCGCCACCATCATGCCGCAGCCCATTTCGCGGCCTTCGATGCACTCTTCGATCAGCACTTCGTCGCTCTGGGCGAAAGCCGCTTCGACGGCGGGCAGCACCTCGTCGCGCGTGTGGACCTTCGTCACGCCGAACGAACTGCCGCTGGCGTTTGGCTTGATGAAAAGCGGAAGCCCGAATTCGGCGATTACTTCGTCCGGGTCCGCGGTCTCGCCCTTGCAGAGGAAAATTTCACGGGCGAGGTTGATGCCGCGGCCCGCCACGGTGCGCTTGGTCGTGACTTTGTCGAACGTGATGACCGAAGAGGTCATCGAACACGACGAATAGGGAACGCCCATCATGTCCAGATAACCCTGCAGCCTGCCGTCCTCGCCGGGCGTGCCGTGGATAATGATCAGCGCATAGTCGAAAACCTTGCGTTCGCCCTCCACCGTCAGCGAGAAGTCGTTCTTGTCCACCTGCCATTGGCGGCCGTCGGGGGCCGTGTAGTGCCAGTCGCGGTGGTGGAGGTCTATGACCGTAATGTCGTATTTTTCGTGGTCCAGCGCCGATTCGATCTGCGCGGCGCTCTGAAGCGCGATTTCCCGTTCGGGCGAATCGCCGCCCGCCATGAGGGCAATCTTCAAACGTGTCATTGTCAGGGGTTGTATATGTCTTTGTATCTGAATTCCAGTATTTCCTGCACCATCTGCACATACTGCCGCGCTTCGGCGTGGCTGGCGTCCAGCTGCAGTACGCGGTTGAAGTCGTTGAGCGCCGCGCCCCACTCGTTGAGCCGGTAATGGAGTTTGCCGCGCTCGGCGTACAGTTCCGTATTTTCGGGTTCTGCGGCGATCTGCGCCGTCAGTGCGGCCTTGCGCGCCGCCGGACTCCAAAGCCCTTTGCGGCGGATGTACTCCGCGACTCCCGCGTCGAGCATCCGCGAGACGTCCTCGCCCCGCTCGATCCGTCCGCGCACCTCCGTCGAGGAAAAATCCTGCAGCGGAGCATCCTCCAGCACGGTGACGCGTCCGGCGAAACGCCCGACCTGCTCGCTGCGGCGGGGATAGACGTATATCGGGTATTCGAGTATTTTTTCGTACTCCTTCCAGCCGTCGAGCCGTTCGAGCTGGTCGGCGCCCATCAGGATTGAAAACTCCATCTCCGCGCCGTGGTTCTCGGTCAGATAGCGCAGCGTGTCGATCGTGTACGAGGGTTTGGGCAGCAGAAACTCCACCACCGAAGGTTTGATCCGCTCCGGCAGGCGCGATGCGGCGCAGGCCCTTTCCGCCATCTCGAAGCGGTCCATTTCGGGCGCCAGTTCGGCGGCCCGCTTGTAGGGGCTTTGGGGCGAGACGACGAGCACCGCTTCGTCGCACAATCCCTGCTTCACGACATATTCGGCCAAGGCGATATGGCCTTTGTGTACGGGGTTGAACGACCCGAAATAGAGCATTACGCGCTTCATGACCGGCCGGCTATGAATTCTTCGATGATGCGGGTGGTCTCGGCGATGGCTTCGTCGAGCGAGTCGTTCACGACGATGTGATCGAATTCGGGGGCTTTCGTCAGCTCGAATTCGGCCTTCGCCACGCGGCGGTCGATCACCTCCGGAGCATCCGTGCCGCGGCCTTCGAGCCTGCGGCGCAGCTCCTCGACCGAAGGCGGCATGACGAATATCGAACATGCGTCGCCGCCGAAGATACGCTTGAGGTTGATGCCGCCGATCACGTCCACGTCGAAGACGATGATGTTGCCTTTGGCCCAGATGCGCTCAACTTCCGAGCGCAGCGTGCCGTAGCAGGTGCCTTTGTAGACCTCTTCCCACTCCACGAACCGGTTTTCGGCCACGGCCTGCATGAACTCTTCGTGCGTCATGAAGTGGTAGTCGCAGCCGTGCCGTTCGCATCCGCGGGGTGCGCGGCTGGTCGCCGAAACCGAAAATTCGAACTGCGGAAAACGCTTCAGCAATTCGCGTACGATGGTGGTTTTTCCCGAACCGCTCGGAGCGGAGAATATTACGACCTTGCCCATTATAATATGTTCAGTACCTGTTCCTTGATCTTTTCCAGCTCATCCTTCATCTTGACTACCAGAATCTGGATGTTCGATTCGTTGGCCTTCGACCCCATGGTGTTGATCTCGCGGCCCATTTCCTGCGCGATGAAGCCCAGTTTGCGGCCTGCGCCCTCTTCGCCCGCGGCCACTTCGCGGAAGTATCTGCAGTGGTTCGCAAGGCGGACCTTCTCTTCGGTGATGTCGAGCTTTTCGAGGTAGAAGATCATCTCCTGCTCCAGCCTGTTGCGGTCCACGTCGGCCTGCAGCTTTTCGAGGTTGTCCAGAATCCGGGCCTTGATGGTCTCCGTGCGGGCCTTTTCGAAAGGCATGACCTCTTCCTTGTAGCTTTCGATCCTGTCCACGCGGCCGAGCAGGTCGGCGATCAGGATGGCGCCTTCCTGCATGCGGAATGCGTCGAGCTGGGCGGCGGCGGCTTCCGTCGCGGCGATCAGCGCCGCATGCTCCTCGTCGGATATGCTCTCCGTCTCGGTCGATACCACTTCGGGCAGACGCATGATGACGGGCACGATGGCGTCGTAGTCGGCGTCGATGCCCGCGAAGGCAAGCGTGTCGGTCATCTGGTGCAGGTATTCGCGGAACACCTCTTTATTTATACGCGCCGGCGTCTCCACGGCCTGCGACTCGACGGTCACGAAGACATCGACCTTGCCGCGCTGGATCGTGCGGGCGATGATGTTGCGTATTTCGTATTCCGACTGGCGGTATACGGCCGGCAGCCGCAGTCCGAGGTCGAGCTGTTTGGAGTTGAGCGAGCGGATTTCTACCGTGATCTTTTTATTTTGCAGAGCGGCTTCGCCTTTGCCGAAGCCCGTCATCGATTTTACCATTGTGGCGGATGTTAAGTTTCGGCAAAAGTAATAAAAACAATTCAAAAATGCCGGGTGTTCGGGACGCCGGGTGAAATTTCTTTGAACAAGTTTTGCACAAGTGTTGTATTCTCAGGAATATTTTATTTATATTTGTGTTAGCAAACTAACAGAATGGAGTTCCGAAACCCTAAATTCACATCAGAATATTATGAAAAAGCACAATTTCAACGCGGGACCGTCGATCCTTGCAGACGAAGTACTTGAAAATGCGGCCAAAGCGATTATCGATTTCAACGGGTCGGGCCTTTCGCTGCTTTCGATTTCGCACCGCACCAAGGATTTCGACGACGTGATGGCCGAAGCCGACGCGCTTTTCCGCGAGATGCTCGACATTCCTGAGAACTACAAGATTTTCTATATCGGCGGCGGCGCCAGCACCTTCTTTTACGAGGTGCCCGCCAACTTCCTCGGTAAGAAAGCAGGTTACGTGAATACCGGCGTCTGGGCGAAGAAAGCCATGAAGGAGGCCAAGCGTTACGGCGAAGTGGAATTGCTGGCGTCGTCCGAAGACCGCAATTTCACCTACATTCCCAAGGGTTTCGCCATTCCCTCCGATCTGGATTACGTGCATATCACCTCCAACAATACGATCTACGGCACCGAGTACCACGAGGACCTCGTTTCGCCCGTTCCCCTGATCGCCGACATGTCGTCGGACATCCTTTCGCGTCCGGTCGACGTGACCAAGTACGCCATGATCTACGGCGGCGCGCAGAAGAACCTCGCCCCTGCGGGCGTTGCATTCGCCATCATCCGCGAGGATATGCTCGACAAGATCGTGCGCGACCTGCCGACGATGGTTTCGTTCCGCACCCATGTCGAGAACGGCTCGATGTTCAATACGCCGCCCGTGTTCCCGATCTACGTGCTCAAGGAGACCCTCAAATGGCTCAAGTCGATCGGCGGCGTTCCCGAAATCTACCGCCGCAATCAGGCCAAGGCCGCGCTGCTCTACGACGAGATCGACCGCAACCCGCTCTTACTGCTGCCAAAGAAGACCGTTCACGCATGAATATCTGTTTCGTGATGGCCGACGGTTACGAGGAGCTGGCTCCCGAATTCATGGAGGCCGCCAAGAGCCGCGGCATCGTGGGCATCAAGGGTCACCGGCTGGTGGGCGGTTTCCGCGCTTCGTGCTACAACGCACTGCCCGTCGAGAGCGTCAGGGTGCTTGTGGAGTGCATGCAGGAGTTCGCCGCCAAACACGCGAAATAACATCCGCCCATGGCGCATTTCTTTACCTTTACACCGAGGAAACGTGCGGCGTCGGACATAGATTTTATTCATTTAATCGAAAATACAGGTATGAAAATATTGGTTGCGACGGAAAAGCCCTTTGCCAAGAAGGCCGTAGACGGCATCCGTCAGATCGTCGAAGGCGCCGGATACGAACTGGCCCTGCTCGAAAAATATACCGACAAATCGGAACTGCTCTCGGCCGTGGCCGACGTGGACGCGCTGATTATCCGCAGCGACAAGGTGACGGCCGAAGTCATCGAAGCGGCGCGGAACCTCAAGATCGTGGTGCGTGCCGGCGCCGGTTACGACAACGTGGACCTCGCGGCGGCTACCGCACGCGGCATCGTGGTGATGAACACTCCGGGCCAGAACTCCAACGCCGTGGCCGAACTGGCGCTCGCCATGATGATTTTCATGGCCCGCAACGGCTTCACGCCCGGCACGGGGTCCGAGATTCAGGGCAAGACCCTCGGCATCCACGCTTACGGCAACGTGGGCCGGCTGGTGGGCCGCAAGGGCAGGGCGATGGGCATGAACGTGATCGCCTACGATCCTTTTATCACCGATTCGGCCGTTTTCGAGGCCGACGGCGTGAAAAAAGTGAATTCGGTCGAAGAATTGTATAAGAACTCGGACTACCTCTCGCTGCATATCCCCGCGACGGAGCAGACCAAAGGCTCGATCGGCTACGACCTGCTGATGTCGATGCCCAAGGGCGCGACGCTGGTCAATACCGCCCGCAAGGAGGTGATCGACGAGCAGGGAGTGATGAAGGCCCTGACCGAACGCGAAGACTTGAAATACATTACCGACATCGCCGCCGGCATCCAGTCCGAGCTGAACGAAAAATTCGGCAGGCGGGTGTTCGCCACGGCGAAGAAGATGGGCGCCGAGACCGCCGAAGCCAACATCAACGCCGGCCTTGCCGCCGCGAATCAGATCGTGGATTTCTTCAAGAACGGCAATACCCGGTTTCAGGTGAACAAATAGTGTATAACATATGAATCATAACATATGGTAAGAATCAAACCTTTCCGGGGAATACGCCCCCCGAAACAGTACGCTTCCGAGGTGGCGTCGCGTCCCTACGACGTGCTGAACTCCGCCGAGGCGAAGGCCGAAGCCACCGAGCGTTCGCTGCTGCACATCATCAAGCCCGAAATCGACTTCGACCCCATTGCGGATGAACATTCGCAGGAGGTTTACGACAAGGCCGTCGAGAATTTCCGCGCATGGCGCGAAAAGGGCTGGCTCGAACAGGACCCTGAAGAGTACTATTATATCTATGCGCAGACGATGGACGGCCGCACGCAGTACGGCCTGACGATGTGCTGCAACTACGAGGATTACCTTTCGGGCGCGATCAAGAAGCACGAACTGACGCGTCCCGACAAGGAGGAGGACCGCATGATCCACGTCCGCAACCAGAAAGCCAATATCGAACCGGTGTTCTTCGCCTACCCCGACAACGCCGAGATCGACGCCATCGTGGCCGGCGTGGTGGAAAACAACGCTCCTGAGTACGATTTTACGGCCGCCGACGGCTTCGGACACAAATTGTGGGTTATCCGTGACAGGAAGACCAACGACCGCATTACGGAGATTTTCAAGAATATTCCGGCGCTGTACGTCGCCGACGGCCATCACCGCACGGCCGCCGCGGCGCGTGTGGGACAGGAGTGCCAGCGCAGGAATCCCGACCATACGGGGCGTGAGGAGTACTGCTACTTCCTTGCCGTGACCTTCCCCGCGGGCCAGCTACGCATCATCGACTACAACCGCGTGGTGAAGGACCTGAACGGTCTGACCTCCGCCCAGCTGCTCGAAAAGCTGGCCGAAAACTTCACCGTCGAGGACAAGGGCGCCGAGGAGTACCGCCCTTCGGGACTGCATAACTTCTCGATGTACCTCGACGGCCGTTGGTACAGCCTGACGGCCAAGCCCGGCACTTACGACGACAACGACCCGATCGGGGTGCTGGACGTCACGGTGCTGTCGAATCTGGTGCTGGACCGGATTCTGGACATCAAAGACCTGCGCACTTCGAAGCGGATCGACTTCGTGGGCGGCATTCGCGGTCTGGGCGAGCTGAAACGCCGCGTGGACAGCGGCGAGATGAAGGCGGCTTTCGCCCTCTACCCCGTCTCGATGCAGCAGCTCATCAACATCGCCGACACGGGCAACATCATGCCTCCGAAGACGACGTGGTTCGAACCGAAACTCCGCTCCGGCGTGGTGATCCACTCCTTCGAGGAGTAGCCGCCGTCCGCGTTCGATTGAAAGACAGCCCGAAAAGGCTGTCTTTTTTTGCGGATGCGCCGGAATCGCTATCTTGCAGTAATGCTGGTCTTTTCCGTGTGGAGCCTCTTTTTCCTCGTCTGGTTCTGCATCGGCGGCCATAGGGGCGAAAATAAATACGGACCCGATCCCAAGGCGGAATAAAACCTCCGAAATGTTTTGTGTGCAGTGCGTTCGGGATGCTGGATTCCGGCCGCACTGCTTTCACTTATCCGTTTTTCGTGATAAGATTTGTTGCATTCGTTTAGAATCTTCGGGATTTTTTTATATATTTGTAAGGAACTTAACAAAACTACGGCTTATGGCTAAAATAAAAGGAACAGTCGTTGTCGATAAGGAACGCTGCAAAGGATGCGGAGTGTGCGTTGCTTCGTGTCCGTGCAATGTGCTGGGCATGTCGGCTGAGGTGAACAGCAAGGGCTACCCCGTGGCCCGGATGGCAAATCCCGACGCCTGCATAGGCTGCGCTTCGTGTGCGGTGATTTGCCCGGACAGCGTCATCACGGTTTATCGTCAAAAAATCGAGTAAGCTATGGCAGAGAAAGAGGTAAAACTGATGAAAGGCAACGAAGTGATCGCCCATGCGGCGATCCGTTACGGTTGCGACGGATATTTCGGCTACCCGATCACGCCCCAGTCGGAGGTGATGGAGACGCTGATGGAACTCAAACCGTGGGAAACCACTGGCATGGTCGTGCTGCAGGCCGAATCGGAGATCTCGTCGATCAACATGGTCTACGGCGGCGCATCGACCGGCAAACGGGTGATGACCTCCTCGTCTAGCCCCGGCATCAGCCTGATGTCCGAGGGGCTTAGCTATCTGGCGGGCGCCGAGCTGCCCTGCCTGATTATCAACTGCCAGCGCGGCGGTCCGGGGCTGGGCACCATCCAGCCTTCGCAGGGCGATTATTTCCAAGCCTGCAAGGGCGGCGGTCACGGCGACTTCCACCTGATCGTGCTGGCGCCCAATTCCGTGCAGGAGATGCACGACCACGTGGCCGTCGCGTTCGATCTGGCGTTCAAGTACCGCAATCCGGCGCTGATTTTGGCCGACGGCGCCATCGGACAGATGATGGAGAAAGTGGTGCTCGCGCCGCAGCGTCCCCGCAAGACCGACGAGGAGATTGCCGCCGAGTGCAAGTCGTGGGCGGCCTACGGCAAACCCGCCGACCGTCAGCGCAATATCGTGACGTCGCTGGAGCTGCAGTCCGAGAAGATGGAGATCATCAACAAACGCCTTCAGGAGAAATACAAGGCCCTCGAAGAGAACGAGGTGCGCTACGAAGCGATCGACTGCGACGATGCCGATTACGTCATCGTGGCGTTCGGCTC